>JAEEGH010020526.1_pt1 | contig 13732 bp, 18 predicted proteins | sample 9134181 | NCBI WGS metagenome assembly JAEEGH01 (sample SAMN16246544, study PRJNA631951) | gut metagenome | biome: gut microbiome; feature: rumen; material: DP-attached | host: Bos | place: Iran: Karaj | collected 2018-10
TCAACTCATTGCCGTATCTTCTTCAGAAATCTACCTTGTCAATCTCAATACTGGAATCCTGTGGGAATATACCAATGATTTGTTCCGCCGAAGGGGTTGGGTATTCCGGTTGGTAGAGACTATGGAATAGTATCATGCTGCCACTGAACGTTTCTTTCGGGATATTAGCCTTCCTTCCGATGGGCTGGCTATTCATGGCCTTCATCATCTTGGGTGAGGCATTCTTGATGAGTCGCTACTTGGTCAGGAAAAAGTTCGACAAGAAGATCTATCTATCCGCAACGGTTTCCAATATCGTCAGTGGCGCCCTCGGGATTATCACGACCATGGCACTGAACGGAGGATGGTGGCTCGTCGTCTGGTTTCCCTGGGTCAGTTCAAATGAAGTCGATATTCATTCCCGACAGGAGGCATTGGCGCTGACTCTATACTACATTGTCGCTCTAATCCTCTCCGTCCTTATCGAGCTCTTGGTAAATCATCTGATGCTTCAGAAACAATACCCTTTCAAGAAAACATTCCGGGCGACCTTGATTGCAAATGCCTTCAGTTATATTCTCGGGGCGGTCTTGATCATCCTCCTGTGTCTCTGATGGATGGGAAGAAATCCTATCAAATAGAGTCATTCTCCGACAATGTCATACTGATCCACACCGGAGATTAGCGCAAGTCCGGTCTCTTTAAGATGTATCTGTCCGGCGGTGTCTATGAAGCGTGGGTCTCACATAAGTACGCGCCTCCCGCAAGTAACAAAAACCTTTGAAAACGTCACCTCCGCCGTGCTGCAGCATCCCGGCGATAACGATTTGGGCCGTTTTTGTCACTTCCTACGTGCTGTGAAGATAACTTCGGGCAGCCGCGTAAGCGGCGGGGGGTGGAAGGGCCCTTGGGGCACCAAAAAAGACCGCTTGCGGCGGTCTTTTTTGCGTGCCCAGAGCGGGGCTACTTTTTGATTGTATTATTTGGTTTATAATCAAATAATTGCGTTATTGATTGACGCAAGCTTCCGAAACATTTCCGAAACAACAAGGGAGACGAATGGCCTCGAAATGGTCTGAAAGTCGTCAAACCGAACGTTATAGTTTAGACTCATCACTGCCGTCCCATCGCCGTATAGTGTGCCACCACCATCCCGTCACGATACACAACAAATCCCCTTCTCCCGGACCGTAATTTGATGCCGCTGAAGTAACAACCGGGATAAGTCGCCCTTCTTTCTTGGCACGGCGGAGCGCTTCTTCCATGTTCTGGCAATAATAGGTTATCATATCGGCGAAGATAGACCGTCGATGTGCTAAGGTGAGGTACAAATGAAAACAAAACATTTTGTGTTTTGCTGTGGAATGCCTAACTTTACCAAAATAAGCCACAGTTGTTATAGTAGTTATAGTAATAGTTTTATCATTTGGTTCAATTGGTTGTTTCGGTTATGAAGCAGGAAGAATCTAAAGAGTATCTGCCGCCGGTGATCCGCTGGATGCCGTTGGTTCTTGAAAACGCCCTCTGCGGAAGTCCTCTTCCCGGAGGCAACGAAGATATTGGTTACGAAGATTGGGATTAAAATGAAAACCATGAAAAGATATGCATTCTGTATGGTGGCCCTGGCTGTTCTGGCCGTCACCTCCTGCACGAAAGAGACAGAAGTGAAAGTGCTTGAAGCTGGCAAACAGATAGAGTTTAATGCCGTCTGGGCGGATTCCGATGCTACCCGAACAGTTCTCCAATCCGATGGGACTAGCGTCTGGTGGACACCGGGGGAGGAAATCAATGCCTTCTATGGTAACAAGTTCTCCGGGAAGTTTACGTCCACGAACACGTCGAATCAGGCTTTGGTTTCGTTCCAAGGCACATTGACGGTTATGACAGGAACGGCGGAGGCCGGCAATGAAGCATCGTCCTATTGGGCGGTTTATCCTTACGATGCAGCCAACACCTGCGACGGTCAGAGCGTTACCCTGACAGTCCCGGCGGTTCAATATGGTGTACAGGGTTCTTTCGCCGATAAGATGTTCCCCGCAGTCGCCACCAGCAAGAGCCTGGACCTGGCTTTCTACAATGTTTGTGGCGGTGTCAGGTTCAGCGTTTCCCAGACAGGCATCGCTTCGGTGACCCTCAAGGCCAATGGCAACGAACCCCTCGTGGGCAAGGCCCGGGTGGGCTTTGGGGCTGACGGAGTGCCTGAAGTTATGGGCATCACGGAAGGCAAATCCGAAGTGGTCGTATATGCCCCGGATGGAGGTTTTATCCCCGGAGAATACTATTTCGCGGCCTTCCTGCCTCAGACTTTGTCGCAGGGTTTGTCGATGGCGTTCAAGACGGCGAGCACTCTTGCGACTTATAGTACTGGGAGCAACATCACCGTGAGCCGTTCCCGTTTTGGCAAGTTGGACGAGAAGGACAAAGATTTGTCCTTCGTTCCAAGACCGGATGTCCCGGTTGAAAGCGTTTCCCTGGATAAAATGAGCGTGGATGTCGCAGTAGGAAAGCAGGTAACGTTGGCGGCCACCATCATTCCGGATAATGCTACAGACAAGTCTGTCATTTGGGCAAGTAGTGATGAATCGATAGCTTCTGTATCTTCTACGGGTGTCGTCACCGGCGTTGCAATCGGATCCGCTAGTATTACGGTCAGGACAGTCGAGGGAGGCAAGACTGCAACATGTAGCGTGTTTGTCAAAAAAGTAATTGTCCCTGAAGCTATCGATCTGGGGCTTCCTTCAGGGCTCAAGTGGGCCTCATTCAATCTAGGCGCTTCTCGACCGGAAGAATACGGTGACTATTATGCTTGGGGAGAAATCGAGCCCTATTATATCAGCCTTTCTCCGCTTGTGTGGAAGCCGGGTAAAACAGGATATAGTTGGAAAACATACAAGTGGGGTCATAATAACGTAGAAATGATAAAGTATTGTTTCGCTGATGGTAAATTTTTCTTGGATTCGGAAGATGATGCGGCCTATATGGCGTTGGAAGGAAATTGGAGGATGCCAACTGATGCCGAATGGACGGAATTGCGGGAGAATTGCACATGGACTTGGACCACTCAGAATGGCATAACTGGTAGACTGGTTACTGGGAATAACGGCAACAGTATTTTCCTTCCCGCCTCTGGTTACCGGGAATCTGGCCACTTCTTCGCCGGGCCCACCGTAGGCTACTACTGGTCTTCCTCTCTCAGTACGAGCGACACGAGCACTGCGTGGGGCGTGAAGTTCAATTCCTACAGTGTCAGCGGGTACTCCGCCTCCCGTTTTTTCGGGTACACCGTCCGCCCCGTCTCAGAATAATGCCTTATCCCTACACCATGAAATGCATTGTAAAAAAAGCGCTTGGCACAACTAAAACGAAATCCGTCATTCCGGGCATGATTCCGATTGTCTGGTTTGGAGATTATGAGGCTTATTCTTCATCGCCGACCAAAATCATTACCGTAGGGTTGAATCCATCTGACAGGGAGTTTGGGAATCCAACGCCACCTTGCACATCACTACGTTTCCCTGCCTATACAGGTTGTGTGTGTTCCTTGATAAAAGCGCTAAATGGGTATTTCCACATTAATCCATACAATGACTGGTTCAAGAGCGGTTTTGAGCCCATTCTTAATGGCCTGAATGCAAGTTATTACGGAGGGAAAACCAATACGGCCTTGCATACGGACATCTGCTCCCCCTGGGCCACTAATCCGACCTGGTCGAAACTCCCCCGTGCCGAGCGGGGAACTTTAATGAAAGAAGGGTTTCCGCTATGGATGAAACTGATTCAGAAGTTGGCTCCCGATATAATCCTCTTTTCTATTCCTCAACGCCATATAGACAGGCTGAAAACAGAAAGCAACGGCTTATTGACACAAAACCAACCCTTGTGTATAATTGATACGGATTCAAAAGGGAACATCAGAAAACGGCCTATCGTCATCGGGGAAGGGGCATATGGCAGCGCGCTGGCGGTTTTCGGAAAAACGTGGAATGTTCCGTTCGGAGCGCTCAGCAGGATTCAAAAGTCGAAACTGGGCGGGTGTATTCTCTCCACAATGGGCCAAGCAGGAACTGGGAGTGGGAACCAAGCAGATTGTAACACATTGAGTAGCAGTATCAAATAAAACCGGAGGCTCCAACCCCTTCATTTTGACGTATGGTTTGGAACTATCCGTTTTACAGCACCCTGATTATAAGACAGCTCCAATAGGTCTGGTTCCTAACCGGTCTGTGTATCTCGGTGGCCAAAAGGCACAAAAAACCGCCGCTTACAAGGCGTCGGAGGATATTTGTGATTCTGGGTCGAGCCCGGAATGACACCAACTTCTACGGTGTTTGATCCTACGGCTTCTACTGGTCTTCTTCCGAGGAGTGCGATGCCGGTTTCTTCGAGGTGAATCTGGCCGGCGGAGTCTATGAAGCGTACGGTGAAGACTTTTCCTTCGAGTCGCTTCGCCTGCCAATCCATTCCGCCGGCAGTATCCATCTTCACGACCTTGATTTTGGATCCGCGCTTAATCATACCCTGTCCTCCTTCATGACTTCGAGTTTCCGGGCGACGATTTCATACTGGACGCGGTCGTTACCATTGGCATCCACATACCTGTTGCACTTGAGGCGGCCGGTGACGTGGACGATGGCTCCGCGGGTGATGGCGTCGAGGTTCTGGATGTCCTTTCCTTCCCAGGCAGTGACGTTGAACCAGGAGGATTCGATGATGCTGGTGCCGTCGTTCCCCTTGTAGGCAAGTTCGGTGACGACGGAGAAGCGGCATAGGCGGGTGTCGGCGACTTTCTGGATGGAGCTGTTGCCGACGATGCCTTGGATTTCGATTCTGTTGAGAAATTGCATTGCTAGATGAATTTGTTTTTGAGTTTCTGGACGGTGGTGTGGGAGATGCCTTCAAGCTTCGCGACTGCCCGGACGCTGTAACCTTTCTTCAGCAGGGCGATGGCGTTCTTGTACTGTTCCCGCATCTCTTCGTCCGATTTGCGATATCCTTCCTTCCGACCGAGTTTCCCACCGGCGGCAACATACTGGGCTCTTCCACTGTTGAGCCGATATTGGATGTTGCTCCGCTCGATATTTGAGAATTCGGCGAGGACGGTGATGATGATGCTTGCCAACGGGTTTACGGTCCCATCGGCTTGCAGTGAGTAAATGCCGAGGTTCTGGATGAAAACGCTGACCTTGGCATCATGCAGTCTTTCGAGCGAGCGGAGGACCTGGAGTGTGGATCGTCCAAGGCGGCTTATCTCCGACAAAAGGAGGATTTCAACGCCTTGTGAGCAGCAATAGTCCAGACACTCCGATAAGACCGCTCGTTCTTCAATCTTCTTGACCCCTGAGATATGCTCCGTGAACACCTTCTTGACGATGATGTTTTCCCTTGCGGCATATCCCTGGAGGTCTGTGATTTGACGAGTTGTGTCCTGCCGGTCATTCTCTGAGCTGACGCGCGCATAGATGACGGCAGTACGGGGTGGTGGTGTGTCCATAATAAGTGTTTGATTTAGATTGGTCGTTCCAGATACCCCCATGAAGGCCACCATAGGACTTAAAGTGGAACATGGGGGTTAGTGGAACAAAATGGCTTAATGAATGACCGTCCACTCACTTTTCAGATATTCCCAGATGAGTTTCGCGGCGGCCTTGATTAGTTGCCAGGTTTCCTTCGGATTCCATGGCCTGCAAATAATGGTTTCTCTCATATCTTGTCCTCCTCAGGCTGGTCGATGTAGTAGATATTCCGGATTTCCTGAGCGATGGCGACTATCTCGGAGGGGTCCATCCTGGTACAGTCGGCGAACTCAGCCACGATGTCCTCGTCAGTCGCGTCCGGATAGTAGAGAAGGTAATCCTCGATCCAGTCGTACAGGTCATAGTCGCGCACATGGCCATATCGCCCCCATCCATAGTCGTCCTCCGAAGTGTGAGAGTAGACTTCCGTACAGGTCTCGATGACGTGGGAGATGAATTCGATGCCACGGATAAGGTCGGCCTTGACGGTAACCTCGGTATCATGGTGGTGATTCATATAGCCTATGCTGAGATTGATCGCACTAACGGCGAGGCCGCGCTCCTTGAGACAGAAGACATCTGTGAGAAGGCCGGACGTGGGCTTGTATCCGTAGGCTTCATACCCGGTGGCACGGAGAAACTCGTCCGAGCAGAGGGTGGTCCAGCCGTTGTCCGTGATGATGTCCGTTCCTCCCTTGCGGTCCGGCTCGATCACAAAACGGCAGTCATCGAACCAGGAGAGGTCACATTCGGAAGCGCCCTGAGCCCCGACTTCCTCTCGGGTGAAGAGCGCAACCTTCATGACGGGGAATCTTTCGAGCATGAGGATGGCGGCGAAGATTCCGTTACCGTCATCCATACCGGCTGATTCCTGTCGCCGGTTCTTGAGACTGAAACCAAAGAGAATCTCGTCTGTCTCGTAGGTGTTGAAGTCCCTGCTCCGCGTCTCGCACACCATATCCAGGTGAGCGGCGACGCAGGGGTAGGTGTCCGATTGCCCGCGGGTGATGAAGAGGTTTCCCGCGGGGTCGGTGAACATGGTGCAGTCGGGGATGTTCTTCCTGACGTAATCCCTGACGACCTTGCGGCGCTTGCCTTCCTTTCCGGAGAGGGAGTGTGCCGCGTAGATTTGCTTGAGTAAAGTAAAGTCCATAATTAGATGTGTTTGATTGTTTGACTTAGTAGGCACGACGGTCGCAGTATTGGCCGCCGACATAGAACATCCGACCGGCAAGGATTTCACGGATGAGCGTATCGGCGAGGATGTTCTGCTCGACATAGGCGCCAGTGTCTTCCTGCCAGGCATTGTAGACCCGGATGTCGGTAACGGATTCCACGTAGATGTGATCGTAGTGAGAATAGGTCCAATTGACGGCCTTGTAGTTGTTCTCGGCCTGCTCCCGGCAATCTTCACAGCAGAAGTCCATCCGGCACAGGTCAGAGTGAACGGCATTTCCCTTCAGTTCCCAATGGTGACAGATGGGACATTCGAAGCAGTCCTCAAAGTGGTGATACTCGTCTTCCGAATCTATATAGCGGAAATCTGAGAGATCATCCTCCGAGCAAGTGTATTCCTGTCCGTGGTAATAGACGGTTACGACGTCGCAATAGACATCCTCATCATGCCAGGAGTCATACTCAGTTTCGTCATCGTCATCTTCGGAACCCCACAGGGAACCGTCGGTCGTGTCCAGGCAGTAGTCGTAGCTTTCGGAGCTGTAATTCCGGGCCACGCGTTTGTCCTGATCATAGTAGATGAACGAGTCCTGGTAGGAGAGCGCATCGTCCCCGTCCAAGTCGCAGTCTATGTAGAAATCCTTGTCGCCGAGAGAATTCCCGTCGTTGTCCACATAGGAATTGATGGCGTGGCAGTCTACTCCGGGTTTCTTGTACCCGTCGATGAAGCCGCCTTTGATGAGAGCGTCCACCAGGCACCGCTTCAGAATTTCGGAGCCTTCGGTAGAATACTGTCTTTCCGCCAATCTCCAGGTTTTACCCGGCTCATCGGCATCATAGACCTTGTTGAAGATGATGCACCGGGCGACCACCTTGCCGTTGCTGTTTTCCAGGTAGGCGGCAGAGGCATCCACGGCGTCACGGTAGAAGCTTTCCAGGCCGCGGTCCATCATGCAGGACCCGGCATATCCGTCAAATTCGGAGGAGGTGTAAATCTTCTTGAACTCCTTGTTGACGCGGAGAACGGTATCCTGCGGAAGAAGTCCGCGGGTGAAAGTCTCCCAGTCTTGGCAGAATTCCTCGCAGATCCATAGGCGGACGGATTCCGGGAGGGACTGGCCATATTCGGATTCCAGGATTATCTCATTCAGGAGACGGCCTGCCTTCTTCTTGTAAACCCGACCCTCAAGCTCATGGTTGATGTAGCGGATGGCGCGGCAGTCGGAGTCCTCGCAAACGCCTTTCATGAGGTCGGTTTCGTATTTCCGGGAATAGAGCACTTTGTCCATGACCTCGACACGGTAGCAGAGGTCCATGTCGTTCATTCCCGAAATGGTGAGTTGTTCCCAGACGACCTGCTTGAGCGTGGCCATGTCCGGGATGTTGATGAGTGTGCAGTCCCCGGTCCGCACGGCGTCGCGCAGCAGTTGGGGTTGCTTGATGAAGGCCAGTAGAATCTTGTTACGTCTCGACTTCTGGCCACTGTCGAAATGGGTGATACCGAACTTCCCCTGAAAGCCGGAGTAGTTCTGAAAATCGTAATACAGCATGTTGTATTGGTGTTTAATGGATTGTCATAAACGAAAAAGGGGGCACCAGATCTAAGTCTGATGCCCCCGTTCTTCACGTGGTATCTTGGCGTTGCGCCACTAGCTGATGAACCAGCTCCAGGTGTCGTCTTCATGGTTGACCGCACGGGCGATGCCCTGTGCGACTTCAAAGGCGTTGATTGTCCTTTCCATGGCGACATCTATATAGTTGTTTCTGTAGTTCGTCATCAGCTGGTAGAATTGCCAAGCTGTGATATCCTGTCCATTGCCGGCGAAGTTCTCGTCGGTGTAGTAATCGCGCACCATCGAGTTGATTTGCGATTCGGGGAGCAGGAATTCTGGCAGACCGAGTTCCCTCTTCATAGCCGCCGGCATCTGGGAAGCCATGCGGGCTCTCCCAAGAAAACGGGCGAAAAGAGGAACGTCTATGGTGGTCTGGCCCAGTCGTTCCATGTCTTCGAGGTGACGCTGATGGTCATACCTGCTGAAGACCTCCAGGCAGTAGCGGTAGAGGTCCGTCAGGTTGGTCACCTTGATGGATAAGTTCACGCCGTCCGTCCGGAGTAAGAGGTTCGTGCAAACGGTGTTGACGAAGCCGATTCCGAGGCGGAAGCGTTGTTGTTGCGTTGATAGTCCCAGCAGGTTGGTTTCCGCGTAGCTGCGCACTCCGACCACTTGCAGGTTTAGGAGGTTGCCGTTGACTACGCGCTGGATGCTGGGAATCTCGATCATGAACATTGCCCGCTGTAAATAGGAGCTTTCGTCTTCCGGCGTCAGGTTCTCTACGAGTTTACCTGCGCCATTTCGTGTACGGAGCTTCATTTCATGCGAACAGCGGATTACGGGCGCCTTGACGGTCTGACCATGAAAGAAGGTCTGGACCGCCTCAAGCGCGGTGGTAGCAAAGTCTGCATGGCTGATGGTCTCGACATTGTCCTTCGAGAAAACCGGCGTGCAGTACTTGTCTTGCAGTTCGGGGAGTTCCACCGGGATGGTGTTCCCCAGGATGAACGGGTTTCTTTGCTCTCCCATCTGGACGGTCCCTTCTTGGGATTCGACCATGACAGGGTAGAGCGACCCGTTGAATTGGTTGTTTTCCATTGTGTTGTTATTCAGTTGTTTCTATTGTTTCTTTCTTGATTTTGCGGGACCTACGGCGGAAGATGGTAAGGAGCTTCTTCGCATTCTTGGCGATGCTCCCCACCATCTCGGCCACGTAGATCACGATGTTGATGAAGTCGTCGACATCCTTCTGGGCCATTCTATTCGGTTGTTACGGGCTCCGGTTCGTCGACTTCGGTGTCTTTGTTCTTCTTGCGGGCAGAAATTCTATCCCGAATCTCCAGTCCCAATGTTACGGCCATCATGATATCGACAGCCAGAATGAGTGCTTTGTAAAAATAGTTCATAATGTGTTGTATTAAAGTGTTGATAGTAAATGTGTTGTTTCTACTAATAAGGGTCTTAGCTTTAGTGAGAGGGAACAAAAAAAGACGCTGTGGTCGCCCCTATTCCTTCGGGCAGCATCACTAATCCAGCGTCTTGGCATTGGATACGACAGGACAGGGACCGTCGCCTTGTCAATCATGAGTTGCGGCGAGCGGAACCAGTCCACCAGAGACCTTCACGATGGTAACGCTCCTCGCGCACCATCAGTCTCACGGCTGTCTATCCAAACATGTTATGTAATCTTCTATGTATAAGGCATTTGCACTGTTTCTATCCGGAGTATATTGGGGCGAAAAGAAAAGCCCATCATCATCACGACGTGGGCTATACGGGAGAGGTTAGGTACCAGGAGGGGTGTCGCATAGAGTCAGCGGCCAAAGCAGTCAGAATTGGCACCAGCGGCGAAGCTCTCCCACAAGGGTAAGGGTTTGAAAGTCAATTAGATACCCTTGTTGTGGATGGCGATCAGGGCGGTGAAATGGAGGGTCAAAAAGGAGAAAACGACCAATTCCTTAGAAATGTATCAAAACTTTATCGATATGAGACAAATTCCATTAAAACTCGAAAAAAGCGATATCGCATTAATCGCTGATGATGTTGTAAAAGTTGGTGAGAACACCGTATTCTGCTTTGAAGTAACTAGTTCATTGGCTGGTCTTGGGTACATTTTAGTTAGGAACATCTTGCCTTTATTTGGACCGTATTCGATCGTAGACGAAGGAGAAGTTCGATTCCCAATGAGAGAAGAAGGCATGTATGGTGTCTTTACGGATCTTCCTTTTTCGGAGTATCAGAAAGAATTTGGTTGTGAAGATGCCCCATTTTTGGCTCCGCTGATTGAAAAGGATGATGGAAGGCTTTATATCAAAGCACGAAAAGATGGTCAGGAAGTGGAGCTCGACGTGGCACAAATGGTGGCTGAGGCACATATCCCTAATCCCGACCCTGACCGACTCAAATACGTCCGTCATAAAGATGGAAACTTGCAGAACAATTGTAAAGAGAATCTTGAATGGTCAGAAACGAAGGAGTAAACTATGGATTGGACTAAACCAGATTGGCTTAAGAAAGAGGAGAAAGAGAAACGAAAGGCCGCCAAAATCAAACCCGGACTTACCAGGGTTCAGATGAAAGAAGCGAAAGATAGGGCGATTATGGAAGCCTTCAAAAACTTCATCAGAGCCGGGACCGTTGAATACATGAGTTACGTTCATGGCGGTCGGGCGAATGATGTGATGTATCTTGCAACGCATTCAAAACGAGCATGTGTTGATAGAGAGATAGCATGGCAGTGTTCGAGAGAGTTCCTGGTTTATCGCTTCCTTGATGTTGATGAAGGGACAATCCGGGAGGCGTTCTATTACTTCCATGATCTGACCGTGGAGGAGCCCGGATGGAGAAAGAAGCATTTTGGGAATACGAAAAAGAAACCATGACTAGCTAACAGTTATCAAGGTTGAAACATGACGACGGCGCCGGCGAGCGCCGTCTATTTTATGCTCCCCGCTGAAATACCACTTCTTGCGTAAAATCCACGCTAAAACCCTAGATTAATGAGATGAAGACTAAATCTAAACATTTGATAATATGGAAAATAGCAAGATTAAACATGTTCCAAGCGGCGAAGTATACGAGAACCGCAAGGAGGCCAAAAACAAGATGGGGCACAGCAACTTCAACCGGGCTCTCAAGAACGGTGAGATGCTGTTCCTCAAGACATATCGGCCAACGGATATCATTATTTAACAATTATTTAAATCATTGTGCTGACTATGATGCAAGATTCTACTTTTAGATTCCAGACGAGCATTAGCCTGGAAGGTTATCAAAAGAAGTCCGATGCCACCGCCTGCCTGAGCAAAGCCGGCGCTGACGCAATCGGCATGAACAAGATGGCGTTCTATCCGAGGTCCGTGACGGTGGACGAGTTCCTTCAGTATGCGACGACCGGACACGCATTCTGCAACATTTTCGCCTTCGATGTCAACCAGAAGTATTGGGTGACGACATCGACCGGCAAACACTACGAGTCCTATCCGGTATATCGGAATGGGCCGAACAAGGGGGCGATGAAGCTGTCCTTCAAGTCGGACCAGTTCTTCTATGGATCACAAGCCGTATACGTTGATGTGGACTATACACGCTACGCCAATGTCAGGGATTACCTTTGCACCCTTACCTATCCGCCCACCTGTGTCTATATGAGCTACTCGGACGGTGCGGATAAGGGAGGCGTGGTGTCGAGGCGGTTCAGGATGGTTTACGTTTTGGACCAGATTTACGGCCGTGACGAGTTTATCCGGATTTCCACGGCGATAACGGACCAGATTGTCATTGATACGGCGGAACCTATGGCGGACGACTGCGGGAAACGGCCGTCCCAGTACATGAACGGCGTCTACGGGAACAACGAGACCTACACGAGCTACTACATCTACACGGCCACCGATTTCCCGCAGTCCTATGATCCGCCGTCTCCACCACAATCTCAAGGAAGCGCCGGTGATGAGGATGCGGTGGTCTTTGACGAGGAATTGGTAAAGGAAATGGAAACTATGGATTACGACAGATTCATGCACTTCCATTCCTGGCAGTACCGCTATGTCTACAGAACGGAGCGACCGGGTGAATGGAACGGAATCTATCAGCTTACGGACGAGTATTTCCTGGAGCTTTGGTATCCCAAGGAAAGACAGGTGGACGGGATGCACAGACGAAGGCAACTGTTCATGAGAGCCTGCCTTCGACGCCTGATGTATCCGGTTATTGACGCCAACACGCTCCTGTTCAATCTCTATGTCGACAGGAAACGCTTCTTCGACAATTCCGATGGTGCGCTTTCTATAAACGCCTTGATGACCCGGGTGAAGAGGGCGATGGGGCTGACGCCAGAGCAATTGGTGGCTTTTTGCAGCAACGACATCCGCCGCTGTCAGAGAACGCGGCCAAAGTTCATTGTCCAATCCGGCATCAGAACAGACTGGGGTACCTTGAGCGGAATATCCAAGAGAATCCGCTGGGCCGAACTTGACAGGGAGTATGACCGGAGCAAGAGCGTTACAGAGAATGCCGAGAACCTGGATGTCTCGCTGGCCACACTCTACCGCTACTGCCACGAGAACTTCATAGACACGAACCCAGAACGCACGCAGATGACCGCACGTGAGAAGCGTGAGGCGAAGCGGCTGGAAAAGGCAAGGAACATCGAACGCTTCAAAGACATCTATGACCGCAGCCTATCCCGGCGAGAGAACCTTGTCCTACTCGAGAAAGCTGGACTGAAGATGTCAATAGGGACGCTGCAAGAATGGATTGATAAGTATATCGCACCGAGCGCCGAACCAACTTCTACGGCCACATTAGAAGCGATATTCGGCGGCAGCTCACAAATCGTCTTTCCTGCACCTCCGGACTTTTCACACTGGCAGCCAACTGTCACCGGTTTTTACGACACACCCGTATCGGATTGGGACACTCCGGCAGCCAAGGAAGAGACCAACAAGTTCCAATGGTTCAGGGAAGAGGAATCACCATTTCAGAACTGGCAACCGGACTTCAGTCGGTACTACCCCGTCTAGGGGTATACGGAAGGACGCTCCTCTCAAGGGAGCGTTCTTCATTTTTGTTTTTAAAAAGCATATATGTAGTTATTGTATAACTACTACTTATTATTACCTATTGAGAAAAATGTACAAAAACTGAACACTTAATTATTTACGGCTTTCTTTTGAATATACCTTATTGTAAAATGAAATAGTACACTTTGCCGCTATGACGCCACCATTGCTTTATCTATGACAGAGGCGGAGTAATCAGAGCCGCACTGTCGAGATAAGATGTTTAAATATATAAAGAAGCTCTTCGCAGGCCGTGAAGTGGCTGCCGAAGAGAGACCTAACAATTGGCCAGTTTCTTCTGCCAATGTAAAAAATGAATCGAGCGCTGCAACGAATACCGCCACCCTCTATGATGATCCGGAGATCCAGATTATTGCCGGTCGGTACGGAGAGTTGGTGCAGGGGAAGGTAATTACTACGACGCTGGCGGAACTCGAAGAAATTCTAC
>JAEEGH010020529.1_pt1 | contig 13731 bp, 10 predicted proteins | sample 9134181 | NCBI WGS metagenome assembly JAEEGH01 (sample SAMN16246544, study PRJNA631951) | gut metagenome | biome: gut microbiome; feature: rumen; material: DP-attached | host: Bos | place: Iran: Karaj | collected 2018-10
CGGCACCGTTATTTCCAACGAGTCCAAGGATATCCCCGTCGTTAATGGTAAACGAGGGGATATCTGTAGCGACGGTCTCGCCAAAATTCTTCTTGAGATTGTCTATCTTAATCATTAATAATGGGCTTAATGGGGTGAATGGGCTTTATTACACCAGTCCGCGTCCATGACAGTTCTTGAACTTCTTTCCGCTTCCGCAGGGGCAGGGGTCGTTACGGCCGGGCAGCTTATCCTTCATAATCGGCGTGCGGGGCTGACGGGCACGGGTGTCCTGTGCAGCGGCGGCAGCCTGATTCGGGTCGGTCATCTGCTCCTGTTCCAGACTCTGCTTGCTCTCGGTATATTGGTCGCGGCGGGTGTGCTGCTCGGGAGCGGCTTCCTGTACCTGTCCCTGTATCTCAGGAATAGCGGCACGGGTCAGGATGCTGGTGATGCGGTTGTACATCTCGTTGATCATGTCGTCCCAGACCTTGGCGCTCTCCAGCTTGAAGATGAGCAGCGGGTCTTTCTGCTCGTAGGAAGCATTCTGTACGGAGTGCTTCAGCTCGTCGAGCTTGCGGAGGTTCTCCTTCCACGAGTCGTCGATGATGTGCAGCAGGATCTGCTTCTCAAACTCCTTGACAATCGACTTGCTCTCCGTGTCGTAGGCTTCCTTGAGGTTGCAGGCGATGTTGTACATACGGCGGCCGTCTGTGACGGGCACCATGATACGCTCATACATCATGCCCTGGTTCTCATAAACCTGCTTGATGATGGGCTGTGCTACGGCCTGAATACGCTCCATGCGACGGTTAAAGTGCTGGATGGCAGCCTGGAAGGCTTCTTCCTCCAGTTGCTCGCGTGGGGCTTCGATGAGTTGCTGGCTGTTGAACGGCACCTCCATTGACAGGATGTGGAGGAACTCCTCCTTACAGCCGTCGAAGTCGTTGTTCTCGATGATGTTGACGATACGGTCCCAGATGATGTTCGAGATGTCCATGCCGATGCGTTCACCCATCAGGGCGTGACGGCGCTTCTCATAGATGACGGTACGCTGCTTGTTCATCACATCGTCGTACTCAATCAGGCGCTTACGGATACCGAAGTTGTTCTCCTCTACCTTCTTCTGGGCGCGCTCAATGCTCTTGTTGATCATCGGAGCCTCAATCATCTCACCTTCCTTAAAGCCGAGACGGTCCATCACGCTGGCAATACGCTCGGAGGCGAACAGACGCATCAGCTTGTCTTCAAGCGATACATAGAAGACGCTGGAGCCGGGGTCACCCTGACGACCGGCACGACCACGCAGCTGACGGTCAACGCGGCGGCTCTCGTGACGCTCCGTACCGATGATGGCCAGACCGCCCGCCTGTTTCACTTCGGGCGACAGCTTGATATCGGTACCACGACCGGCCATGTTCGTTGCAATGGTGACGGCACCCAGTCCGTTGGTTGACTGACCTGCCAGGGCCACGATGTCGGCTTCCTTCTGGTGCAACTTGGCGTTCAGCACCTGGTGAGGTATCTGACGCATGCTCAGCATCTTTGACAACAGCTCGGAGATTTCCACAGAGGTGGTACCTACCAGCGTCGGACGTCCGCTTTCACGCATCTTGATAATCTCGTCAATTACAGCATTATACTTCTCGCGTGCCGTCTTATAGACGCGGTCGTTCTGGTCGTCGCGAATTACGGGACGGTTAGTGGGAATCTCCACCACGTCGAGCTTGTAGATGTCCCAGAACTCACCGGCCTCGGTGATGGCGGTACCGGTCATACCTGCCAGCTTATGATACATACGGAAATAGTTCTGCAGGGTGATGGTGGCAAACGTCTGTGTGGCGGCCTCCACCTTCACATGCTCCTTGGCCTCGACAGCCTGGTGCAGACCGTCGCTCCATCGGCGGCCTTCCATGATACGGCCTGTCTGCTCATCCACAATCTTTACCTCACCGTCGATGACCACATACTCGTCGTCCTTGTTGAACATACAGTAGGCCTTCAGCAACTGCTGAATGGTGTGGACACGCTCGCTCTGCACGGCATAGTGGTTGAGCAACTCGTCCTTCTTGTCCAGACGCTCCTGGTCGGTGAGTCCGGTCTCTGCTTCGAGTGCAGAAAGCTCTGCGGCAATGTCGGGCAGCACGAAGAGGTCCTTGTCGTTCACCTGATTGGCCAGCCATGCCGTACCCTTGTCGGTGAGGTCGCAGGAGTTCAGTTTCTCGTCAACCACGAAGTACAGGGGCTCCACAGCCTCGGGCATCTTGCGGTTGTTATTCTCCATGTAGGTCTCCTCAGTCTTCAGCATACCGGCCTTGATACCTTCCTCAGAGAGGTACTTGATGAGCGGCTTGTTCTTCGGCAGGGCCTTGTGCGAACGGAAGAGCGAGAGGAAGCCCTCGTCGGTCATCTTCTGGTCCTTGTTGGCCAGACCCTGTGAAATCATCTGCTTAGCTTCGGCCAGGTACTTCGTGGCCAGCTGGCGCTGTACGCCGACCAGGCGTTCTACCAGCGGCTGGTACTCCTCAAACATCTGGTCGTCGCCCTTGGGCACGGGACCAGAGATGATGAGCGGAGTACGGGCATCGTCAATCAACACGGAGTCAACCTCATCGACGATGGCGTAGTTATGGGAGCGCTGCACGAGGTCGGCAGGCGATACGGCCATGTTGTCACGCAGATAGTCAAAACCGAACTCGTTGTTCGTACCGAAGGTGATGTCTGCCTGATAGGCCTTGCGGCGTTCCGGAGAGTTGGGCTGGTGCTTGTCGATACAGTCAACGCTCAGGCCGTGGAACATGTAGAGCGGACCCATCCACTCGGAGTCACGCTTGGCCAGGTAGTCGTTGACGGTTACGACGTGTACGCCGTTGCCCGTCAGGGCGTTGAGGAAGACGGGCAGAGTAGCCACGAGGGTCTTACCTTCACCCGTTGCCATTTCTGCTATCTTACCCTGATGCAGTACAACACCACCGAAGAGCTGTACGTCGTAATGGATCATTTCCCACTTCAGGTCGTTGCCACCGGCTGTCCAGTGGTTGTGGTAGATAGCCTTGTCGCCGTCGATGGTGATGAAGTCCTTGCGTGGGTCGGCAGCCAGCTCACGGTCGAAGTCGGTGGCCGTCACAACGGTCTCCTCGTTCTCGGCAAAGCGGCGGGCGGTCTCCTTGACGATGGCAAACACCTCAGGACCCACCTCGTTGAGGGCTTTCTCGTAGATGTCGAGGGCCTCTTTCTCCAGTTTGTCTATCTGGTTGAAGATCTCTGCACGTTCGTCAATGGGAGTGTCTTCAATCTTTGCCTTCAGTTCTTCAATCTGTTTTTTCTGCTCCTGGGCAGAAGCCTGCACTTGCTTCTGCAGCTCCTTGCTGCGGGCACGCAGGGCGTCGTTGTCCAGCTTCTCTATCTGGGGAAAGACGGCCTTCACCTTCTCTACCAGGGGCTGGATGAGTTTCATGTCTCTTGATGACTTGTCGCCGAATAGCGACTTGAGAATCTTTGTAAAGTTCATATTATTTTTTTGCTATTTGTTTTATCTTTTAATTATATCTGAAGCGCGTTAGCAATTATTTCACTTTTCACTCTTCACTTTTTTAGAACAACGGTTCTGAGGCGCAGGCGTTGGGGGCACGTATGCGGATAGCCTTCGCTATAGTAGGAGCAATGCGGTCTACGGTGACAGGCGTCAACACCCGTTCACTGGGAATGTTTGCGCCGTAGAATATGATGGGGAATGAGAAGAAACTGGTACGTTGGGTGGTGTTCTCATGACGCTCCTCGTTGACAAGCTTCCAGCCGGGAGCCACTTCAATGAGCAGGTCGCCGCACTTGTCAATGCAGTAGCCATTGCGGATTTTCTCCAACCGGGAGTTCTCGCTGGTCATGAGCTGCGTGCTGGTATAGACGTTGCGCACGCCTTCCACCTGAATGAGGAAGTCCTGTGAACGCTTCAACAGGTCGCTGAGGTTGATGTTCAGTCGCTCAATGAGCTGACGGTTCAGGAAGAGCTGGTTCTTGTAGCACGTGTCAATGTACTTGGCAGGAGCATAGATGGCTCCCAGATACATGTTGAGCAGGTTGGCGGTGCGGATAATGTTGAACTTTCCCGTAGGAATATGGAATCGCTCTTCTCCCACGCTCTTGTCCTGTTCCTGTGCGTAGCCCGTTCCTGTCAGTACGAGCAGGTAGCGGCTTGGGCCGAAGCGGCTGTCAAGTCGGGATATCAGACGGGCAATGTTGTAGTCAAGACTGATGTAGGTGTCTCTCGGCGACGTTCCCTGCTGGTAGATAATGTTCAGTACGTCAGGCTCTTCGTCGATTCCGATGCTACTTTGCTCAATGCACTTGATGGCAATGTCGGTCACACACTTGTTGACGTCGGACTCTACAGCTATACGCTTCGTAAAGTCTGACTGCCATTGCGGCAGGGGCGTATCGTAGTTGGCATTGGCCCATCGGCTGCCGTTGGCCCATGCGGCTCCTGTTGCAGCATGTCCGGCTGACAGAATGGCAGCATCGGCGGTCGGAGCGAAGGAATAAACCAGTGACACGCCGCCGGAAGCCAGCTTCATCTCGTCGCCGATGGTGGAAGTCTGCAGATTGGCGGCCAGGTTGCTGTTGCCTGTCCTGCTGATGCAGCTGACGGGCTGCAGCGTGTGCTTGTCCAGCCATTCCGTACCCACAATACCGTGATAGTAGGGGGTAGTGCCCGTTGTCAGTGTGGCAATGGCTGAGGCCCTGTCAACCGGCGCAAAGTTGTAAGAAGCATTGGTATAGACCTTTCCTTGTGCCAGCAGCCGTTTGAAGCCCTCGTTGCAGTACAGGGGGACGTAAGTCTCCAGATAGTCAGCCCGCAACTGGTCGATGGTGATGTTAACCACCAGCTTCGGAGCAGTGGCAATGGCCTGTGCCAGGGCTTCTTGTTGCAGTCCCAGTACGGTCAGCAGGGTAATGTACAGGTATTTATTTCTTCGCATGTATGATATTTGACCAGAATCTTAATAGCAAACTTAGTGCCACAATGTATAACCCCTCGGCGTAGCTCTGCCAGATGCCGCCTAAGAGGAAGAGCACTGTCATGGTGAGCAGCAGGTTCCAGTAATGGGTTTTCTGCCGCCTATATACCTTATATATATATATAAAGGGTAGGGGATTGAACAGCAGTATCTGGAAGTTGATGCTCGTCGTGGGGTGTTGGGAGAAAATCATGACAAACAGCACGATTCCCATGACTCCCTGCAAGACCATCAGCAACAGGTCCCACCACACGAGTGTCAGCTTCTTCTTCCATTCAAAGGCAAAGATGAGCAGCGACACCACCAGCAGGATGACGGCACACTCGGTAGGTGTCAGCGGAAAGTCCTGCTTCACGATCTGGACGCCTGAGGGTACCAGGACGCGTGTCTCCTTGACCAAGGGAACGTATTGGCCGTCAGCCCTGATAATCTGGGCACGGGCAAAGTCGTACATCAGGTTGTTGGGCAGGAACTCCTGCTGACGCTGGTCAGTCTGCAGGTCAGCCCTGATGCCTAAGAGGAAGTCATTGCCCCAGGTGGCCCAGGGATGTCCCTTCGTACAATCGCGTACCATCTCACGGTAGGTCGGCGTATAGTCGCCATGCTCCTGATAGCGCAGCTGTCCGCTGATGCAGCGCTCCACCATGTCGCGGGCCCTTGTCGTGCAGTTGTCGTAGAAGTAGTTATAGCGATAGACGCAGTTCTCGGGCTTCGCGTTTTCGTAGAGGGCAAGCGCAATGGCCTGCTTCTCGTCAGCCGTTAGGTTGAGCACCTGTTCCGTCACCTGACTGCCGTAGTGCTTGTATTCCAGCTTGAAAATCTTGGTAGGCAGCACTCCCAGCTCGTAGTCGGTGAGTCCGAATACGAAGCGCAGGGTGAAGTAGGGCGCCTTGAAGTTGAACACACCGTAGTTAAACACCCAGTCGTCGCCCGTTCTCAGGTCGTGCTGGCGTAATGCCGTATGACCGTACAGGCTATAAATCTCCTCATGCGGCTGACATGTCAAAAGCGACACCTCGACGGAGTCCATCGGGTGGGGTGCCGGTTCGCTGCCCGTAGCGGAGAGGGACGCTGAAATGCACATAAAAGTCCATATCCAGACAATCCTAAAAATGCTTTCTAAGTGTTTCACGATGCAAAATTACTAAATTATTCGTAATTCATGGGCTATAATTAATTTTTTTTCCGTAATTTTGCACCGCAATATCCGAAATACATCGGATTACATAGAAATTAAGGAATGAAAAAAGTTTTTTTCAGCAGTTTGCTGTTAGTTTATATTTGTCTGGGTGCCTCAGCTCAAAGCGGCACCAATTCCCCTTATAGCCAATATGGACTGGGTGTGCTGTCCGACCAGTCGCAAGGCTTCAACCGAGGCATGAGCGGACTGGGCTACGGCCTGCGTACAAGTAATCAGGTCAACGTGTTGAACCCTGCCTCCTACTCGTCGATTGACTCGCTGACCATGATCTTCGACATGGGTCTTTCGCTTCAGCTGACCCACTTCGAGGAGAATGGCATCAAGAAAAACGCCCGCAATGCCAACTTTGAGTATGCCGTTGCAACGTTCCGTGTTTTTCCCAAGGTGGGCCTGAGCGTGGGTATCCTGCCGTTTACGAACATCGGTTATAACTACTCTACGACGGAAGCCCTGCCAAGTTCCTCCACGACGGTCACGCAGAACTGCGAGGGCTCAGGTGGCCTTCATCAGGCATATGCCGGTATCGGATGGAACATGTTTGCCGGCCTGTCCTTAGGCGCCAACTTCTCCTATTTGTGGGGTGATTACGATAAATCGGTAACCGTAAGCAGCAACGACTCCTATGTGAACACCCTAGGCCGTCGCTATAAGGCCTCCATCAGCAGCTATAAGATAGATCTGGGAATGCAGTACGAGCAAAAGATTGGCCGTAGGGATGCCTTGGTCCTCGGTGCTACCGTGGGACTTGGCCATAAGCTGGGTGCCGACCCCTCCATCAGCATATCCAACACCAATCCGCAGACTGCTGTGATGCAGGTGAAGACAGACACCGTGTCTAACGGTTTGGAGATTCCCTTGACCATCGGCGGTGGCCTGTCGTACAAACATGGCACCAAGTGGCTGCTGGGCGTGGATTACAGCCTGCAGAAATGGGGCGAGCTGAACTATCCGGAGGTGGATGATGCCACCCAGAAATACCAGCTGAAAAAGGGTCTGCTGAAAGATCGTCATAAGCTGACCTTCGGCGGACAGTATGTGCCCCGTGCTTATGACACTCGTCATTTCCTGAACCGTATTCATTACCGTTTCGGTGTTTCCTACGCTACACCTTATTATAATATAGGTAACGTTAAGGGCCCGAAGGAACTCACAGTGAGCGCCGGTTTTGGCATTCCCATCTTCAACGACTGGACCAGCCACTCGATGTCTAACGTTACGTTCCTGAACATCAGCGGCCAGTGGGTGCATACGTCAGCAAAAGACCTGATTACGGAAAACACCTTCCGCATCAATGTAGGCATTACCTTCAACGAGCAGTGGTTCAAGAAGTGGAAGGTGAAGTAAAATTGAGAGTGAAGAATGAAGAGTGAAGAATTTGCTACCGCCAAGATGAAAAGGCGGGTGCTAAGAATGGACTGGAGAATGTTGTGCGCAGCATTCTTCATTCTTCATTTTTCATTCTTCATTTCCTGCACTGAACAGCAGGAACATACGGCCCCTGCCATCAACGAGAGCGACTCAGTTTCCATGATGACGACCTACGGCGTCAATACGCTCATTTCCGACTCCGGCGTCATGAAATACCGTATTGTGACGGAGCGCTGGGATGTCAATGTTGTCAGAAACCCGTCACGCTGGGAGTTCATGAAAGGCATCTTCTTGGAGCAGTATGACGACAAGTTCCACGTGGCTGGCTATATCCAGGCCGACACCGCCTGGTACTTTGACCAGAAGCGGCTCTGGCACCTGCGTGGCAGGGTACGCGTGCGCAACGTCAACGGACTGGTCTATACCAGCGAGGAGCTATATTGGGACGGTCTCAAGCATGAGCTCTATTCCAATGTCTTCTCACGTGTGGTGACGCCTGAACGTACGATGGAGGGAAGCTACTTCCGCAGTGACGAGCGGATGACCCACTACCTGGTGACCAATTCCAAGGGCTCGTTCATGATGGAAGACATACAAGGTGACTCCAACCAGCAGAAAGAACCCGCTGACACCGCACAGCAGACAGAGCCTCAGCGCCAGCCTGCCGTACGCCATGCAGCCTCGCCCAAACCAACAGTGACACCATGATGGATCAGATAGCACAACTCACGCCGCAAATCATCGGACTGCTCGTTGCGATGGTCTTTTCCGCCTTCTTCTCAGGAATGGAAATAGCCTTCGTGTCAAGTAACCGCATGCGGGCGGAGATGGACCGCGAGAAGAACGGCGTGTCCCAGAAGGCTATAGCCCTCTTCTTCCGCCACCCCAGCAACTTCGTCAGTACCATGTTGGTGGGCAACAACATTGCCCTCGTCATCTACGGCATCCTCTTTGCCCGTATCTTCGATACCCTGTTCTTTGGTAGCTGGCCCGACGGTTTCCGCGTAGCTGCCGATACCATTGCTTCGACCATCGTCGTGCTCTTTACCGGTGAGTTCCTGCCCAAAACCATCTTCAAGAACAATGCCAACACGCTGCTCACCTTCTTTGCGGTGCCGGCGTGGATCTGTTATGTGGTGCTCTATCCTATATCCCGCTTTGCCACCTTCTTATCCAAGATTATGCTTCGCATCTTTGGTGTCAAGATGTTGGCAGCTGCCGGTGAGAAGGAGTTCAGCAAGGTTGATCTGGACTATTTGGTACAGAGCAGCCTTGACCATGCCACCGACGATGACAAGATGGACGAGGAAGTCAAGATTTTCCACAATGCCCTCGACTTTTCCGACACGAAGGTACGCGACTGCATGATTCCCCGTACGGAGATTGAGGCTGTTGACATTGACGACACGACGATTGAAGACCTGAAGAGCCGCTTCATTGAGAGTGGCTACTCCAAAATCATTGTCTATAAGGAAGACATTGATCACATCATCGGCTATATCCACTCCTCGGAGATGTTCCATCTCAAAGCGGCAGCAGGCGCTTTACTCTCCACGCTCAACCCTCAACTGATTAAATCCATGCCCTTCGTACCCGAGACCATGGCGGCCCGCAAGCTGATGCACATCTTCATGCAGCAGAAAAAGTCGCTTGCCATTGTCGTTGATGAGTTCGGAGGCACCAGCGGTCTGGTATCGCTGGAGGACATCGTCGAAGAAATCTTCGGCGATATAGAAGACGAGCACGACACCTCCAACTACGTGGCCAAACAACTTGAAAACGGCGAGTATGTCCTCTCTGCCCGTCTTGAAATCGAGAAAGTCAACGAAATGTTCGATTTGGAGCTCCCCGAGAGCGACGAATACATGACCGTCGGCGGTCTCATTCTTCACGAATATCAGAGTTTCCCCAAACTCAACGAAATAGTCAAAATTGGAAGGTATGAATTCAAAATTATCAAGAATACGATGACGAAAATCGAGCTTGTGAGGCTTAAAATCACCGAATAAGTTAAAAAATCCGATATTTCTTCTTCTATTTGAGAGAAAATGTGTACCTTTGTGCGCTAAAATCGAAAGATATAAAAAAATAAATAAAAATAATCATTTAAATGGCAGCATTAGGAAGTATTAGAAAGAGAGGCGTGACGCTGATTATCATCGTCGCCTTAGGCCTCTTTGCATTCATCGCTGGCGACATGTTCAAAGGTTGCGAGTATTTCGAAGGCCAGAAGCGTCAGCAGGTGGGTGAAGTGTTAGGAGAAAAAGTGTCAATCCAGGATTTCCAGCAACTCCTTGAGGAGTACACGGACGTCATCAAGATGACACAAGGACGTGAGAACCTGTCGGAAGAGGAGATGAACCAGCTCCGCGACCAGGTTTGGAATTCGTATGTAAACAACAAGCTGATCCAGTCAGAGGCTAAGAAGCTGGGTCTGACGGTTACCGACAAGGAACTGCAGGACATTCTGCGTGAGGGTACCAACCCCATCCTGTTGCAGTCGCCCTTCGTGAACCAGCAGACCGGTCGTTTCGATCTCTCGTTGCTCACCAAGTTCCAGGATGAGTACAAGAAGGCCGCCGCTGACCCCCAGATGGCCGAGCAGTATATGCGCATCAACAATTTCTGGCTCTTCATTGAGAAGACCCTGCGCGACCAGACCCTCGCCATGAAGTATCAGGCACTGCTCTCTCACTGCCTGTTCTCGAACCCCATCTCCGCTAAGATGGCTTTTGAGGGACAGACCACCGAGAGCGAGATTGAGCTTGCAGCCCTGCCTTATACCTCCATCAACGACAATCAGGTGAAGGTTGAGGACGCTGACCTGAAGGCATACTATGATGCCCACAAGGAGGAGTTCAAGCAGCACGTTGAGAGCCGCGACATCAAGTACGTTACCTTACAGGTGCAGCCCTCACTGGCCGACCGTTCTGAGCTGAGAAAGACCATGAACGAAGCCATCAAGGGACTTCAGGAAGGTAGCAATGTCGCTGAGGTTGTCCGCAAGGCCCAGTCTCAGATTGCCTATACCGGTATCCCCGCAACCCGCAACGCCTTCCCCCGCGACATCGCTACGATGCTCGACTCTATGGCTGTTGGTCAGGTTACCGCAGAACCGTTTGAGACCGCTTACGACAATACGTATAACGTGATCAAGGTGATTTCTAAGACCCAGATGCCCGACTCCATCGAGTATCGTCAGATTCAGGTCTTCGACGCTACGCCTGAGGTAGCTCACAACCGTGCCGACAGCATCTACAAGGCCCTGCAGGCAGGTGCCAACTTCGACACTCTGGCCGTCAAGTACGGACAGCCCGGTGCCAAGAACTGGCTCACCTCAGCTATGTATGAGACCAGCAACACGCTCGACGCCGACACCAAGGCACTCATCAACACCCTGAACACCGCCGGTGTCAATGAGCTGAAGAACCTCTCGTTCGCCCAGGGTAACCTCATCGTTCAGGTTACTGACCGCCGCAACATGACCACCAAGTACGACGTGGCTGTTGTGAAGCACACCATCGACTTCTCGAAGAACACCTATAACGAGGCTTACAACAAGTTCTCACAGTTTGTCAGCGAGAACCAGACCCTCGAGGACATTGAGAAGAACGCCCAGCAGTTCGGCTTCACCGTCAGCGAGCGTAAGGACCTCACCAATACCGAGCATGGCATTGCCAACATCCGCAACACCAACGAGGCACTCCGCTGGGTATTCGGTGCCAAGAAGGGCAACGTTTCTCAGCTCTATGAGTGTGGCAATAACGACCAGTTGCTCGTGCTGGCCCTCACCGATATCCACCCCATTGGCTATCGTACCTTCGAGAGCGTCAAGGATCAGCTGAAGCCCGTTGTTATCCGCGACAAGAAGTATGAGCAGATGGTAGCCACTATGAACGGTGTGAAGAACATCGTTGAGGCAAAGCAGAAGGGTGCCGTTGTTACGACCGTTCCTCAGGTCACCTTCTCAGCTCCCGTCTTCGTACAGGCTACAGGTTCCAGCGAGCCCGCCATCAGCGGTGCTGTCGCAGCTACCGCACAGGGTCAGTTCAATCCCCGTGTCATCAAGGGTAATGGTGGTGCCTACATGGTACAGGTCACCAAGAAGACTCAGCGCGAAGGTGCTACGTTCGATGCCAAGCAGATGGAAGACCAGTTGAAGAACCAGGCCCTCCAGGCTGCAGGTCGCTTCATGCAGGAGCTCTACATCAAGGCTGACATCGTTGACAACCGCTACCTCTTCTTCTAAGAGAAATCGCTTATAACTAAATATGAAGATGCCAGATGCTCCAAGCGTCTGGCATCTTTCATAGTCAGAGCAATGAGAGAATCAGATGAATCAGATGACAAAAGCAACAAAGAAAAAGGATAATTCGCTGGAGAAGTTTCCGGTGGTTGATGAGAACGGGAATACCATAGGTATGGCGACACGCGGAGAGTGTCATGGCGGCTCACGTTTGCTGCATCCGGTGGTCCATCTTCATGTGTTCAATTCCCACGGTGAAGTGTATTTGCAGAAACGTCCGGAGTGGAAAGATATACAACCAGGCAAGTGGGACACGGCGGTTGGCGGACATATCGACTATGGCGAGTCGCCTGAGGAGGCGTTACGCCGTGAGGTAGGGGAGGAGCTGGGCATCACCAACTTCACCCCCACCTTCATCGGCAAATATGTCTTTGAAAGTCAGCGTGAGAAGGAACTGGTTTATGTCAACCGTACCACCTACGACGGTGAGATTAAGCCCTCGAAGGACGAGCTTGACGGTGGACGCTTCTGGTCCCTACAGGAGATTCGTGATGCCATCGGCAAAGGCCTGCTGACCCCCAATTTCGAGCAAGAGTTCCAGAAGTTTTTCCTCTCTTAGTCATCGACCCTTTCTACACTAAATTCTCATTTCCCTTCTCGTCCATAAATCCACATGCCGGTGTTGTCGAATATCCACAGGAAGCAGTGGTGCTGGTCTGAGTAAATGTTGCTGTCGGGCTCGCAGGAAAAGCCTCGGGAGAAAGCCCGCTCTTTTGCCTGACGGCCAGTCTGTTCAGTTGAGAAACTGGCATGGATGCCGAAACCTACAGCTCCCTGGTCTCCAATGTTCAGCGTATCGCCGTCGGGCGAGGCATAGTAATAATTGTAGTCGGTATTACCCTTTTCTTTCTTTACGAGGGTAAATCCTTGGTCCTTCATCACTTTCTTGGCATAGGCATAATCGCCATGCTTATTGATGTCGTAGATGATATCAAACAGTTTCGCCCCTGCATTCTGTGCCATAACGGTCTGCGCTGTTCCTGTCAGCATCAGTACCCATAACAGTATTGCTATTCTTTTCATAGGTTAATTGGTCTTTATTGTTCTGGTGCAAAGTTACTAAGAATTACTGAACCCTGCAAGTATTGAAAGAAAAAAAGATTGTGGGTTAGATGAAAAACAGAAGATTGTTTGCATACTACAATTATTTTCTCTATCTTTGTACCCAAGTTTATGTAATTACAAAAAACAGTTATATTATGGAAAAGAAAACAAGAAATATCCTGATTGTTATTGTGGCCATAGTAGTATTAGTGCCTGTGTTGCTTATACTTTTAGGCTTGGGTTCGTTCATTTTGTCAGACATCATGTACTCTGGAGGCGGAGAAGGTGTTGGCAATTTACTCAAATACATCGGCATCGCTATCATTGTCATAGGTGTTCCCCTCACGTTATTTCTAACGAGAAAGAAGAAGTAACCATTCTTCACATGAAGGTTACAACACAAGAAGTAGGACAATAGCAATGATGAGCACTCCTGCTAAAGTGCCAAGGAGGATGGACAGAACGAGAACCCACGTGTTTTTGCTCTTGCTCTTGGGACGCTTCGGAACAGAAGGTTTTGGAACAGCAGGCTTTGGAACAGCAGGCTTCTGAACGTCTTGATTTGGAATGTCAGGTTTCGGGGCGTCTTGTTGCGGAACAGCAGGTTTCGGCACTCCGGGACAGACAACGACTACCTCGCTTTGTTCATCCTCCTCTGGTTTTTTCTCCACTTTCTGAGGCGTCTTGGGCATCACGGCTATGCTCACCCCTTCATCATCGTCATCGAAGTCGAAGTTCTTTGTCAGATATTCCCTTACTTCGTCAACGTTCTGCGGCCGTTCGTCACGCCGAGAGCTCATCATCCATTCTCTGAGCTT
>JAEEGH010020531.1_pt1 | contig 13730 bp, 5 predicted proteins | sample 9134181 | NCBI WGS metagenome assembly JAEEGH01 (sample SAMN16246544, study PRJNA631951) | gut metagenome | biome: gut microbiome; feature: rumen; material: DP-attached | host: Bos | place: Iran: Karaj | collected 2018-10
CACCATTTGGGCGCAGAGCGACGGTGGTACCAGAGGCGCGCTGGTCGCCGTTGGCGGCAACGGCCAGTCCGGCATCGGCGGCGGCGCGGGCGAGGATGGCGGCGCGGTAACGGTTTACGGCGGCAGCATTGCCGCCACCGGCGGAGCCGGTGGCGCCGGCATCGGCGGCGGCACCAACGGCGCTGGCGGTGAGTTCACGTTCCGCAGCGGCATGGTGACGGCAGTCGCGGGGACGGGTGCCCAGGCCATCGGCCACGGTGTCGGCGGCGATGGCGAAGGGGGCTTGACCTTTTCCCATGTGCAGATTCATGACGACGTGTCGGCTGCGGCGCCCGTGGCTGCGGCGGATCTGGAGAACGCCTGTCGCGGCGCATGGGTGCGGCTTGAGCCCTGTACGGAACACGCCCTTCAGGACGGCTTCTGCCGCTACTGCGGCAAGCCAGCGGGCAACATCTACCAGGACACGACGCTCTCGACTGTGCCGTATCGATCCTGCGCAGACTACACAATCTACTCCGGTCAGCTCGCGTTGACCAGTGGCTGGTACGTGGTCGATTCGATCTCGCGGGTCGAGGGGCGCATCGAAATCAGCGGCAACGTGAACCTGATCCTCTGCGACGGCGCGGAGCTGACGGCCACGCACGGCATGCACGTCGCGCAAGGCAATTCCCTTACGGTTTGGGCGCAGAGCCAAGATGCCTATGCGATGGGCACCCTGATCGCCACTGGCGCGGAGGACGGGGAGGCCGGCATCGGAGGCAATGCAAGCTGGAAGGAAAACGGTCCCGGCGGCCCGGTCACCATTAACGGCGGCAAGGTCACGGTCGTCGGCGCCAACTACGCTGCGGGCATCGGCGGGGGAAGATCCGACGGCGGCGGCAGAATCACCATCAACAGCGGTGTTGTCACGGCAACCGGCGGCTTCCGAGGCGCGGGCATCGGCGGAGGTTCTAGCGCCGGCGGCACGGTCGCCATCAACGGCGGCGTCGTTACTGCGAACGGCGGTTACGATGCCGCCGGCATCGGCGGCGGCGACGAGGGCGCGGGCAGCACGATTACCATCAGCGGTGGCACGGTCTCGGCAACCGGCGGCTACCGCGGCACGGGCATCGGCGGTGCCTACCATGGCGCCGGTGGCAGCGTCACGATCAGCGGCGGCACGGTCATCGCAACCGGTGGTTTGCGCTCGGCGGGCATTGGCGGCGGATGGGAAGCCGATGGCGGCATGGTCACGATCAGCGGCGGCACGGTTACGGCCAACGGCGGCGAGGACGCGGCGGGCATCGGCGGCGGATTCAGGGGTACCGGTGGAACGGTCGCGATTAGCGGAGGTACGGTCGCGGCCATCGGCGGCAATCGCGGTCAGGCGATCGGCGGCGGCTACTGGACGAGCGACAACGGCAATCTTAACATCACGCGCGGTTACCGGGTTGGAGTTATGAACGGCTCCGGCACGGTTGTCGAATGGGCTTCGTACTACGCGCGGGTGGACATCTGCCGGAATGCGGACAGCGCCGTCCTCGTCGAGCGCTGCGAGGCCCATGTCGATGACGACCATGATGGTTTCTGCGACAGCTGCGGCGTATTATTGGAAGGCTCCTCCGACCAGATCTATCTTGATCCCGTGAACGGATCCCAGCCCATTCGACGGGATTGCCAACCTTACGCGGGCGAGACGGTACTTGGCACCGGCTGGTATGCGGTAACCCGAAGCTGGCAGATTGACGCGCGCATTGAAATCAGCGGCGATGTGAACCTAATCCTCTGTGACGGCGCGGAGCTGGCCGTCACGGGCGGTATCCATGTCGCCGGTGGAATCGGAGCTCTCTTCGGCGGGAATAATAGCCTCACCATCTGGGCACAGAGCGACGACGTCGATACATGCGGTGCCTTGACCGCTGTTGCCACGGAAGGCGACTGTGCAGGCATCGGCGGCAATGAACTTGAAAGCGCGGGCACGATTACCATCAATGGCGGCAGAGTCGCCGTAGGGAACTGCCGAGGCGATGAAATCGGTGCAATCGGTGCCGCAGGCATCGGCGGTGGCTTTGTCGGGGATGGCGGTACAGTCGCCATCCGTGGCGGCGTGGTCACGGTCACCAGCTGTTCCAGATTTCCGGCGATAGGCGGTGGCGGCAGCAATCGGGACGGCAGCCTGGACATTTCAGGAATGCGCGTTGGAACGGTGAATGGGAACGACGTCTCTTGGGTCAACTATGCCCATCGCGTTTCCACATGCCGCAGCGAAAACACGACGGTTCGCATCGAGCGCTGCGGGCCGCATGACAACGACGATTCTTTCGTTTTCTGCGACAAGTGCGGAGCGTTCGCTCTGGATTACGAGTCGGGGACGGTGGATTATCGCGATCCGACGGACGGGGATCGGCTCGTTCAAGCGGATTGTTCCCTTTATGCAGGCCAGTCGGCGATGGTCTCCGGCTGGTACGCGGTCACGGAGAGCCGGCAGTTCAACGGGCGACTCTCCATCTTTGGGGACGTGAACCTGATCCTCTGTGACGGCTCGGAACTGACGGTCACGGGCGGTGTCCATGTCGCCGCAGGCCATTCCCTCACGATCTGGACGCAGAGCGCGGACAACCGTTCGGCCGGTCGGCTGACCGTAACGGGACCGGCCATCGGCAACGCCGGTATAGGCGCAGACGCGGGTGAGAGCGGCGGCGCGGTCACGATCCACGGCGGCACGATCACCGTCGTCGGCGGCGAGAACGCCCAGGCCATCGGCCGTGGCAGCGGGAACGGCGATTCCGGGAGCTTGGCCCTCTACGCCGAGTGCCAGGTTGGTCTCCTGAACGGCGCCGGAAACGATTGGGAATGGACGGCGTATGGTTCCAGAACGGATACCTGCCGGGACGCGAGCGGCGCGGAGGTGCGCATCGAGCGTTGCGAGTCCCATGTTGACGGCGATTTTGACTGCCGCTGCGACCACTGCGGCGCATTCGTGCGGGATGTCTTTGATGTCCCTTATCTAGATTCCGCGAGCGGGAACCAGCTTGTCATCACGAATTGCCCCATTTACACCGGCGCGCAGACTCTGAACAGCGGCTGGTATGCCGTCACGGGCGACATGACGGTGGAGAACCGTATTGAGATCAACGGCGACGTGAACCTGATCCTCTGCGACGGTTCGGAACTGACGGCATCGGTCGGCATCCATGTTGTCGGGGCGAACCGCTTCACGGTCTGGGCTCAGAGCGAGGACGGCATGGCATGCGGAAGGCTGATTGTTGCGGGTGCGAACGAGTATCAGGCCGGCATTGGCGGAAATCAACGAGAAAACGCCGGTGAGATCACCATCCATGGCGGCATGGTCACAGTATGTGGCGGCGAGGACGCGGCGGGCATTGGCGGCGGATGGAATGGTTCCGGCGGCACAACCACGATCAGCGGCGGCACGGTTGTGGCGAACGGAGGGCTGTACGGCGCGGGTATCGGCGGTGGCGACGGATACTCATCCTCTGGCGGAGACGGCGGCACGATCATCATCTGTGGCGGTACCGTTACTGCCGTCGGGGGAGCAGAAGCCCAGGCCTTCGGCGCTGGCTACAATAGCGACAACTCCGGAATCCTCGTAATCGACGGCATACGGGTTGGAACGGTGGATGGTGGGAATGCCGTCACATGGGTCGCTGGGGAAAACCGCATTTCCATCTGTCGGAACAGGAGTCAGACGAGAGTCCGTCTGGAACCCTGTGCGGTTCATGAATTCGTGAACGGCGTCTGCATCCACTGTGGTGTATATCTTCCCTTGGACCAGGTCCTGCAGGGCAGCGGTAGCGCCAACGATCCCTATCTCATTGCCTCCGGCGATGACTGGGAAGTACTAGCCGATTATCTCTCCGTCGGCTACGACACCGCAGGACTCTATTTCTGTCAGACGGCGGACCTCTCCGTCACGAACACGCTCGGCGCCGAAAACTTCCCCTTCAAGGGCAGCTATGACGGCGGTGGACACACGCTGACCGTCAGCTATGACGACGCCTCCAGGAGCTTCCTCGCTCCATTCCCGGAGATTAGCGGCGCGACGATCTCCTCGCTGCGCGTGGAGGGCACGGTGAGTGGCAGAATCCACTGCTCCGGTCTTGTGGGCCGTACGGTGGGCGGACCGAACACGATCCGCGACTGCGCCGTCAACGCATCCGTCTCTGTGACGGACGGCTATGCCGGCGGCTTCCTCGGGCACGGCATGAGCTATTTGACCACATTGGAAGGCTGCGTCTTCGCGGGTAGCGTGAGCGGAGTCAACGTGGGAACTCTCTGGGGCTGGAGCGATGACGCCGGGGCCGTGCTTGAGAATTGCCTTGACTTGAGCGACAGCGGCTTCCCCATCGGCCTAGGTGACGGCACGATTCGCGTGATCAACGTCGGCTATGTGAATCCGGGCAAGACGGCGGGAAGTACAAGAGCCTGGAGCGAGCAAAATCGTGGTTTCCTTCTCTGTTCGATTACGCCGGGTACCGACGTGAGGTTGGCTCCCGCCAGTCAGACTCAGGACTACGACACAGCAGGATTCGCAGTCTGCGGTGAGGTCTTCTTGGTGAATGGCATTCTTTACGCCGGCGCCGGGCGAACCGTAGGTCTGACGCTGGAATACGTAGGCTCGAATGATTTCGAAGTGTTTTCGGCAAGCGCGGGCACGCTCTCCGGCAGCGGTGGCAGCTATACGCTGACGATGCCCGACCCAGAACGGAACGTGACGATTTCGGCGCATGGCAAATGGAGGTATTATGACCCGGTCACGGGAACGAATATGCAGGTCTCCGACGGCGCGCACGTCTATGCCGAAGGCCAGACCTCGCTCTCTGGTGGCTGGCATTTCGTGACGAACAGCGTGACGACTTCCGACCGCATCATCGTCACAGGGGACGCGAACCTCGTTCTCTACGATGGTGTGGAGCTGAACGCGATGAGCGGTATCACCGTTGCGGAAGGCGCCAGGCTGACCATTTGGGGACAGGAGGGCGAACATGCCGTTCCCGGCACGGCCGTGACGACCCGCGGCACCGGTACGCTCTTCGCGCAGACACCGGCGAGCGGCGCTTACAGCCAGGCGGCGGCCATTGGCGGCGAGAATGGCGGCTCTACCGGCGACATCGTCATCAACGGTGGCGTCGTCACCGCGCGTGGCGCCTGGGGCGCGGGCATCGGCCGCGGCAACGTCGCCGGCGGCTCCGTCGGCAGCGTCACAATCAACGGGGGCCATGTGGACGCCTCCGGCAGCAAGGGTTCCGCGGGCATCGGCAGCGGCGCCTATGCGGACAGCTGTCCCGTGACGATCACCGGCGGCTACGTCGTCGCCACCGGAGGCGTCTACGACGCTACCGGCCAGGCGACGCCGGGCATCGGCACCGGCCGACCCAGGACCAACGGCTCTCAGCCTCTTTCCAATGGCGCGATCACTATCGCCGGCGGCACGGTCATCGCCCAGGCGGGCGAAGCACCGAGCGGCGGCACCGCCGCGCAGGCCATCGGCGTGAACGCCGCCGACGCGGCCAACAACGGAACGGGCCATCTGGTTCTCGGAGATGTCAGAGTCTATGCGTCGGCAGACGCGGCGTCGCCCGTTGCGGTTTCGGCCCGCGGCGACACCTGTCGCAGCACGTATGTGAAGGTCGAGGCCTGCACAAGCCATCAGGACGGAAACGCCGACACCTACTGCGACTATTGCGGCGGGTATTGCGGCCCCGTTCCGCCAATCGACGCCAACGGCGTCTTCCTCATCGGCTCGACCGACGACTGGAACGTCTTCGCCGCCAGCGTCGCCGCCGGCAAGCGCTATGTCGGCGAAACCGTGCAGTTGACCGCCAATATTGCCGTCACGATGACAGTGGGTACAGGTGACCATCCCTTCGGCGGCACCTTTGACGGCGGCGGACACACGCTGACGGTCAACATCAGCAGCGCGGAGCAGTGCGCGGCACCGTTCCGCCAGATCAACGGGGCGACGATTCACGACCTCACCGTGGCGGGTACCGTCACCGGTAGCGACTACCACGCCGCCGGGCTTGTGGGGGGCTGCGGCAACGACCGTCCGAACACAATCCGGAACTGTACCGTCACCGCGACCGTCAACGGCAACGGTTACGCGGGCGGCATCGTGGGCCACGGCGGCCAGGGGACACTCATGCTGGAGGGTTGCGTCTTCAGCGGCGCCGTGAACGGTTTCGCGAGCTTCGCCGGCGGAATCCTCGGCTGGTGCGACGCACTGACGCTGACGATCACCAACTGTCTTTGCACGGGTGCGTTCACGCCTGCGGGAGAGGGCAAGTACCATCCCATTGCCTGCAGATATGCCAGCAGGAACGTCACCGCCACCGTCGCCGGCGCATACTATCTGAACACCATCATCCCAACTGTCTTGGGCGTCAATCCCACGGTCGCGACCAGCAACCTGATCCCTGGAGCCGAAGGCACGCCCGTGAGCGCGACCCTTGTCGCCGGTGTATGGACGCAGCCCGTGACCGCCGCCGACGGCAATGAATACTACGGCTGGACGACCGCTCCGGCGGGCCGCCTGATCGCAAGCTACACGTTCGACGACACCGGAAACGGCGGCGCGAACCTCCTCCATGCCTCGGTCGGTCTGGACGCCATCGTCCGCGCCACGCGCACGACGCCCGTCGCGGGCATCGGCGAGATCGCGGCCGTCACCGACGCCGCCATCCTCTCCGGGCTCTCCGCCGGCGACGGCGCCGTGTCTATCCCGAAGGACCAGCACCTCGCCGTTCCGGTCCCCGCCGCGCTCCTCTCCGGCAACGGCCGTCCCTATACCGTTGTCATGAAGATCCGCGTGCCCAACACCGTGGGGTGGCGGAGCCTCCTCAACATGCCGGCCTCGAACGACACCGACGCGATGGTCTATCTCCAGCAAACGACCCGCAACATCTACCTCAAGCAGTTCGACAAGTCCTCCGGCGCTGGCATCGCAGCCTCCAACGGGAACGTCGCGGCCGACCAATGGACGACCCTCGCCTTTGCATTCGACGAAAACGCCACCGACGTGTACCGCGACGGCACGCACGTCCTGCACGCCGAGGGCGCTCTCGCCAACAGCTACGCCGACTGCGCCGCCGCAGGCGGTTACATCCTCGTCGGCGCCGACGATAGCGGCGACGACAACCTCTTCTACCTCGCCGATTTTCGTGTGTACGAGGGTGCTGTGGCCATTGCCGGGATACTTCCCGGTTCCGGCACTCCGGCCGATCCCTACCTCATCTCCTCAACCGCCGACTGGGACATCTTTGCCGCCAACGTGAACGCCGACATCAATTCCGACGCCTGCTATTGCCTCGCCGCCGACATCGGTATCACGACCACGGTCGGCACAAGCGCCCATCCCTTCTGCGGTGTCTTCGACGGCGGCGGCCACACGCTGACTGCGAACCTGAGCGGCACGGACTACTTCGTCGCGCCGTTCTCCGCGATCAGTGGGGCGACGATCAGCAACCTCGTGGTCGCCGGCACGGTGGCGGGCTACATGCATTGCTCCGGCCTTGTAGGCACCATCGTCCACGGCGTGAACGTGATCGAGAACTGCAAGGTCGCCGCCGCGATTACCTCCTCGGCTTCCCACTTCGGCGGCTTTATCGGCCATAGCATCACGAATGCGGTGACGTTGCGCGGGTGCGTCTTCTCCGGCAGCCTCTCCGGCGGAACCTACGTCGCCACGTTCCACGGCTGGAGCGATGATGGGGCGGCGACGACGCTCATCGACTGCCTAGATGTGAGCGCGAGCACCCAGCCCATCGGGCGCGGCCACGACGCCGCATGTGTCTCCAACACGTATTATTTCGCGTCCAAGAATTTCAGCAACAGGGAGCGCTTGTGGAGCGAAGGCAAGCGCGGCAAGCGGGCGTGCGCCGTAACGGCGGGCGAAGGCATCGCGATCGACCTCGGTGCGCCCACCGCCGCCTACGGTACAAGCGGCGTTACCGCCTACGCGACGGGGTTGGCGTTCGGCGACAACTTCTACGCAGCGTCCGGCGAAACCGTATCCCTCGGGGTGGCCTACACGGGCGTACCCCCGTCCGGTACCATCCTCGATGGCTTCGCAGTTAGCGACGGCGACCTTGTCCGCGACGGCGACGGCTGGTGTCTCACGATGCCCGACGCCACCGTCGCGATCTCCGCCGTCTTCCGTGCGGCCACCGGCTATGGGATCTGGGCCGCCGCAAACGGCATCACGGGCGCATGGGACGCGACCGACGCCAGCGGCATTCCCAACGTCTTCCGCTACCTCTTCGACAAGCCGAGCGGAGCGTTCGAGAATCCGCCGCTCCTCTCGATCTCGTTCGACGCGAGCGGAAGGGCGGTGATCCACACGCCGCCGCTCAGCCCCTCGGCCACGGGCTTCGACATCTCGATCCTCGCCACCGACGACCTTGCCGGCACCGGCGCCACCACCTACCCGCTCGACCCCTCAGGCGAAACGACGATCCCCGCCTCAGACAAGCCAGCCCGCTTCTTCCGCCTCCGCGTCACCGAGCGGTAAAGGATGACGAGATCGGCATTTACGGCTTGCGAGCCACCTCGGCGACCTCGTCTTCGGTGAAGCCGAGATACTGCGAGTACTCCGACTCGAAGACCGTCCAGGCCTTGGGAGTGTTGAGACCGGAGAGAATTTCCTCCTTCGCGACGCGGAGGACGCCCGTCATGATCCCGGCGCGCTCGCCCTTGCGGGAGCGCCCGCGCTTGTCGCGACCGTGTGATTTGGTGTTGCTGTCTTTCCAATGTAAATAACACGGGCGAAGAATATGTTAAATGTTGATTCTTCGCCCGAATGGCGGTTGACGTGTTTCAACTTTAATGCTATAATTCTACGCGTTTCGGCAAATAACGCATTTGGAGAATGTTTATGTTCGTCGGAAGAGAAGAACAACTTGAACAATTGAAGGCCCTTTGGCGCAAGCCTGTGGCCTCGCTTGTGACGTGCCGTGGTCGTCGTCGGATCGGGAAATCAACGCTGATTGAGGAGTTCGCCCGCCGCAATCGCGTGCGCTTCATCAAGTTGGAGGGCGTGGAGCCGCAGCCGGGAGTCAACAACCAGACGCAGCTCAACGCTTTTGCGCAGCAGCTTGCGGAGCAGACTGGGTGTGAAGAGACGAAGCTGGAGAATTGGTTCAAGGCATTCGCCCGCCTCGCAAAGGTCCTTAATCCACGCGAAAAGACGGTGGTGCTGATAGACGAGATATCTTGGATGGGAAAATATGACGTCACATTCCCGGGGCAGCTCAAATATGCCTGGGACAATCGTTTCTCGAAAAACCCCAAACTGATCATGGTGCTCTGCGGATCGGTTTCCAGCTGGATTGACAAGAAGATACTCAAGAGCAAGGGCTTTGTGGGCCGGCCGTCTTTGAACCTTCTCGTTCCGGAACTCTCCATGCGGGAATGTGCCGCGTTCTGGCGTCGCGGCGGATGCAGGGCGTCAACTACGGACATCATTGACGTTCTGTCTGTCGTGGGCGGCGTCCCCAAATACCTTGAGAACATCGATCCCGGGCTTTCCGCCGATGAAAACGTCAAGCGGCTGTGCTTTACCCCGGGCGCGTTGCTCGTGGGCGAGTTCGACGAGATATTCAACGACGCGCTGGATGCGCAACTGGGCCTGAAGAAGAGGATTCTGGTTGCGCTTGGCGACGGCAAGAAGTCGCCCACGGAAATCGCCGACGAATTGAAGCTGGAGAACAACGGACATCTTTCAGGCTATCTCAATGAGCTGGAGACAGCCGGGTTCATCGCCAAGGACACGGGACTTAATCCATGTACGGGAAAAATGTCGAATGTCGTCCGCTACCGGATTTCCGACAACTACACCAGATTCTACCTGAAGTTCATTGAACCCAATCGCGAACTTATACGAAAGGGGACATTCACTTTCGCGTCGCTTGCGCAGTTGCCGGGCTGGGAGGCCATGCTGGGCCTGCAGTTCGAGAGCCTCATCTACAACAACCTTCGGGAAATAATTCACCGTATCGGGCTCGACCATGCCTTGATCCTCTCGGCGGCACCGTATCTCCAGAATCCGACAGCACGAACGCCAGGATGCCAAATCGACCTCCTTGTCCAGACGCGGCGGATGCAGTACGCGATCGAGATCAAGCGGCGCGATTCCATCGGGGAATGGGTGGTATCCGAAGTCGAGGAGAAGTTGTCAAAGTTCAATACGTCTCGGTCTGTGTCCGTCGTCCCCGTACTCGTCTACGACGGGAATCTGTCGAAGCGTGTCCAGGCAGATGGCTATTTTGGATGGATCGTCTCGGCGAACGAACTTCTCGGCCGCTGACTTTCGGCTTGCGCCCGCGCCTGTCGCGAGCCGAGTTTTGGGGATTGCGAGCGGTGGCGTGATTATGGTATCATTACGCGTGTTTAACTGACCAATAGGAGCCTTTGAAGAAGGTTGACAATCTGACAGGAAGGAAAAGTTGAATGGACAAGAGAAGTTTCTTGGGTGAATGTCTTGGCACGTTTATTTTGACGCTCTTTGGATGTTCGTCTGTGGCATGCGCCGTGCTGTTCGGCGAATACGGCAGCATTTTCCAAATCGGATTGGTATGGGGATTGGCCGTGACGTTGGCGGTTTACATGACGCGTTACCTCTCGTGTGCGCATCTCAATCCGGCGGTTTCGGTGGCGATGGTGCTGGCGGGCCGGATGAAGGCGAAAAAGCTGCCGTGCTATTTGGCGGCCCAGCTCTTGGGCGCGTTGGTGGCGGGCTTGGTGCTGTACGGACTTTTCTCGGCTTCGATCGCGCATTACGAAGAGCTGCACAATATCGTGCGCGGAACGGCGGCCAGCGTGGATTCTGCGCGAATGTTCGGCGAGTTCTACCCCAATCCCGGCGATCCGGTGGCGGTTGTGTCGATGCCGCTGGCGATCGCCGCAGAGGCGTTTGGAACCTTCCTGCTGGTGCTGATCATCTTTTGCCTGACGGAAGGGTGCAACGTGGGGCGGCCGAGCGAACCGCTGCAGCCGTTGTTCGTTGGCCTGACGGTCTCATCGATCATCTTCTTCATCGCGCCGTTGACGCAGGCCGGACTGAATCCCGCCCGCGATTTCGGTCCGCGCGTGGTGGCGTATTTCTGCGGGTGGGGCAAGGCGGCCCTGCCGGATGCAGTCGGCGGGTGGTTCTGGGTTTATGTGCTGGGGCCGATTGTCGGTGGCGCGCTGGCCGCCGGATTCTTCCGTTTTGTCTTGGATCCAATGTTGGTGGCGAAGAACAAAGAGGACAGATGCTGTTGCAAATAGCAGGCGCCTCACGGCGGATTATTCAGCGAGACATCAAGTGGCGAATCAAGGAAAGGACAAACAGATGAACCAGACACAACTTATACTAGTCGGCGGATTTCTGGGCGCGGGCAAGACCACGTTGATCGGGCGTGTGGCGCAGCGGCTCGCGGAGAAGGGGAAGCGCGTCGGGTTGATAACAAATGACCAGGCCACCGGGCTTGTGGACAGCCAGTTGCTTCGTCAAGGGGAATGGCAGGTGGCCGAGGTCGCAGGGAGCTGTTTTTGCTGCAATTTCAACGGGTTCATCGACGCGGTGAAAAAGGTGGGGGTTGAGGACCGTGCGGACGTTGTCTTTGCGGAGCCGGTGGGCAGTTGCGCCGATCTTTCCGCAACGATTCTTCAGCCGCTGAAGCAGTATTGGAGGAGCGAGGTGCGGGTGTCGCCTCTGACGGTGTTGGCCGATCCCGCCCGGCTTGCCGCGATTCTGAAGGGGGAAGACGGCGGGTTGCATGAGGACGCCGCCTACATCTACAGAAAACAGCTGGAGGAGAGCGACGTTATCCTCATCACGAAGATCGACACCCTGACGCCTGAAGCGTTGGAGTCCCTGAAGGCGGAGACCCGCGCGGCCTTCCCGGCGAGTCGGGTGATGGCCGTCAGCGCGCTCAAGGATCAGGGAATCGACGCATGGTTGGACGATCTTGCGGAGCATACTGAGGCGGGAACGCGGCTATTGAAGATTGATTACGACCGCTACGCGCACGGCGAGGCGGTGCTGGGCTGGCTGAACGGCGCCATCCGCATTCAGGGCACGGGGTGCGATGGAAACGCGTTGCTGGTAGACTTGATGAACGGGCTTCAGTCCCGCATCGCGGCGGGCAATCTCCGGGTCGGCCATGTGAAGGCGATTGTCGAAAACGGCTTCCGGTACGCCGTCGGAAACATCACGGGAACCGTTTCGACGTTGACCTTCCGCGGTGACGCTGGGACGGGGGATGACCTACGCCTGACAATCAATGCCCGCGTGGAGTGCTCGCCCGAACAGCTCGACGAGCTGGTCCGCAGCGCACTGGACGCGGCCATCGCGGGCAAGTACGCATTCGACATCCTCGATTGGCGCTATCTGCAGCCCGGCCGCCCCAATCCCACATACCGTTTCGATCAGGTTGTGGTCTGACCCTCGCCCGCTATCGGCAAGACCCTTTACCCCTACCCACTCCCCTCTAAAAATGCTATACTATTCCCGTTCCTCGAACCAAAGGAGAAACAAGGAATCGATTAAAACAATAAACAAGGCATTTTAGCGAACTGCTGAACGACGCCTTACCGGGAAAACTATACGTTTCCATGTGTCGAATGTAATAACCGCAAGAAAATGCAACAGCAAGAGACCATACATGCCGTCATGGCGCTGACAGATGACGACTTCATAAAGTCGCGCATTATGACGATTCGCGGTGTGCAGGTGATGTTTGACAGAGATCTGGCGGACATCTATGGTGTCACGACAAAGCGCTTGAATGAGCAGGTGAAACGCAATATTGATAGGTTTCCTCCAACATTTCGCTTCGCTCTTTCGGTTGACGAAATGAGCGAACTGGTCGCAAATTGCGACCGGTTCCGAACGATGAAGCACTCTTCAGTTCCCATGTCCGCATTCACGGAACATGGAATAATCATGCTGGCAAGCGTGCTGAAAAGCGACGTGGCAATTCAGGCGAGCATTCGTATAACAACTGCATTCGTTGCCATGCGCAAAGCACTCGCATCCATCGCTCCTATTATTGCAAGGGTTGAAACTGTCGAGCGAAGGCAAATAACCGACCAGCAGCGCAACGAGGAACGGTTTGACGCGATCTTCAAGGCGATGGACGGGGGCGATTTCCCGCCGCAGAAGGTGTTTTTCGACGGCAAGCATTACGACGCATATTCTTTTGCGAGGAAACTGGTCCGCAAGGCGAAGAAGAACATCGTCCTCGTGGACAACTATTGCGACGATGTCACGCTCGATATCCTTTCGCAAAAATGCGGCGGTGCGGATGTGCTGATTGCCACCACGCACAAGTCGGCCACCAAGTTCATATCGCCGACCGCCGTCGCCAAGTTCAACAAGCAGAATCCGACGCTCACGATCAAGACCGTTGGTTCATTCCACGATAGATTTCTCATTCTCGACGGCACCGAACTCTACCACTTCGGCGCGTCCATGAAAGACCTGGGGCGTCAATATTGCGCCATCACCAAGATGGACGCCATGTTCATCCCGTCGATCATGCAGCGAATCCCGTAGCCGCCGATTTTTGCTATACTGTCCCCACGGCAACTTTGCACAACTGCGGATATACGACAAATGGCATCGGCTGCGGTTCGAAGTCGGCTATCATCGGGAACCGCACGGCGATTTCAGATAGTTGAGCAAGGTCCAATTTCGTATTGAGTTTCCGCCCCCTATTGACAAACAGGCCGATTTTTGAGATACTACA
>JAEEGH010020533.1_pt1 | contig 13729 bp, 9 predicted proteins | sample 9134181 | NCBI WGS metagenome assembly JAEEGH01 (sample SAMN16246544, study PRJNA631951) | gut metagenome | biome: gut microbiome; feature: rumen; material: DP-attached | host: Bos | place: Iran: Karaj | collected 2018-10
CACGCCGCACTGTAAACCTCGCAGAGCGAACCTTTCGCTTCTCCGCCCGGATCGATGATAAACTTCTTGTCGCGAGTCACGCTGCCGGGAGGCACGAGTTCGGCAAGTTCCTCCGCGTACTTGCCAGCGATCGGCTTCAGCAGCTCCGTATAATTGTCCTTTTCGGCCTTGTACGCAAGAAGGAATGCGTCGCCTTCCTTCGCGTTAAATCCGTTAAGGAGCGCCTCTTCGTGGTTCTCGCCTTTCTGATAGGTCAGGTAAGGCTGTTCTGTGATCGCATAACCGTCGACCGTCATCGATCCGTTAGCGTATTTTGTCTTTACAAGTTTTTCAGCGGGAACCGCACGCATCTCGGCAATGCTCTTCGCCCCGAATTCCGTCATGATCTTATGTCCCGTATCCTGTGCGGAGCTCATCGATCTGAAGGTATGATAGGGCTTCTTCGCGAGGATCGAACTGCTCTCCGCGATCGCGCGCCTGAACAGTCCCTCGGTAAGCGGTGAAACACACAGCGCGTTAACGCTCGAAGCGCCTGCGGACTCGCCCGCGATAGTGATATTGTCGGGATCTCCGCCGAATGCCGCTATATTGTCATGAACCCATTTAAGCGCCTTGATCTGATCGAGGAGGCCGTAGTCTCCCGTGGTACCGTAAGGCGATTCCGCCGCCAGATCCTCATGCGCATAATATCCGAATACGCCGAGACGGTACGCGAAATTCACGAAGATCACGCCCTTTTCCGCGAATGTCTCGCCCCTGTATTCGGTATAATACGACTGACCTGTGGTAAGCGAGCCTCCGTGCACGTAGAAAACGACGGGAAGCGGCTCGCCCTCATAGTCCGCGGGACAATATACATTCAGATAAAGGCAGTCCTCCGAAACCTCTTCCCTGTAATTGTCAAAAAGACTGAAATTGTATTTATGAAAGCCCAATATCTGATAAAGCGAGTTGTACAGCGGCGAGTTCGCGTTCTGAACGGCCATCGGTCCGTAAGTATCGCAGGCTCTGACGCCGTTGTAAGGCTCGGGATCCTGCGGCTCTTTCCAGCGCAGATCGCCGACCGGTGCTTTTGCATAGGGTATTCCCGCGTATATTTCGACCGTACGGGCCTTGTTATAGACTCCCGTGAGTTCGCCTTCGTTTACGCGAACAGCGTCCGTAACGGCCGTTTTAAAGCCTTCTACGGCAGGAACACGCTTTACGGGCGGTGCGGAAATGAAGTGAATGCCGGCGAGCAGCGCAAGAAAGCCCAGCCAGCATGCCGCGCCGACCCCCTTCTTATATCTGCCCTTCAGTATCAGCGAACGTCTGAATATGATAAATCCGACGATCGCGACCGCAGTCAGACACCATCCGGCGATCGTATTTTTTGACAGTTCGATAAGGATCGCGAAAAGCAGCGATATGATCGTTAATCCGACAATAAAACCTGCAGATTTCTTTTTCTTTTCCATAAATCTCCTTAACTGTTTTTGATCTTCTCGTCCAGTTCCGTAAGATACAGCCAGCGCTCTGTTTTCGCCTCGAGCTCCGCCTCGGCTGCGTTCTTCTGTTCCATCAGTTCGTTCAGCTTGGAATAACTGGTCGCTGATGCCTCTATTTCGGCCTCTAAAGCCTTGATCCTGTCCTCAATGGCCGCAAGATCATCCTCTATCGTTTCGAACTCTTTCTGCTCGGCGTAAGTCATCTTGAGCTTCTTCGGCATGTTCGTCTTCCATGACGCTCCGCCGCTCTCACTATTCTGTCCCGAAGCTTTTCCTGCATTTTTTGCGGAGTCAGAGCCCGTATTCTTAGCTTCGTCCGCTCTTTCGAGCTCTTTTTCTTTCAGGTCGGTATAATTGCCTTCAGACTGCTCTATCACTCCGTTGCCCTTGAATACGAAAATGCGGTTAACCAGCTTGTCCAGGAAATACCTGTCATGCGATACCGCGATGATTATGCCTTCAAAGCTTACAAGATAATCCTCGAGTATAGTGAGCGTCATGATGTCGAGATCGTTCGTGGGCTCGTCGAGAACCAGTACATTCGGAGCCTCCATCAGGATCTTCAGCAGATAAAGCCTGCGCTTTTCTCCTCCGGAGAGCTTACCGATCGGCGAATACTGCTTGTCGGCGTTGAACAGGAACCGCTCGCACATGCGCGACGCGGTCACCGGACCTTCCTTTGTGTAAATCGTCTCGGCGGTGTCGCGGATATAGTCGATCACGCGCTGCTCAGGCTCCATGAACTCACATTCCTGAGCGAAATAACCGACCTTCAGGGTTATCCCGGCTTCTACTTTTCCCGAATCGGGAGGGATCACTCCTGTCAGGATCTTCACGAGCGTCGACTTTCCGCAGCCGTTCGGCCCTACTATGCCGATGCGCTCATTCTGAAGGAAAATATAAGAGAAATCCGCGATAACGCATTTATCTCCGTATGATTTGGAAACATGCTCGGCCTCAAGCGTTTTTCGTCCCATTCGCGTGAACGCCGAGAACATCTCGACATTCTCTGTCTCCACCGGCTTTTTGCGGTCCCTTAAGGCTTCAAAGCGCTGAATATGCGCTTTCTGCTTGGTGGTACGCGCTCTGGCGCCCCTCAGCATCCAGGCCAGCTCCTGCTTAAACAGTGTCTTCGCCTTTCTCTCGGTAGCCAGCTCGCTCTCTTCACGCTCCGCCTTCAGTTCTATGAACTTTGAATAATCTGCCTGATAAGAATACAGCCGTCCCTTATCCAGCTCAAATATCTTATTTGTCACCTCGTCAAGGAAATATCTGTCATGCGTAATGCATATAAAAGCGCCTTTGTAGGCCTTCAGCGTCGCCTCGAGCCACTCCGTCATCTCGGCGTCCAAATGGTTCGTGGGCTCATCCAGAACGAGGATATCCGAATCTGTAAGCAGCGTTCTGACAAGCGCCGCTCTCTTTCTCTGTCCTCCCGAAAGATGCGCGGGATTCACATCGGGCTCGGGTATTCCGAGTTTGATCAGATCGGCCCTTGCTTCTCCTTCGAGATTCCTGTAAGCATCGGCGTGTGTCTTGTCTTTTATCACATTCTGCAGCAGAGTGAGACTTTCATCAAACTCAGGCGTCTGCGGCAGATACGCGATCCTTAGGCCGTTCCTCATCGTAACGCTGCCTTCGTCAGCCTCTTCCTCTCCCGCAAGGATCTTCAGAAGCGTCGATTTTCCTGTTCCGTTGATACCGATCAGGCCGCATTTGTCGCCTTCATTTATTCCTAAGCTCACTTCCCGAAACAGTTCGTTCGGACCGTAGCTTTTGCCCAGATTCTCAGCTACCAGTAAATTCATGAGTTCCCTCCGCTATAGCGCAATTAACGCTAAAAGTATACATCATCCTGCGGCATTGTGGCAATAAACCGGCTATAAACAAAGAATAAAAAAGACAGTAAAAAAGAACGGCCGCTCAATGAGCGGCCGCCCTGTAAATTACATATTAAGCTTTGAGACTAAAATTAGTCCTCCTTGCGGCTCTTCTTGGTAACAACAACGCCTGCACCAACGAGAGCGGAACCGATAGCGTAAAGAACTGCTGCGCTAACAACGCCGGTCTTAGGAAGAGAAGCGCCTGCTAAAGGAGAAGTTGCGGGGCAAGTTCCGTCCTTAGCAACATAGTTGCCATCCTTGCCAACAAGAGCGTAACCTGTGATAACAACGTTAGCACCGCTCCAGTTGCAAATGCAGTACTGGCTGTAGCTCTCGCCGTTAACGAAAGGAGAAGCGGTCTCAACGCGAGCATAGTAAACGCCGCCGTCAAAAGCAACGGGCTCAGAAGCTACATCGCTGTTCCAACCGTTGTTCTCTGCATTAATAGCAAGATGAAGGTTACCGGTTGACTCGGGAGTACAGAAAACGATAAGTCCATAAGCATTAGCTACATTGTCAGCGCCAAGGAGACCGGGATCGCCAGCCTCACCCTGTACACAGAGTGTAAGGTTGTCGTAAGAGTTAACATACAGATTAGCACCCTTAACTGCCGAGTAGTCAATACCGTCATAGTTCGCTGCTGCTGCAGGGATAACGGCTGCTGCGATGGTCATAACCGCAACGAGTAACAAAGCTACTAACTTCTTCTTCATGAATAAACCCTCCTAGAATTATATAAATAGTTTTTTATATTTACGGGAAAACCCTCCCCATAAATCAAGGTTATTATAAATTTTGGAGCTAAATATTCACGCTTTGCAATATAATCTTCACAGAAAATATTATAACAAAGCAGCTTCCAAAAAACAAGTGATAATTAATCCTGTACTGCGTCTATCAACATCTGGATCTCGTCCTTCATCGTCTCGTAACGCTCTGCAGCGGTCTCAACGTCGATGTTCCACCAGTAGTTGTTATTGTTGTTAACCTGAGGAACAAGCTTGTAGATGCATGCGGTCTGATGATCACGAAGGATCTCAAGAGTCTCGTCTACCGCTCTCTCATCGCAGAAGTTCGGATAGTAACCGGTCTTCCAGTCGTCGTCATCCTCGTAACCGGGTGTAGGCTCGGTGTAAAGGTTGTAAGCGAAAGCGATCTTCCACGCTCTGTCCTCGTCATAGATAGCGGGGATAACATAAGCGTTATCTGTCGAGTAACCGTTGTAATCGTCTACCTTGGGTCCCTTAGGGAATACAACGAAACCGAAGTCATCAGCCATTTCCTTCTTGTAGGTAGCTGCATGATATTCCTCGGAAACATTGAGCGGAACCTTACCGTCAATGAAGTAGCCGTATGAGTAATCCCATGTGTAGTCAACATCAAGTTCTCCCTCGGGGAACAGCTCGTAGAGCTGACGCATGTTGTGGAACCAGTCGTAAGCTTCCATGAATGCTTCGGTGTTGGTAGCATTGATGAACTTACCGTTCTCATCATAGTCAATGATCTGTGCGCCGTTCGATGCGCATACAGTATTCATGGCCTCGCCGCTGAATGAAGACATAGCGTAAACATCGATGATGCCGTCGCCGTCAAGGTCCTTCGTGAGCTTCTTGCAAAGCTCTTCGAATTCGGTCCAGGTCCAGTTTCCGCTGGCCTGCATATCGTAAAGTGACTCGGGATCTACGCCGAGCTCTCTCATGATCCTCTTGTTGAACCAGAGGCCTCCGCGGGGCTCTGCAGCCATAGCTCTCATACCGTAGATGGAATCGCCCTTCTTCATCTTGTAAGATGTCGAGTAATCCCACTTCTCTTCCGAGAAATCGATGCAGTCTAACGTTGCAAGATCATAGAACAGACCCTTGTTCATGGGAGCTGTGATCCATGCGTTGTCAAGACAGAATACATAGTTCTCATCGCCGCCGGTGGTACAGAAATCGTTGATGATATCCTGCATGATACCGAAGCTGCCGAGCTTAACTTCCTTGAAGGTGAAGTTGTAAGTCTCCTGAATGTAATCAAGATACTCGGCACGTGCGATCTCAGATGCGGTTGTAGGCTCAACCTCATCGCCGCCGAAATGCTGTCCAAGCTCGATGAGCATTCCGCCAAGGTTTACGATCTCATCGGTATCGGTGTATCTCCAGATACCTTCGTCATCAAGATAAGCCTTTGTGTCGGGCTTCTCAACAACGGGCTCGGGATCGGGCTCCGAAGGAGCATCCGTAGTAGCGGGATCGGTCTTGCCGGCATCGGGAGCCGCCGTAGTCTTGGTGTCGTCGGTCTTTCCGGAGTCGGTCTTGCCGGAGTCGGGAGCCGCGGTGGTCTGCGGGTTGTCACCCGAAGACGAGTTGCTGCAGGCAGCGCATCCCATGACAAGGCACAGAGCAAGAAGGATAGCTGCCATTCTCTTAAAATTCTTCATAAAACTTCTCACTTTCCCATCATTGCAATAAATTTGTTGTAGATTTGTAGTTACAATGATGTAAATTAAATAGAAAAATGTAACGTTTCCCCCTAGTTACAAGAAAATTATACGCAAAGCAGCGCTTCTTTACTTCTCATATATTGCGATTTCGGAGTGAATATTTGCCAAATATCATCTCGCGCTTATTCCAATCAAATACAGCCATATTGCAAACCTTCGGTTTACATATGGCTGTATTCTGATCGGAACATGTTTCACATGGTCGGATTCAAGTGTGCAAAGTCCAACCGTGTGCTCTCGCTATAATTACATTTTGATACCGGTCTGCGAAAGCGACTCTACGAAGCCTCTCTGCGCTACCAGGTAAAGGAGTATGATCGGGGTAACGACCATCAGTACTCCGACAGCATTGATCTGCTGCATGTATCCGACCGAAGCCTGCGATGATCCGCCGGAAATACGCTGGACATAATAGCTTAAGCTGTCCGCGAGGGAACCGAGTTCTCTTGAAAGAACCTTAACCCTGCCCATGAACAGATTGGTGTAGAAGCTGTCCGTCCACTGCCATACAAAGCTGAACAGGAAGCATGAAACCAGAATGGGCTTCGCGTCGGGAAGCATGATGCGGATGAAGGTCGAAAGTGTTCCGCAGCCGTCAACATAAGCCGCTTCCTCAAGCTCCTTCGGCACTCCCCTGAAGTACTGCCTGATCAGGAAAATGTACAGTCCGTCCTTTAATCCCATGCAGCCCGCGCTCATCAGGAAGTAAGGCAGCATTGAACCGCGAAGATTGATCGTACTTCCCTTTATAGCCTTGAACAGGCCCATAAAATCGTAGTAGTAAAAGTGCAGATACAGTGCCGACGAAATGGTCTGGGGAGGGATAACGATAACGAGTATCACGCAGAAGAACCAGAACTTCTTCAGCGGGAAATCGAATCGTGCGAATCCGTATCCTACCAGTGTGCAGGCGATCAGCTGAACGAGCGATACTCCGCCCGAAACAAGCAGTGAGTTCCTGAACGCCACGCGGTACTCCATCAGCTGTGCAGCCAGTCCGAAATTGGATATCGTAAAATGTCTCGGAAGCAGGTTGATCGTCGAGTCGTAAAGATCCGATTCAGTCATAAGGCTGAGCGAGATCTTGTTGAGAATGGGCTGCAGGATCAGGAAACAAAGTCCGAACATCAGCAGGAAAAAGCAGATATTGATCACAACTCCCAATGTCTTCTTCCTGAGCAGATATCCTCCCGAAAGCCGGTTTCTCTCTTTGAAAGTCAGCGTATTGCTGTTTGCCGTTTTACTCATAGTAATACACCACCTTCGAAATTATTAGCGCGCTCACGCCGACCATGACCATTACGACGGCGAAGTAAATCCACGCCAGCGCCGAACTGAAGTCGTAGGCCATGTAAGTTGTCATCTGTGTCTTGATCTTGTTCATGATCTGGTTGTCCGTCTTCGTGAAGAAGTCGACGATCGTGTAGATCCAGTTAACCAGGAACATGGAGCTGATCATGGGCATGGTGATCTTCCAGAGACTCTCCCACTTCGTGCAGCCTTCGATGTCGGCGGCCTCATACATACTCTGCGGTATGGTCTGAAGTGCCGAAAGGAAGATGATGATCTGGATACCAGAAGCGCTCGCAATGTCGTAAACCCTGTTAACGATGTCAAAGATCGTATCCATGAACTTCGATCCGACATTTGCCGATGTAAGGATCTGCTCAAGGACTGCGGTTACCGAGCTGCCGGTGCTTGCTTCCGCGGATTTTGCCATGCTCGAGAGCAATGCGTTGTTCGCGTCAAGTCCTACGATGATACCCGACGAGAAAATAACGGGAAGGAAGAACACCGCTCTTACGAACGCCCTGCCCTTAAACTGTGTGTTGAGCATCAGGGCAACGAAAATACTGAAAATGATCGTGGAGATCGAATTGATGACCATTCTCCATACTTCGTCGGTAAGCATCTGGTTGAATTCCGGGTCGATAAGGAAAGCTCTTTTGTAGTTTTCCAGACCCGCAAAAATGTATTTAACTCCCTGTGCGCTGATATCCACTTTGCAGAAGGACATATACAGCGACTGGAAGAACGGCTTCACCATAAAGAACAGGAAACCGAGTATGAACGGCAGTATGAAAAGATATCCGGATACCGCACGTTTTTTTGCAAGGTTTTTCTGTTTATTTTTCTTACTCAACGTGCATCACCTTCTTTCCACAACATAGTCTCTGGCGGGAACGGTAACTCCGTCGACCGTCTCGTCCGCATAGCCGTAATTTACATATACCTTCGTTCCGTCCTCGTACTCCGTCACGCGGCAGTGGTCTCCTGCGAGGCTGTGTCCCGTGATCTTCACAGAATTCAGACCGTCGAACGATGCCTTGTACTTTTTATAGATCTCTTCAAAAAGACCGCTCCATCTCTCGAAATCCGCTCCGTAATACTTTGTGTAGAACGTATCCTGAAGCGCGCCGGCGTCTTCCATCATGAACATGAACGAAAGACCTGCGCCGTACTCCGCGGACTTAAGGAGTTCCAAAGTGTAATCCTCTGCGAGGTTGATCGGCACGGCGGTGTAATCCTTGATGCCGTGGAGCGCAGCCTCATAGAACGGGATGTCGTAATCAATGATGGCGCCGTTCGAATTTGTAATGTCCATCGAAGTGATGACATCGGCGTATTCGATCGCGTATTCATTGCCGTAATTGATGAGTATCCCTTCACCCTCTGCAGACGCGTTCTTCAGCAATTCTCTCTGGACTTCGATCATCTTCTCTCTCGTATAGAGATTCTTGGGATTGAAATCCGAATTGAGGAGGTAACCGATATTCCTTGCGGAAATGCCGGTGCCTTTAGCTTTGGCGTAATCCTTAAGGGTATTGAAGTACTCCTGCTGGTGCTCGGGTCTTAACAGGTAGTAAGGATCGTTGTAGGTTTCCTGCCCGTACCAGATGATCGAGTAGGTATAGAGCTCGACCTCCTCACGGGTTACCATCTTGGCCGAATCACTGAATACCGAGAAGCCGTCGAACGCCTTGTTGTCATAAGCAAATTCGAACTGTCCGTCCAGGAAAATGCTCACTCCCTTCGACTTGAGCGAAGAAAGCATATTGTCAAATTTCTTCTTGCTGCCGAGCTCGGAAACCGTTTTTACCTTATTCAGCACATCATGCTTTATTCCGCCGTTCATCCAGCCGGAAAGACGCATTTTGCAGTCTGTGAGTCCGAGCGCCGAAAGCCTGTCAGCAAGCTCGACCGTCTCATCGTATGTGGTGAGAGGCAGCGCCGCCGAAACGGGCACTCCAAACTTCTGCTGAACCTTGTCGACCGCCTGGAGCACATCAATGACTACCGGAACTTCGGAGTCTGTGCTTCCTGCCATCGCAGGGTACTTTTCAAGGAGATAATCCCTGTATACACCGGCCATGCCGATGTAATCGGTCTTATCGCTGAAGCAGTACTTCTGTGTAACGGTCAAATGAGGAACCTCTGCCTCGTAAACGTAGAAAGTTGAACTCGACTTACTCGATACCGCATAACTGTCATAGTGAAGTACCGAATAAGAGAAATTCGCGTAATTGTAGCTGTTGTAACGTCCGCTCACATCGGCGTTTACCGAAGCGAACGAAGAACCGATATCGCTCACGCAGACGAACGAAGCGCCGTCATTGCATATACCGAACACCGGGAATGCGTTCCTGGGCTCGCTGACAACGGCCTTTCTGCTCGAAGCCAGATCCCATCCGTAGATCTGCGAAGCATATGCGTTCTGATCCTGCTTGCCGTTGTTGAACGCGATCAGTCCGCCGCCGCTCTCGGGTACTACGATGAAGCCTTCGGCCTTTGTTCCGCCGGCTCCCATGAAAGGAAGCACCTTGAGCGTAACGATCGGATAATCCGACTTGTACTCAAGCTCCTCGTAAGGAACTTCAACGACCAGCTTATTGCCTTCGAGGCGGTAAACCATAGAAACGTTGAAGATCGGCATATCCTGCTCGGTTTTGTTCTCGTATCTGGCAAGATCCGCCTCATAGTCCTCATATGTATATCCGACACTTGCAAAGATATCTTCGATCTTTTTCTTCAGATAATCAGCCGCCGTGTCGATGAGGACGTATACGGGCTCCTCCTCGAGGGTGGGATACTTCGCAAGAAGCTCCTCTTTGTTATCGGTCTTACGGAGCTTCTTGATATCGTACTTACGGTAATACTCCTTAACCTGCTTCTGCTGCTTCTTTTCCATCAGGTCGAGAAGCTCGTTCATTCTGGATTCCGGAACGGCTACGGGAAGGATGTACTCCTTCTTTACGTTGCCGATCGTATACCTGATCTTGATCGAATCGGCATTCTGCTCGATCTCATAGAGACCGTTCTCGATGCTGAGTTCGTAGTTGCTGTACTGTGTCCATTTACCTATGTTATCGCCGTAGGTGAGTATCATCGTGGACTTAAGCAGTGCCTTGTCCGCCGGAAGCGCCTTCGGGTCATCATCGGCATCAACAGGATTGGAATACCAGATCTTACCGCTGTTCTTATCCTCAACGGTAAAGTAAGTGGTGCCCGTATCCATCGTGAATTTCAGATCATCATTTTCAAGGAATATCTCTGACGCCTCATCATCAAAGCCCCTGATCTCAATTTCGGGTTCAGGTACCGGTTCGGGCTGCAGCTTTACGATGATAACAGCTATCACAGCGATTATCGCGCAGGGGATGATAACCTTGACCAGAGATATCAGAAAATCTTTTAACCCTTCCATAGTTCTCCCCTTTCGTTAGTATACTCTGAAAATGATCTCTTTATACAAAGAGTAAAAATATGCGATACCGTCACTGATCAGCGAGAAGAACAGCAGCAGGATGAAAATGATGACTGCCATTCCGACGATCGAGAACAGGATACACAAGAGATTCTTGCCCATCTTGTATTCATGTATCTGGCTCATGCCGACTACCATCAGCATCACGCACCACACGAGCGAGAAGTAATAAAAGAATACATAGAAGGTACTCTCATCCGCTGCAAGGATATTGCTGAAGATCGTATTGGGTATCATTATCAGCGGATAAGGCGCTATCGCGTAGCAGGACGCGATGTAAACGTTCTTTAAGTTTCCCTTTCCGTCGAACAGCGTGGTAAGCGCCCAGTTCGAAAGGACCCAGATCAGGAACGGCATCAGGATGCCCATGACCTGCATGAAAATATTTACGCGCTCCCAGTGTACCCTGATGAACTGGAAGTTCGTGTACTGCAGTCTCCAGACTCTGGTGAGCAGCGCAAGAACAAGGATGACCGTTCCCGCGGCCGCCGAGCCCCTCTTTTCGTGAGTCAGGTCCCAGAAACCGTCGACGGGATGGACCACTGCGTAAAGCGCATATCTGAGCGATGATAAGAAATCGGCGAAGCGCGATCCGTTAGTAGCGCCTGATTTTTCTGCGGTCTTCTTCATACTTCGCCACCTCCCATCTTAATCTCTTGAATCTGCCGATCAGCAGCGGAACGAGCATCAGCACGAGCGCGCCTCCGAAAAGAAGTGCGATATGGTCCTCAACCCATTCCTTTCTGTAAAGCTTAAAAGCTTTTGCGTAGTTGTCGACATCGTTCTTGATCTTGAAGTAGTACATGGCCTCCTTGTACTTGTCCTGTCGAAGGAGCGCACGTCCGATGCCTATATACGCAAGGTCGTAATTTCCGTTAAGAGCCAGCACGTCGCGCCAGATATAGGCGGAACCGTCGTAATCTCCTGCCTGATAAGACTCGATCGCCCTGAATATTCCGCCTCCGAACTCGGTGGGAGTAAATACGGTGATCTGCCCGGCCTTTTTGTCAAGAACAAGAAGGTCGTTTCCCATATGCTCGATCGCCACGGGATCGCGGAAATATCCGTCGCGGTTTCCGTTGCCTCCGAAGGCAAAGAGCAGATGTCCCTGGTTGTCGTAGCCGAAGATCCTGCATCGGGTCTGGTCCAGGGCAAAATATGTATCATTGTCAAGAACCGTAACGTCGATCATCTTTGACGAACCCGAATAGCCGGCGTCGTCGGACCAGTCGATATCGCCTATCGGCGGGAAATTGCCGTTCTTGATCAGGATATCGTTGCCGAGTGCGTTCAGCTTTCTGATGGGCATCGCCTGATCGCTCATAAGATCGGCCTCATCCACGTGTGTCGTAACGACATACATGAAGCCGTCCTTGTCGAGCGCAATGTTGTCATACTCGGTGGGAACGAAGTTCTGCGTCTGCGCGCGCTGTTCCTTGGTCATCAGGTAGGTCTTCCAGATGTACTGATACCAGCTGTAGGTAACGGGCGTAGCGCCGATAAAACCGGTGAACGTACCGTCAGCCTCGTACTTGATGAGACCTTTGTTTACATGCTGCGCAACGAGATATACACGTCCCGCGTCGTCCACGATAAGCCTCGTGGGAAGGAAGGAAACATTCGAGTCGAACAGCACGTCGTCGGGCTGGGTAAAACTCAGTACGTACTTAAGATCGGCCGTGAGCTTTACAACTCTCTGGTTTCCGTTGTCACAGACATAGAACTCACCATCCTCGGAAACGAAAACGTCCTGAGGATTGCTGAATGTGAGCACCTCGTCATCACCGGTAAACGAGTCGATGATGCGCTTAACGGTGTAAATGCCGTTATTTTCCTCGACCTCGATGATCCGGTTATTCGCGGTATCGCAGATGTAGAGCAGATTGCCGCGTACAAAGATCGAAGTCGCATCTTCGAACTTTTTGTCCAGACCGAGCTCCTTATAGGTGATCGTGGTACGTACGGCATATGCGTCGGGAGAATACTGCGTCTCCTCCCAATAATCGTAGTTGTAGGTATAGCCTGTATCGGCGAGCACGGAGGCGGGCACGGAGATCAGCATGAGTGCCAGCGTAAGTGCCGCGATCCTTTTGATCATATTCTTCATATCCATACCTCCCTCAATCCTTGATACCGGAGGAAGCCATTGTTTCAAGGATCTGGCTCTCCGAGAGAATGAAGGTAAGGATCGGAACGATCATTACCACAACAGTTACGGCCGCAGCCTGACCGGTACGGGCAACGCCGCCGTTCTGGATCTGCTGCAGTGCATAAACGAGCGTCTTCTTCTCTTCCGAATAAATGAATGTCGAAGCTCTGTTGTTCCAGAGGCTCTGTACCGAGAAGATGATGATCGTAAGCCATGCGGGCTTAACATTGGGCATTACTATGGTCGCGAAGGTTCTCCACTCGGAGGCTCCGTCAACCTTTGCCGCCTCGATGAGGGCGGTCGGGATTCCTTCCATGAACTGCTTCATGAGGAACAGTCCGATGGGTGCCGCAAATGCGGGAACGATAAGAGCAAAGTTCGTATCGATCCAGCCGAGTCTGTTCATAACCAGGTAGTTCGGGATCTGCGTGATGTAACCGGTGAACATGAGGGCTGTTACAACGATGCTGAAGAACAGTCTTCCGCCCGGGAAATCATACTTTGCCAGAACGAACGCTGCCATCGAAGCGATGAGCACGTGTCCGACGGTTCCGACCACGGTGATGAATACGGTATTGAACAGGTATCTCGAGAATGTTACGGTCGACTTGCTCATCGACACGAACAGATCCGAGAAGTTGTCGAATGTAGGGTTCTGCGCAAACAGTCTGGGCGGGAAAAGGAACAGCTCGTCCAGAGGCTTCAATGCGCTGTTGATCGCGAATACGAGCGGGAATACCATGATCAGGGCCATGATCAGAAGGAACAGATAAATGGCCAGATCGCCGCCTCGTGAACGGTTCGCGACACGTCTGCGAAGGATCTTGGGTTTTTTCTTGTAAATTGTATTTTCTTTTCCAATCATGTTCCGACCCTCCTTAACAGACTTTGAATGATCTTATTGCTGAGGATCATGACAATAAACAGTATCGTAGCGATCGCCGATGCGTAGCCCATCTC
>JAEEGH010020534.1_pt1 | contig 13728 bp, 10 predicted proteins | sample 9134181 | NCBI WGS metagenome assembly JAEEGH01 (sample SAMN16246544, study PRJNA631951) | gut metagenome | biome: gut microbiome; feature: rumen; material: DP-attached | host: Bos | place: Iran: Karaj | collected 2018-10
ACTCGGCCGCCAGGTCGGCAAGCAGCTCCGCATCGTGCCGGAACTGAGCTTCTACCTCGACACCTCCCTGGACTACGCCGAGCATATCGACCAGCTGCTGAAACAATAGTCCAATGAGGCTGCCGCTCCTGTTCGCGGGGCGATACCTGTTCGCCCGGAAATCCCACAACGTAATCAACGTGATCTCGGGGATCAGCGTCGCCGGCATGGCGACGGGAACGGCTGCGCTCATCATCACCCTCTCCGTCTTCAACGGCTTCAACCGCCTGGTCCAGCACACCCTCGGCGACATCGAGCCGGACATCCTCGTCGTCCCCGCCGAGGGAAAGGTCTTCGTTCCGGACAGTGCCACCCTTGCGTGGCTGCAGGCTCGTCCCGCCGTCGCCACCGTCAGCAACGTCCTGGAAGAGAACGTCTTCCTTTCCTACGACGGACGCCAGGGACTGGCCCGCGCCAAGGGCGTCGACAGCGTCTATGAACATACCGCCCCGCTGCGGAGCCACATCCGCGAGGGCGAATTCTCCCTCCACCGGGGGACGCTTCCCCAGGCCGTCGTCGGGACCGGCCTCGCCTACGGGCTGGGCATCCATCCCCGTTTCGTCGCGCCCATCGAACTCCATTATCCCACGCGCACCGGCCGGATCTCCCTGTCGGACCCGATGAACGCCGTCCGGACCCGCAAGGTCTCCCCCTCCGGCCTCTTCTCGATCAACGTCAATTACGACGGCGAACTCATCGTCGTCCCGATCGACGTGATGCGGGACCTGCTGGAATACGGCGGGGAGGTTTCCGCCCTCGAAGTCCGCGTGGTCCCCGGCACTTCCGGCAAAGCGCTCGACGGCCTGATCCGCGACCTCTCCGGCCGGCTCGGCCCCGCGTTCGAAGTGAAGGACCGCTTCCACCAGAACGAGGCCCTCTACAAGATGATGCAGTATGAGAAACTGGCCATCTACCTGATCCTCATCTTCATCATCATCGTCATCGCCTTCAACATCTTCAGTTCCCTGTCGATGCTGGTCATCGAGAAGGAGGACGACATCCGCACGCTCCGCAGCCTCGGGGCCACCGACCGGCTCGTGCGGCGGATCTTCGTCCTCGAAGGCTGGTTCATCTCCCTGCTCGGCCTGGCCATCGGCCTGGTCGCGGGCATCGCTTTCGTGCTCCTCCAGCAGCGCTTCGGCTTCATCAAGATGCCGGGCAACTACCTCATCTCCGCCTACCCGGTCGTGCTCAAGGCCACGGACGTCCTCTGGACGGTCCTCGGCGTGGCCGGCATCGGCTACCTCATCGCCCTCCTCCCCTCCTTCCGACACAAAACGCAAACGATATGAAACGGATCCTCCTTGCCGCCGCCTGCCTGGCCGGCGCCCTCACCCTCTCCGCCCAGACCCACGGCGGGCTCAGCCCGGAAATCCTGGCCGAGATCAGCAAGGGCTACACCGGCACGCCCGCCGAAAAAGCCCTCCGCAACGCGCTGAACGGCACGCCCGTCGCGACCCTCGCCCTCAGCGGCGAAGCGCTTCCCGTCGATCCCCATTTTACGTATGAGGTAAAGACCAAGGGCCGCACGAACCAGAAGTCCTCCGGCCGCTGCTGGCTGTTTACGGGCCTCAACGTCCTGCGTGCCAAGATGATCGCGAAACACGACCTCGGGGCTTTCACCTTCTCCCAGAACTACCTCTTTTTCTATGACCAGCTGGAGAAGGCCAACCTTTTCCTGCAGGGGGTCATCGATACGCGGAACCTGCCCTTCGAGGACCGGAAAGTGGACTGGCTCTTCGAACATCCCATCGGGGACGGCGGCCAGTTCACCGGCATATCGAACCTCGTGACCAAGTATGGGCTCGTGCCCTCCGAGGCCATGCCCGAGACCCATTGCTCCAACAACACGGCCCAGATGCGCGCCCTGATCGCGACCAAACTCCGCGAAGACGGGCTGCAGCTCCGCGACGCCGCGGAGCAGGCGCTCCTCAACCAGCCGCGGATGATCGGACGGAACCGGGAGGCCGCAGAGGCGGAGATCGCCTATGCGCTTGAAAAGGTGAAGGTCGAGCAGCTGAAGGAGATCTACCACATGCTCGCCCTCTGCCTCGGCGTGCCGCCGAAGGAGTTCACCTGGACCCGCTACGACGCCAAGGGCGGTTTCGTGAGCCGGAAGACCTATACGCCCCGGTCCTTCTATGACGAGTTCGTCGGCGCGGACCTGGAGCACAATTACGTAATGGTGATGAACGACCCCTGCCGCGAATACAACAAGGTCTATGAGATCGACTACGACCGCCATGTTTATGACGGCGACAACTGGGTCTATCTCAACCTCCCGATCGAGCGGATCAAGGAGATGGCCATCGCCTCCATCAAGGACGACACCGCCATGTACTTCTCCTGCGACGTCGGCAAGTTCCTCGACCGGACGGCCGGCGTGCTCGACCCGGAACGATTTGACTATGAGAGTCTTTTCGGCGTCAGTTTTGGCATGGACAAGAAGGAGCGCGTGCAGACCCACGCCAGCGGCTCCTCCCACGCGATGACCCTCATCGCCGTTGATATGGACGGGGACAAGCCCGTCAAATGGATGGTGGAGAACAGCTGGGGGGCCGACAACGGCTACAAGGGCAACCTCATCATGACCGACCGCTGGTTCGACGAATACATGTTCCGGCTCGTGGTCGAGAAGAAGTACGTGCCCGCGGACATCCTCGGCCTGCTGGACCAGGAGCCCATCCGGCTCCCCGCCTGGGACCCGATGTTCCTCCCGGAGGAATAAGCGCCTCCCGGAGTGGATGTGACCCGCCCGAAACCATATCTCCCCGCGCTTTGCGCCGGATTCCTCCTCCTCGCCGCAGCCGACCTGGCCTGCGGCGGGGGCGGGTTTTCCTGGGCGGAAGGCGCTGTCCTGTGGAAACTCAGGATCCCGCGCGTGCTGACGGCGCTTGTCTGCGGCGGGGCGCTGGCCGTCGCCGGAGCCGGCATGCAGAGCCTGTTCCGCAATCCGCTGGCGGACCCGCACATCCTCGGCGTCAGCGGCGGGGCGGGGCTGGGAGCGGCTTGCGCCGTGGTCCTGCTCGGCACGGCGTGGCCTGCTTTCACCGGCGTGACGATGGTCGCCGCCGCCTTTGCCGGCGCCACGCTGGTCTCCCTGCTGCTCCTCGTCGTTTCCAGGCGCATCGCCTCCGGGCCGTCCCTGCTGATCTTCGGCGTCCTGCTCGGCTTCCTGCTGAGCGCCCTGACATCCATCCTGCAGTACACCGCCCATGAAGAAGGACTGAAACTGTTCTACAGCTGGATGGCGGGCAGTTTCTCCGGCAACCGATATGCGGACGTCGCGCTGATGGCAGCGGCCCTCATCATCGGTTTCGTGCTCCTTTCGTGGCGACGGAAGGGGCTGGATCTGCTCCTGTTCGGAGACGCCTACGCGACGCTTGCCGGAGCGGACGTGCAACGGCTCCGGCGCGTCATTCTGGGCGCCTGCTGCCTCCTGACGGCCGCCGTGACCGCTTTCTGCGGTCCCGTGGGCTTCGTCGGCATCATCGCTCCGCATCTCGCCCGCCGCCTGATGGGTTCTTCAGCCCACCGCGACGTGCTTCCCGCCGCCCTTCTCAGCGGCGCCTCGCTCGCCCTCCTCGCCGACATCCTCTCCCAGCTCGCCGGCCTACCCGCCGGCAGCACCATCGCCCTCCTCGGCCTTCCGCTCCTGCTACCGCTGCTGCTGCAAAAAGGAGGGGACGGCAACACGTTATTTGCGTGAATTCATTATCTTTGCAGGTATGAAAAAGCGTTGGCTGACAATGATATTGGCCGCGGCCGTCGCGGCAGCGGGGTGCCAGAAGGACCCGCTGCCCGGACCGGAGCCGGTGGACCCGGTCGTCGAACCGGAAGATCCCGTTGAACCCGAAGAGCCTGAAGAGCCCGAGGAGCCGGAGAAACCGGTCCCGGCGGACCTGCGGGTCGCGTATGAAGCCAAAGACTCCACGTATTTCGGACGCACGGCCTTCGCCGAATGGGCCTATGACCTGAAGGATCCCGACATGACGACGCGGACCTTCAACATGTTCCTCCAGCCCAAGTGCAAGGACAACAACGAGAAACTGCACCTCCGGATGAAGGACGAGAGCGGCGCGGGCTCGCCGGAATGGGGGTATTGGGATTATATCCTCCACTATGAGAGCACGGATGCCAGGGGAGAGACCGTCCTCCTCTCCGAACGGGTCATTTTCCCGGCCGGTTCCGACTTCGGGCACCGGGCGAAAGGACTGCTGCTGGTCAACCATCCGACCATCTGCGCCAATGCGGAGTGCCCCACCGAGAAGAAGGATTACCTCTTCGGACTGGCCTCGCTGGACTATGTCGCCGTGTTCCCGGACCTGCAGGGTTTTGGCGTCTCCCGGGACCGGGTCCATCCCTACCTCTGCGCGGAGCAGACCGCCCGCAATTCGGTCGACGGCCTGCTCGCGGTCCTGCACTTCCTCCGGGACCGCGAAATCGCGCTGCAGGAGGACCGGGAACTGATGAATGTCGGCTATTCCCAGGGCGGCGCCTCGGCGCTGGCCGCGCATAAATACCTGGAAAACAATTGTTCCGAAGAAGAGAAAGCCCTGCTTCCCCTGAAGGCGAGCTACTGCGGCGGCGGGCCCTATGACCTTGAACTGACGATGAAGGTCTACCAGGAAACGGAAGACCTGGCCTATCCCTGCGCCCTGCCGCTGATCATCATCGGCATGAAAGAAGGCTTCCCGGAGCTGATGGCCGGCATCGAGCCGGAGGACTACTTCACGGAGAAGGTGGTCAAAGGCAATGTCCTCGACTGGACCCGGGACAAGGAACATACGGCCGCGGAGATCACCTCCCGCATCCGCGGCGCCTCCGGGACGCACCAGATGGCCGGAATGCTTTCCGACAAGATGGTGGATCCCGCATCGAAGGAATACAAGGCGCTGGCGGCGGCCATGAAAGCCAACAATCTCATCACCGGCTGGACGCCGGTCCACCCCGTGCACCTCTGCCACGTCCCGAAAGACGAGGTCGTCCCGTATGCCAACGCGGAAAAGGCGATGGAGAGCTTCGCCGGCGGGCCGGTCTCCTGGATCGCGAATTTCACGCCCCTCATGCCATCCCACGTCGGCGGCGCAGCCGGCATGTACCTGCAACTGCTCGACGGCTTCTCGGAGTAAGCGCCTAAAACAGTTCCACTTACACTCTTTTACCGGCAGAAAATCTTGCTTGCAAGGCATTGTAGCCCCTATTTCCGGGGTTTTTTTTCCTTTTTTTTCTTGCATTATTCCCTATTTTATTACTAAATTCGTACTCCATTTGGAGAAACAGAAATAATAACCGGCATCACCGGTGTCTGCTGCTTCGCAGCCCTGTCCGGGTAAATGCCACTGGTGATGCCGGTTATTATTTCACAATTCCTTGGTACCCGAAGAGCCAGAGGAATAGGAATATGCTGGAAAACAGATGGGCATTTTAAGAGGCATCTTATTTGTTTTCATGGCTTTATGCCAATTCACGGCCATGGGGGCGGTTTCCACGGGAAATCCCTCCCATACCCCTCTTGCCTCCGGACTCAGCGGTACCCCCGCGGATTCCACCCAATCTTTCCGGCTCCCGACGGATCCCCTCGCCGGCAGGCGCTACAACGGGAGTTTCACCCCGGAACAGACCATGGATGGAGACCCTTCCCTCCAGCGGTATTCCCTCGAACAGAACCTCAACGGCGAACGCCAGCGCGGCCGGCATTACGGCGAAACGGTGGAGACCGAATTCACCTTCTATTTCCGACGGAACAAGACCGACATCGACCTGGATTACCTCTGGAACCGGGAGCAGGGAGAGGACCTGCAGGGCCTGCTGGAACGGAATGTCGGCATCGATTCCATCGCGATTTTCGCATGGGCCTCCCCGGAAGGCGACTACCGCCACAATGTCTGGCTTTCGGACCGGCGCACGAAGGCTGCACGCCAGTATCTGCTCTCCACGGCCGGAGTCGGACCAGAGCGGGTTTTCATCCGGCGCCAGGAAGAGAACTGGCCCGGTCTGGCCCAGGCCGTGAACGATTTCTACGCCGGCGGGGACAAGGAGCAGATCCTCCATATCCTCCGGGACAGGCAGCTTTCGGATCAGGAAAAGGAACTTGCCCTCCGGCAGCTGGACGAAGGCCGGACGTTCGAAGCCTTGCTGGAGACGGTCATGAAGCCGCTCCGCAGCGCCGTCATCGTCGTCTATTGGAGACAATTGGCCATCAGCGACGTTGCGTTCAAGTTCACCCCGGAGGTCGTTGCGAGCCTTGACCGCTCTCCTCTCCAGGCGCATCATGTTCCCCCGCAAAGGACCTTCCTACCCGACGAAGCGCTGTGGAAGTGCCGCACGGTCGTCGCATGGAAGACCAATGCCCTCTATGATGCCGTCACGGCGCTGAACTATGCCGTGGAAGTTCCTGTCGGAGAGCACTTTTCCGTTCAGTTCGAGCATTATTTCCCCTGGTGGGCGACAAAGAAAGAGCTCAAGTACTGCCTCCAGTATCTCCAGCTCGGCGGGGAATTCCGCTGGTGGTTCGCGCCCCGTCCGCAGCCGGCATCCGGACGCTTTGTGCTCCGGGACGTCCTCACCGGGCATTACCTGGGCCTCTACGGTTTCTATGGCAAAACCGACCTCCAGTGGGAACGGCAGGTCGGCATGTACCAGTGCCATCCGGTGCTGAGCGCGGGGCTTACCTATGGCTACAGCTTTCCCCTCACCCGTCACTGGAACATGGAGCTGTCCGTCAGTGCGGGTTACGCCCGCATCCCTTATCAGCATTACATCCCTTCGGAGGACTGGCAGATCCTATGGCGCGACCGGGAGAACCAGGGCATCCTCCACTATTTCGGTCCCACCCAGGTCAAGGTGTCGCTCGTACGCCCGATCCTGATCAGATATCGCGTGAAATGACCCGGGTGATGAAACACATAGCCGATGGAATCCTGGCCGGAATGCTCCTGATGCTTTCCGTATCCTGCGAATTCCGCCCGCTCTCCGAGACGGGGAACATGAGCTATGTCCGCATCTACATCGACGAGCACCTGCTCAACATCACCACGGGTTTTTACAACGAAAAGTTCCACCATCCTGCCTACCACAGGCCGGACATCATGCGCGTCGCCCTGTTCGAGCCGGGAACCGGCCGGATGGTGGGCGAGCGCTATCTCCGGGGCCAGGGAGACGATGAGCGGGGGCATTATTATTATGGATACATCCTCGCCGAGGCCGGCCAGTACGACCTCCTCGCATACAATTTCGGTACGGAATCGACCGTGGTCGGGAATGAGTATGATTTCCATACGATGCTCGCCTATACCAATACGATCGCCCCGATGCTCCGGAGCCGGCTGGCGAGCCGTGACCCGGGATCCAGTCAGGAATCCATCCGTTACGATGCCGACCATCTGTTCGTCGCCCGGGCGGAAGGACTTGCTGTCGGCTTCCATGAGGGAATCGACACCCTGCGCAATACCAACGGGGAGCCATGGTTCCTGGCTCGGAGCGTGGTCAAGTCCTATTATCTGCAGGTCGGCGTGACAGGTGCCCAATACCTGTCGGCCGCCTCCGTGCTGCTGACCGGCATGGGCAGGGAGGTCCGTCTTTCGGACAGCAATTTCACCGATGGCGGGGAAGCAACGCTCTATTTCGACATGCTGAACGGGTCCTACAGCAAGGAAGGTGCTGATTTCGAATGCATCTACGGCACTTTCGGCACCTTCGGCCGCCTGCCCGATGCCGAAAACGACCTCACCGTTTCCTTCGAACTGGTCACCACGTACGGGAAGCAGTTCGAAAAAACCATCCCCATCAAGGAAGTCTTCCTCCGGGAGGACGCCCTCCTCCGCCAATGGCTCATCATTGACGAAGTGATCGAAATCCCCCCGCCTCCCCTGCCGCCGGAAGAAAAGGAAGGGGGCCTCAACCCCGCCGTCGGCGACTGGAACGACGTGGGAAGTACCATTAATATTTAATTCAAATCATTATAATCTATCGTTTTAACAAATTTAACAAAGCATGAAAAAAGTTGTGATCATGGCAGCCATCGCCTGCGTAGCGCTCGCGGGCTGCACCCGGAACGAACGGCACGCTGACCCCGCCGACGACGTTGCCATCGGCTTCTCCCCCATCGCACAGCGCACCACGACCCGTGCGGAGTTTCACGGCGAGCAGAACGCCACCTACACCGGCGACGGCTCCACTTACGAGAAATTCACCGCCTACGCCGCCTTCACGTCCGACAACACGACGGTTCCCAGCACGGATTTCTTCCCGGCAGCCGGTGAAGAATGCTCCTACAACGCCACCGGAGACTACTGGGCTCCTGCGACGTCTTACCTCTGGCCCAAGGCAGGTTATCTGACCTTCCACGCGTTCTCCCCTTCCGCCCTTACCCCTTGCAGCGGGACTGTCGCGAACGCCTGGACCACGGGTCTGACCATCTCCAACTTCGTTGCCTCGACGAACATGGACCAGCAGGTCGATGTCCTCTACAGCGACTACAACTTCTATCAGCAGCGCAGCGCCTATACGCCGGCCAACGGCATGCCTTACGATGACGAGGACAACTCCGCTTTCACCCACAACGGTGTCAACCTCATCTTCCGCCATGCGCTCAGCGCCGTGCAGTTCCGCGTCGTTACCGACCAGGATTATGCTCCGGCATCCGCGAACGCCAAACACGAGTTCACGGTCACCAAGATCGAAGTGCTGAACGCCAACAACAAAGGTGAATTCCACGAGAACCGCAAGGGCGACGCCACCAACGACTATGCAGACGCCGCCGCCGGCAGCATCACCTTCAACAAGGACAATGCCCTGACGGCTTCCCCGTATTGGGTCCCCGCCGCCGACGAGACGACCTACACCGTTTTCACCGGTGCAACCGAAGTCACGACCGCCGACGCCGCTGCCGCCAAGACCTTCGGCGACTACGGCAAGATGATGCTCCCCATGCCGCAGGCCCTTGCCCACAGCACCAACGAGGTCTCCGTCAAGGTCACCTATAACTACAAGTTCACCCTCGGTACGGAGGAGTACACCTACAGCGACCTGAGCAGCACCGTCTCCCTCGCCGGCGCACAGGCCAAGAAGTACAACGGCGCCACCGAGGACTACGATGTCGACTACTGGCTCATCAACCACAAGTACTTCTACACGCTGGTCTTCACCCTCGATCCCATCATCTTCGATCCGAAGGTCGAAGCCTTCGTGGAAGTCTCCGACATCAACATCGACCTCCCTTACCAGAACTGATGTTCCGGCCTGACGCATACGGGGCCAGGACTGCGGCGTTTTTTTACCGCCGCAGTCCTGACCGGCGTATGCCAAGGCATCTTCACCCTGTCCGACAACGCCTATCACCCAGGACAATGAGAAAAGCCCAGACGCACTTCGCCCTTCTTCTCCTTCTGGCTGCCGGAAGCTGTACGGTCGATGTCCCCGGCGGGACCGCACCGCGCATGGCCATCCTCTTCCAGAAGCCCGCCGTCCAGTTGCAGACCCGGACGGATCCCGGCCTGTCCAACGCCGAAATGCCGGCGGGATATGACACCCGGGAGCACTTTTCCGTATTTGCGCTCGATGGAGACGACGTTTTCGCGAACCTGGGCGCCGCACAGAAAAGCCGCTATTTCATCCAGGACGAAGAATGCGCCTACAACGCGGCCTATGATGCCTGGGAGCCCATGACGCGCTATTACTGGCCGCCGGCCGCAGCGCGCCCGAACTTCCGGCTCAATCTCCAGGCCTATTCCCCGTCCATGGCGTCAGAGGACATGACAGGCCTTGTCCACAGCTGGGACAACGGATTCCAGTTCAGCGGCTTCTCGCCCAGGGAAGGCGGCCGTCAGTACGACTTGCTCTACAGCGACAGGCACCTGGACAAAAAGCGCCCCGACTATTCTCCGTCAGCGGGCTATCCCTATGATGAAGACAGCGGAGACCAGGGAAGCCGCAACGGCATCGACCTCTGTTTCCACCACGCCCTGTGCTCCATCGTTTTCAGGATCCGGGCGAGGATTCCCGAGGACGCCGCCCAGGTTATCCGGCTCCAGCGGATCGTGATCAAGAATGTATGGGGAAAAGGCAGCTTTGACCAGCACATCGGCGGCAGCGCCGGATGGCATATCGACGACGATGCCGCAGAGACCGCATACACCGCCTATGAGAACACCGCCACCGAGGAAGAAGGCCAGCGGCTCTTTGAAAGCGCCACACCCGAAAACGACTATTTCACAGCGCCCAATGCCCTGATGCTCATCCCCCAGCCGCTCAACCACCCGGCCGGAGGGGAAGAGCATCATGTGACGGTCGAGGTCACCTATACGCGAACCATCATCGCCTCCGGGAAAAGCATGACCCTTACCGAGACGGCCGACCTGGTAACGGGCAACGATGGCGGCTACTACACCGATGCCACGGAATCCCCCATCGAGGGTTGGGTCATGGGGCGCCGCTATACGTACGACCTGACCATCAACCTGTTCAAGATCTTCGTGGATCCGACGGTGGATGTGTGGAGCGACTTCAACCCCGAACAGCATCTCAATCTCTGACAGGCCATGAGAATCCGTCCTTTCCTTGTTCTCGCGCTCGGAGTCGCAGCCGCCTGCAGCAAACAGCCGGCTGCAGAACCGGCTTCTGCCGCCATCCGCTTCGAGGTGACCCATACGCCGGCTCCCACACGCGCCATGATTACGGACGCGGATGAGCTCCGCGAGTCGTGCACGCCGGGTCAGGGAGACAAGGCCATCGGGCTCTGGGCAGCCATGCAGCGGGGAACGGAAACGACCAATGACGTGTTCCAGGGCGTGAAACTCCAGTGGCGCCCCGTCGGGGACAAAGGCCATGAAAACAATCCGAATCCGGATCACAGCGAAGATGGGACCGGAAACGAATCGTATTGGAACACCGTCGTCAGCGAAGGGGGGACCGACCGATTCGCCGAGGTTTACTGGCGGCCGGAAGAGACCTATTATTTCCGGGCTTATTACCCGGACGGCGTACAACTCGCCAACAACACGAGCGCCACGACCTTTATCGCCGAATACCACACGGAAAGGCAGCAGGAGGATCTCATGGCCGCCTACCAGAAAGTGGTGCTGTCCGACAGGGCTTCCCTGCAGCAGCACGTCAAGCTGAACATGCTGCACATGCTGTCCGCCGTGCAATTCACTTTCAGCTACAAAGAAGAAGCGGGGTTCTACAATTCCGACCGCCTCCTGGGCATGTGGCTGGAGAACACCGCCGCCGGGACGTTCGGCAACTACGCGCTCCTGGTATTCGGGGACGGGACGGAAGCCGGCGCCACCCATGTCGACTGGTATATCATGGATATACCCGCACCCGGTACCAGGATGTATGAATGGAACTATTCTGCGGGCATCCCTTTCTACAGGACCGACACGGAAAACGTCAGCGCGACGGCCTACACGGCCTCCGCGGATCCCGACGACAAGGGCGCCATCTTCACGGGAAGCAACCATTACGTCTATATGGTCCCGCAGGAGCTCCACCCCGGGACCCAGCTCTGCTTCATAACGGAAAGCAGCATGGGCAACGTGTTCCGGATCAACTTCCCCGATGCCTTCACGGATGCGGACGGCGTGGTCCACCACGCCCTGGAACCGGGATACCGCTATACTTTCCATGTGGTCATCAGCCGGCTGGACGTCGATGTCTTCATCACCATCAAGGAATGGAACCGGCTGGACTCCTCTTATTCCATTGCGTTTTAGCCCATGAGCAAGTTCTTCCGCATATTGCTTCTCGCCGTTGCAGGCCTGTCGGCCTGCCGGGGAATCGAGCCTGACAAGTCGGACGGTGCCGCCGACCTGACAATCAGCCTGCGGCTTCCCGCTATCGAGACCCGGAGCGCCGGATATGCCGACGGAGCGGTTTCTGCCGCTGATGCCGCCGCTTGGAATGACTGGGACCGGCTCGTGGACGGACAGGCCATTTACCGGCTCACCCTCTTCCTCGTACGGAAGACCGACAACCAGCTCATCGGCTACCGTGACCTGTATGCCGGAAGCCCCGACTACTGCACCGACGAAAGCACGTACGGACTCAACGGCTTTTGCCGAAGCGACGGGACCCTCCTTCCCGGAGAGACCATCTTTTCCACGTGTGCACGCGTTCATTTCAACTATCTCGTTCCCATGCACGGTACGGTGGAGAAGCTGCGCTCCGGCACCTACAGGCTTTACGCCGTCGCCAATTACTCCCCCCTCCAGTCGATTCCCGCAGAAAGCGGCACACGGGACTATGCAGGACTCCCGGATGACGGGACGGGGAGCGATTTCACCTCCATCCTGGAAGGGCTCCTGGCCGGATTTGATACCGAATCGGGCCTTTCCGGTTTCGACCCCGACGACCGGCCCGGTTTCTTCCGCTACCAAGTCCTTGCCGCCGCCGACAACGGCGTTTCCCAGTATGTCTGCGAGCAGCAGCCGCAGCCCCTGACATTCAAGCAGGATTTCCTGGTGCTCTCCGGGACGAACGAAATCCAGGCGGAACTGGTGCGGACCTACTCCCGCATCCGCTTTGTCCTCAACAATGAAAGCACGTCCGAACGGCTCAGCCTCAATGCCTTCTCCTTCAAGACCCCGTTCGCCCAGGACAGGGCATTCCTCTTCGATCCCGGCGACGACAGCAGGTATGGTGCGGCATGGACCGGCACGCCGGTCCTGGATTCCCCGCATGCCATCCACCCCTACTCCGGGGACGGGACCATGGTCCTGGAACCGGAAGAGCAGCAAGTGGTCTATGATGCCTATGTCCTGGAAAGCAAGCGCGGAGCGGACAAGTACCGGTACATGATCGACGTGGAATATGCCGGTATCAGTTCACAGGAAATCAGCCTCGCGGAAGCAACGCCCATCCGCACGATGGCGGCGCTGAAAACAGCCTATAACGCAGGCCATTACAAATTCCTGGTCAAGCCGGTCCAGCAGGACCGCGGCTTCCTGTACGACAATACCCTCAACAGCGGTGCCGCCAATCAGCGCATCCTGGTGGAGAACTATAACCAGTCCAGCGGTTCCGAACGGGAATATCTCGACAGGAACATCCAGGGCGGGAGCCGTTCCACCGCCCTGCTTGTCGCTTCCGACGGGACCATCCGGGCCAAGGACGGAACGCCGCTGACCGATTTCCACCTCAACGGGGGCTACGAGGTCTTCGTATGGAGTTTTGAGAAGACCGGCGACTGGAATTTCAACATCATGAACGAGCTCACGGGGCAGTATTGGGACAAGAACATCGTGACGAATAACAACAGCATCCGCCTCGTATCCACCTCCGTGGGTTATTTCCACTATGCCCCGGAAAACTTCACCGCCAGCGGCAACCAGGGCCTGGGCTTCCGGAGCGCCTATCCCACCGGAACCACCGTCTATCTGAACCGGGACGGCTACGGCAGCGCCACCCGGAACACCATAACCAACATGTGGATGCTCTATCCCCTCACCAGCGGAGTGCCGGCACACGCCTCCCGGGTGGTGGACCTGCAGGTGATCGACCCCGTCTCGCAACAGCCCGCCGACCTCGGCGAACTCCACCGGAACGACTTTATCCAAGTGAATATCTTCACGTCCGTGCACCCGGACGGCGGTTTCCTGGAATTCAAGGTCATTCCCTGGAACGCCAGGGAGGGAAGCATAACTTTCGAATAGCCGATGAAAAGAAGTTTCACCCTGTCTTACCTGT
>JAEEGH010020538.1_pt1 | contig 13726 bp, 7 predicted proteins | sample 9134181 | NCBI WGS metagenome assembly JAEEGH01 (sample SAMN16246544, study PRJNA631951) | gut metagenome | biome: gut microbiome; feature: rumen; material: DP-attached | host: Bos | place: Iran: Karaj | collected 2018-10
TCGGAGAAGCGGATGCACTTGCCCTTCTTGCTGGAGATGAGGAACTCGTCCTGGCCGGAGGAGACCTCCACGCTCATGAGCTCGTCCCCCTCCAGGATGGACTGGATCAAGAGGCCGCCCTTCCTAATGTTGCTGCACTCGGAGATGCGGGTCTTCTTGATAAGGCCCTGCCTCGTGGCGGTGACCAGATACCGATGGTCCATATCCGCATTCCGGCTGCCGGGGTACATGGCCGTGACCTTCTCCCCGTCCTGCAGCTGGACCAGGTTCACCACGGGCACCCCCTTGGAGGCCCGGCCGGTCTCCGGGATGGCGTAGCAGCGGACCTTGAAGACCCGGCCCCGGGTGGTGTAGAAGAACAGGTCGCTGTGGGTGGAGGTGACGAACATCCGCTCCACGAAGTCCTCCTCCTTGGTGGAATGGCCCATGACGCCCCGGCCGCCCCGGTTCTGGGTCCGGTACACGTCGGGGGAGATGCGCTTCACGTACCCGAAGTGGGTCATGGTGACCACCATGTCCTCCTCCTGGATCACGTCGTCGAGATCGATATCCTCCAAAAGCTGGGTGATCTCGGTCCGCCGGGGGTCGGCGTACTTCTCCTTGACGATGAGGGCCTCCTCCTTCACGATGCCCATGAGCTTGTGCTCGTCGGCCAAGATGTCCTGGAGTTCCTCCACGCGGACCTTCAGGGCCGCCTCCTCGTCGTGGAGCTTGTCCCGCTCCAGGCCCACCAGGCGCTGCAGACGCATGTCCAGGATGGCCTGGCCCTGGCGCTCGGTGAGGCCGAAGCGCTCGGTCAACCTGGCCTTCGCTTCCTGGGCGCTGGTGGAGGTCTTCACGATCTGGACCACCTCGTCGATGTTGTCCGTGGCGATGATGAGGCCTTCTAAAATGTGCAGCCGCTCCATGGCCCGGTTCAGGTCGAAGCGGGTCCGGCGGGTCACCACGTCCTTCTGGTGCTCCAGGTAGTAATAGAGCATGTCCTTGAGGTTCAGCACCCGGGGCTCCCCGTCCACGAGAGCCAGCAGGATGGCCCCGAAGGTGTCCTGCAGGGCGGTGTGCTTGTACAGGTTGTTCAAGACCACCTGGGCGTTCACGTCCCGCTTCAGCTCGATGACGATGCGGGTGCCCTCCCTATCGGTCTCGTCCCGAAGGTCCGAGATGCCCTCGATCTTCTTCTCCTTGACCAGCTCCGCGATCCGCTCCACCAGGCGGGCTTTGTTCACCTGGTAGGGGATCTCGGTGACGATGATCCGGCTCCGGTTGGCGCTCATCTGCTCGATCTCGGTCTTGGCCCGGACCACGATCCGGCCCCGGCCGGTCCGGTACGCCTCGGCTACGCCCATGCGGCCCATGATGATGCCGCCCGTGGGGAAGTCGGGGCCCGGGATGTACTGCATGAGGTCGTCCACGGTGATGTCCGGGTTGTCGATCATGGCGCAGAGGGCGTCCGTCACCTCCCCCAGGTTGTGGGGCGGGATGTTGGTGGCCATGCCCACGGCGATGCCGCCGGAGCCGTTGACCAGCAGGTTCGGGAACCGGGCGGGGAGCACGGCGGGCTGCTGCAGGGTCTCGTCGAAGTTGGGCACGAAGTCCACCGTGTCCTTGTCGATGTCCGCCATCATCTCCGTAGCCAGCTTGGAGAGCCGGGCCTCGGTGTATCGCATGGCCGCCGCGCCGTCGCCGTCCACGGAACCGAAGTTGCCGTGGCCCTCCACCAACAGATACCGGGTGTTGAAGGGCTGGGCCAGGCGCACCATGGCGTCGTACACCGCCACGTCGCCGTGGGGATGGTACTTGCCCAGCACGTCGCCCACGATGCGGGCGCTCTTTCTGAAGGGCTTGTCGGGCTGGAGCCCCAGCTCGCTCATGGAGTATAGGATCCGGCGGTGGACGGGCTTGAGGCCGTCCCGCACGTCGGGCAGGGCCCGGTCCGTGATGACCGCCATGGCGTAGGAGATGAAGCTCTTGCTCATCTCATGCTCCAGGAGCATGGGGACCGTGCGGGCCACGATGCCGCCGTTCACAGGGGTGTTGTTGTTCTCGTTCTCGCTCATATCTCAATCCTCGTTACACGTCCAGATAGGTGACCAGCTTGCTGTTGGCGATGATGAAATCCCGGCGGGGCTCCACCTGGTCGCCCATGAGCAGGGTGAAGAGGCCGTCGGCCTGGGCCGCGTCTTCCATGGTCACCCGCAGCATCATGCGGGTCTCCGGGTTCATGGTGGTGTCCCAAAGCTGCTCCGGGTTCATCTCGCCCAGACCCTTGTACCGCTGGATCACGGGCTTGGGGTCCCGGCCGATCTCGTCCAGGCACTCGGCCAGCTCTTCGTCCGTGTAGACGTACCGCTCGAACTTGTTCTTCTTCACGAGATACAGGGGCGGCTGGGCGATATACACGTACCCGTGCTCAATGAGGGGCCGCATGTGCCGGAAGAAGAAGGTGAGCAGCAGGAGCCGGATATGGCTGCCGTCCACGTCCGCATCGGTCATGCAGATGATCTTGTGGTAGCGGAGCTTGGTTTCGTCGAAGTCGGAGTCCATGCCTGCGCCGAAAGCGGTGATCATGGCCCGGATCTCGTTGTTCGCCAGCATCCGATCCATCCGGGCCTTCTCCACGTTCAGGATCTTGCCGCGGAGGGGCAGGATGGCCTGGATGGTCCTGTCTCGGCCCATCTTGGCGGAGCCGCCGGCGGAGTCGCCCTCCACGATGAAGATCTCACACTTAGAGGGATCCTTCTCCTGGCAGTCGGCCAGCTTGCCGGGCAGGGCGGCGGAGTCGAGGACGCTCTTGCGCCGGGTCAGCTCCCGGGCCTTGCGGGCCGCGTCCCGAGCCCGGGAGGCGGTGATGCACTTCTCGATGATGAGCTTGGCCTGGGCCGGGTTCTCCGCCAGGTACTCCGAAAGCTTGTCGGCCACGGCCCCGTCCACCAGGGGCCGGATGTCGGCGTTGCCCAGCTTGGTCTTGGTCTGGCCCTCGAACTGGGGCTCCTCCAGCTTCACGGAGATGATGGCGGTGAGGCCCTCCCGGATGTCGTCGCCGGAAAGGGGCTGGTCCGTGGCCTTCAGGAAGTTGAACTTCCGGGCGTAGTCGTTGACCACCCGGGTCAGGGCCGCCTTGAAGCCCACCAGGTGGGAGCCGCCCTCATGGGTGGCGATGTTGTTGGCGTAGGTGAGGATCAGCTCGTTGTAGCCGTCGTTGTACTGCATGGCCACCTCCACGGAGGCGGTCTCCATGTCGCCCTCCATGCGGACGCCGGAGAAGTACAGGGGCTCGGGCTGCAGCAGCTCCTTGTTCTTGTTGAGGAAGGTGACGAACTCCCGGATGCCGCCCACGTAGCAGTAGCTCTCCACCCGATGGGGCTCCACCCGCTCGTCGGTGAAGGTGATGCGAAGGCCCGCGTTCAAAAACGCCAGCTCCCGAAGTCGGAGCCGCAGGGTGTCGTAGCTGAACTCCAGGGTGTCGAAGATGTCGGGATCGGGCCAGAAATGGACCGTGGTGCCGGTCTCAGAGACCTCGCCGGGCTCCACGTGGACGCTGTCCAGGGGGATGCCCCGGGAATAGTCCTGGACGTGGAGCTTGCCCTCCCGGCGGACCTCCACCCGGAGCTTCTCGGAGAGGGCGTTCACGCAGGAAAGGCCCACGCCGTGGAGGCCGCCGGAGACTTTGTAGCCCCCGCCGCCGAACTTGCCGCCGGCGTGGAGGATGGTCAAGGCCACCTCCAAAGCGTCCTTGCCGGTCTTCTCATGGTAGCCCACGGGGATGCCGCGGCCGTTGTCCCGGACGGTGACGCCGTTGCCCTCGTGGAGGAACACCTCGATATGGGTGCAGAACCCGGCCAAAGCTTCGTCCACGCTGTTGTCCACGATCTCGGTGACCAGCTGGTGCAATCCCCGCTCGTCCGTGGAACCGATGTACATGCCGGGGCGGCGGCGCACGGCCTCCAGCCCCTCCAGCACCTGGATCTGGGAAGCGTCGTAGCTTCCGGTCACTTCGTTGCGAATGTCTTCCATGCTTTCGTTCCTTTTCTTCGTTCAGTAAAACTTATCTAATGATACCTGTTTTTGGCAGATCGCATGCTCACCGGGCCCCAAAAGCGCGTTGTAGACGCGCGCTCTCAGCTAACTTGGGGAGAACGCGCGGCTTCAAATATGTCAAATCCAGCGACATGCGCGGTGGATTTGACTCCTTGCAGCTCTTGCCGCCCGGTGCCCCCATGGGGCATAGGCAAGAGCTGGAGGCGAAGCGAAGGTGGAGCCCCCGCCGCAGCGGCCTCGGTCTGGCGAAGCTCCCAGCTTCGGCAGACCGAATTATACTTCAATCAGGTGGCCGTTCCCGGCCCGGAATACCTGCAGCTGTTCGTCCTGGACCGCGCCTAGCTCTGCAAGGTGGGTGCAGGTGATGAACCCCTGGCAGCCCTCGATGGCGGAGAGCAGAAGCTCCCGCCGCCGCTCGTCCAGCTCGGAGAACACGTCATCGAGAAGCAGCACCGGCTTCTCCTGCCGCAGGCGCTCGATGAGAGCGATCTCCGACAATTTCAGGGACAATGCCGTGGTCCGCTGCTGGCCCTGGGAGCCGTAGGTGCGCACGTCGCAGCCGTTGAGCTCCAGGAGAAGGTCGTCCCGATGGGGGCCTGCCGAGGTGAAGCCCCGGATAAGGTCCTTATCCAGGTTCCCCACCAACGCGTCCGCGATGGCCTCCCGGATCAGCTCCTCGTCCCCGCAGGGCACGTTGGGCTCGTACTCCACCCGAAGCTCCTCCTTGCCGCTGCTCATATGGTCGTGAAGCTCCCCCGCCAGCTCCTTCAAGTCCCGGCAGAAGGCGGCCCGGGCGATCTCGATGCGGGCGCCCAGGCGGCTCAATTGCTCGTCCCACAGCTCCAGCATGTCCCCGGCGGTCTCTATCCCATCCTTCAAGAGGTTGTTCCGCTGCTTCAGGGCTTGGTTGTACTGCTGCAGGTCGTAGTAGTAGGCGGGCTTCAGCTGGGAGATCTCCATGTCCATGAACCGCCGCCGTTCCGCAGGCCCGCCCTTCACCAGGATCAGGTCCTCCGGGGAGAACATGACCACGTTGAGGCAGCCCATGAGCTCGCCAGATTTAGCTACCGGGGCCCCGTCCAGGAAGATGCGCTTGCGCTCGCCGCTGACGAGCTCCTCCCGGATGGAACGGCTGCCGCCCCGGGTGACCAGGTTCAGGAGGACCATGCCCTCCATCTCGCCCATGCGGATGAGCTCGGCGTCCCGGCTGGTCCGATGGCTCCGGCCCAGGGCGCATAAAAAGATGGCTTCCAGCACGTTGGTCTTCCCCGCCCCGTTGAGGCCGGTGAACACCGTGAGGCCCGGTTCGAAGGCCTGTTCCAGGTCCCTGTAGTTGCGAAAATTATGCAATTTCAGCCCGGTTATGCGCACAAGCCCATACCCCCAGAAGAATAAAGCATTATACCATATGTTGTTTTGTTTGTAAACTATAATAGGAAAAGAAATGATGCTTCGACCGATATTTTGTGGTTTCGCCCCCATATATCGGCCATAAAAAACGCCCCTCCCGCAGGAAGGGCGTCCCTCGTCAAAGGGTACGCTTATTCATTCTCGGTCCCGCAGCGATAGGACGCGCACAGGCTCTCGTTTTCCCGGCCGCAGTCCTCGCCGCAGCAGCTGACCTCGATGTGGTCGAGATCGCAGCGAACGCCCTCATGGTTGTAGGCGCAGCTCACTACATCGCAGCCGATGGTCTGTTTTTTCTCCATGGTCAAACCTCCTTGTAGATTCGAGGATAGCTTGCCCGGGCGACGGCCGGTCTATGCGTTTTATCGGTATGAACGGAAGCTTCTGTGGCTTTTCTTTGTAAAGAAAAGCCACCCAAAAGAAACGCAAAAGGGAAGCACAGCTTATACCGTACTTCCCAATAGTATTCTTGTGCTTTTCTTTTTGGGCGACTTTTTCTTTTCACCGAAAAGAAAAAGTCGCATAGAAAAAGCTTTACACCTGTATCCCCCGGGCGGCCAGCTTCATGCGCTGCTCCTTGGAGAGGACCTTCTTGCGCATGCGGATGCTCTTGGGGGTCACCTCCACCAGCTCGTCGTCCGCGATGAACTCCAGGCACTGCTCCAGGGTGAAGATCACCGGCGGGGTAAGCCTGAGCGCCTCGTCGGAGCCCGCGGCCCGCATATTGGTCACGTGCTTCTTCTTGCACACGTTCACCACGATATCCTCGTCCCGGGCGTTCTCGCCCACGATCTGTCCCTCGTACACCGGGATCCCCGGGCCAACGAACAGGCGGCCCCGATCCTGGGCGTAGAAGAGGCCGTAGCTGGACGTGTCCCCGGTCTCGTGGGCCACCAGGCTCCCGCTGTTGCGGCTCTCGATGGGCCCCTTGTAGGTGTCGTAGCCCGCGAAGATGTGGCTCATGACGCCGTTGCCCTTGGTGTCGGTGAGAAGCTCGCTCCGGTAGCCCATGAGGCCTCGGGCGGGGATCATGAACTTCACTCGCGTGCTGTAGTCGCCGATGGCGGTCATGTCCGTCATCTCGCCCTTCCGGGCCCCCAGCTTCTCCATGACCGGGCCCATGAACTCCGTGGGCACGTCGATGGTCAGCTCCTCCATGGGCTCCAGCATCTCCCCATTGGGCCCCTCCTTCATGATGACCTTGGGCCGGGTCACGGCGAACTCGTACCCCTCCCGGCGCATGGTCTCGATGAGGATCGACAGGTGCAGCTCGCCCCGGCCGCTGACCTTGAAGGTGTCGGTGGTCTCGGTCTCCTCCACCCGCATGGACACGTTGGTCTTGACCTCCTTGAAGAGCCGCTCCCGGATGTTCCTGCTGGTGACGTACCGGCCCTCGCGCCCGGCGAAGGGGCTGTCGTTGACCTTGAAGAGCATGCTGACCGTGGGCTCGTCGATATGCACGAAGGGCATGGGCTCCACGCAGGCGGGGTCGCAGGCGGTCTCGCCCACGTTCAGGTCCTCGGCGCCGGCCATGCAGAGGATATCCCCCGCGTGGACTTCCTCCACCTCCACCCGGTGCAGGCCTTCGAACCGGTAGAGTCGGGAGATCTTGGCGGGCCGGACCTTGTTCCCCTCGCCGCCGCAGAGGACGATGCTTTGTCCCCGCTTCGCCACGCCCCGCTCGATGCGGCCCACGCCGATCTTGCCCACGTAATCGTCATAGTCGATGGTGGAAAAGAGGATCTGCAGCGGCGCCGTGTCGTCCATGGCGGGGGCCGGGATAGCCTTCAGGATGGTGTCGAAGATGGGCTTCATGCTGTGCTCCAGCTGGTCCAGCTCGTAGCCGGACATGCCGTTCCGGGCGGAGGCGTAGACGATGGGGAAGTCCAGCTGCTCGGCGGTGGCGCCCAGCTCGATGAACAGCTCCAAGGTCTCGTCCACCACCTCGTCGGGGCGAGCGTCGGGCCGGTCCACCTTGTTGATGACCACCACGGGCACCTTCCCCAGCTCCAACGCCTTCTTCAGCACGAACCGGGTCTGGGGCATGCAGCCCTCGAAGGCGTCCACCAGCAGCAGCACGCCGTCCACCATCTGCAGGATGCGCTCCACCTCGCCGCCGAAATCGGCGTGGCCCGGGGTGTCCACGATATTGATGCGCACGTCCCCGTAGCTGACGGCGGTGTTCTTGGAGAGGATGGTGATGCCCCGCTCCCGCTCCAGATCCCCGCTGTCCATGACGCGGTCCACGCCCACCTCGCTCCGGCGGAGGACGCCGGCGTCCTGCAGGAGATGATCCACCAGGGTGGTCTTGCCGTGGTCGACATGGGCGATGATCGCAACGTTTCTGATTTCCATTGTGTTTCCTCGAAAATAGTAGCCTTAGTTCTTTTAAAAACCGTAATAGTATATCACATTTTTCCGCCGACGCAAGCTTTTTTCACATTCGGAGGATAAAAAACACGCACCTTCCCCTTTTGAAAAGGTGCGTGCATGTCCCTTTGCTCCCGTGCCTTACCGCGCCAGGCGGCCGGCCACGTACTTCAGGATGGCCTTGGCGTCCAGGCTGGTGACCTGGCCGTCCCCGTCCATGTCCGCAGCCTCCAGCTTCGCCTTGGACAGGTCGATGAGCCCCGCATCGTACCGGAGGACCAATGCCGCATCGGCGGCGGAGACCAGCCCGTCCGCGTTCACGTCGCCCTGGCTCAGCCGGATGGCGGGCTCCTCCGTGGGCTTCTTGGTGGGAGTGGCGTCAGGTTCGTCGTTCTCCAGCACCACGTAATCCTTGTAGATGTAGCCGTACTTGCCGGACCGGTTCACCTTCAGGAAGTACCAATCCCCATCCTTCAGGTACACGGTCAGCTCCGTGCCGCTCTTGAGGCCGCTGTCCACCAGATCATAATCGGTGCTGGGCCCCTTGCGCATGTTCACGCCGCTCTTGACCAGCTTGCCGATGACCGCCTTGCGGATCATCTCCTCCGTAGGCTCCGTGTAGGGCCCCGTCGGCGTGGGCACCGGGGTAGGCGTGGGCGTGGGCGTAGGTTCCGGGGTATCGGTCGGCGAGGGCTCCGGGGTTTCCGTGGCTTCCGGGGTCTCGCTGGGCGAGGGCTCCGGCGTATCCGTGGCCTCCGGCGTCTCGCTGGGCGAGGGCTCCGGGGTTTCCGTGGCTTCCGGGGTCTCGCTGGGCGAGGGCTCCGGGGTTTCCGTGGCCTCCGGGGTCTCGCTGGGCGAGGGTTCCGGCGTGTCCGTCGCTTCCGGGGTGGCCGAAGCCTCCGGCGTCTCGCTGGGGGAGGCTGACTCCGTAGGCGAAGCGGTGTCGTCGGGGGAGGCCGTGGGGCCCTCCGTGGGCCCGGCGGTCTCGGTGGGCTCCGGGGTGTCCGTAGGCGTGGGCTCCGGGGTGTCCGTAGGTGTCGGTGTCTCCGTGGGCGTGGGCTCCGGGGTGTCTGTAGGCGCCGGAGTGTCCGTGGGCGTGGGTTCGTCGGCAGGCTCCTGCTCGGAAACGTTCTTCTTCAGGATATAGCCCTGGACGCCGGTCTCCAGATCGATGCCGAAGTACCAGTCGCCGCTCTGCTTGTACACCCCGAACCGGCTCTTGAAGGGCAGCCGGGCGCACACGTCCGCGCTGGAGGAGGCCTTGCTCATGACCTCAGCGCCGCTGATCGCGACCCAAAGGGTCTTGGTGATGCTGTGGTTCTGGGTCCCGCCCATGGCGGCCATGATCCCGGCGGTGGACAGATCCGCCTGGGAGGCGACCACCGTGCCGTCGCTCCTGGTCAGCTCCGCGCCGGGGTAGTAAAACTTCAGGATGTCCACGTAGCTGTAGCCCAGCTCCGCCATGCGGGCTGCGCCCTTCTGGGACATGCCCTTGCGATGGCCCTTGCTCTGGCCCCAGCACAGAAGCCAGCTGCCGTCCTTCACCTTGACGGCGAAGCGGACGCTGTTGTCGGACAGGATCACGTTCTGTTGGGCCAGCTCGGCGAAGGTCACGTTCAGGGTCTTCGTTTCGACGCTGCCGCCCTTGCTCACCTTCATGGTGATCTTGAAGCCGTCCTGGGGCGCGGCGTCCTGGGGATATCCCTCCACGTCAGCGATCTCGACGATGGCGTCCCCATCGGCTTTGGAAAGCAGATACTCGTACAGCTTCTGGGGCAGGGTCGCGGGGGCGTCCCCCGTCACGGCGACCATCAGGTTCGTGGCGTCAGAGCGGGTGATGTCGAAGGGGTCGAACTTATTGGCGTAGGCCGCGTCGTATTTGCCGCCCGGCTTGATCATGGCGCCGCCGTTGCTGGAACTGTACACGGTCTTCACCGGCTTGCCGTCCAGCATCAGCGTCTCGTCCGCTACCTCCGCGGCGCAGGCGATGGCCTTTTCTGCCGTGGGGTAGAAGCCGTTGTAGACCTGATCGGAGGAGGTGTCGTCCACGTCGTAGGCCTTGCTGCCGCTGACGCCGATCTCCGCCAGAACGTACCCCTTGGCGGCGATCATGGCGGCTTTCAAAAGCGCCTCGGAGGCGTCCCGGCCCACCTCGGCCACGGCCACGCCCAGCATGTAGTCCTCCATGCCCACGGTATTCACGGCTCGGACCGCCCCGTCGGACACGTCGAAGGTGACGCTGCCCCGGTAGGTGCGCTCCTTCCCGCCGGCGGTGGCCAGGGTGAAGAGGTTGGCCCGATCCTGGGCGGTCAGGGTGACCCGCTCGCCGGTGAACAGGGCTCCCAGCTGGTCATGGGTCACCACCACCTCCGTGCCAGACACGGCCACGGTCAGGGTGCCGCCGGTGATCTCGGTGCCTTCCAGGGTGTAGGTGCCGGACAGGGGCAACGTCAGCACGTCTCGGCCCTCCGTGGTCAGGCGCACCCGCACGTTGCTTTCCTCCGCCCGAACGGTGGGGGGGATGGATATGAGCCCCGCCAGCAGGACGAGGGCGATGAAGATGCAGAGTTTCTTTTTCATAGTTCTGTATATACCATACGCAGGCGGAAAAGGGAATACCGATGGGAATTTGTTGACGATTCTTTTGCAATTTGTCCGAATATCAGGGTTCCTCAGGCCTAAATTGGGAAATGATGGCTTCCGCTGCCCTGAGTCCGTCCACGGCGGAGGACACGATGCCCCCGGCGTAGCCCGCCCCCTCCCCCACGGGGTAGACCCCCCGATGGGTCAGGGACTGCATCCTCTCGTCCCGCAGGATGCGCACCGGGGCGGAGGTCCTTGACTCCACGGCGGTGAGGACCGCGTCGGGCATGTCGAAGGCCCGTATCTGCCGGCCGAAGGTGACGAAGGCCTCCCGAAGCCCGTCCCTCACGAAGGGCGGCAGGCACAGGTTCAGGTCCGCCCCCGTGACCCCGGGCCGGAAGGTGGGCGATACGGACCCGAAGCGAAGGGTCCTCTGCCCTGCCAGGAAATCCCCCAGCCGACAGGCGGGGGCCAGGCCCTCCCCGCCCCCCAGGTCCCAGGCGGCCTGCTCCAGCCTCTGCTGGAAGGCCATGCCGTCCAGGGCGCCTTTCCCGAAGTCCTCGGGGAACACCTGGACCACCAGGGCGGCGTTGGCGTTCTGCCCGGCCCGGTCGAAGTTGCTCATGCCGTTGACCACCATCTCTCTGGGCCCCGCGCCGGAAGCCACCACGAAGCCCCCGGGGCACATGCAGAAGGAGTAGACTCCCCGGCCTCCCGCCTGAGCGGTCAGCTTGTAGTCCGCCGCCCCCAGTTTGGGATGGCGGGCGAAGGGACCGTACTGGCTTTCATCGATGAGGCTTTGGGGATGCTCCGCCCGGACCCCTACGGCGAAGGGCTTGGGGGCCATGGCAAAGCCGCTGTCGAAAAGATATCGGTAGGTGTCCCGGGCCCCCTGGCCGATGGCCAGGACCAGGGCTGCGCAGTCCACCCGCTGGGGCACGCCCTCGTGGACCAGGGTCACCGCAGAGAGCTGCCCGTCCTTGGTGTGGATGGCCTCCAGCTTGGTGGAGAAGCGGACCTGGCCGCCCAGGGCGACGATCTCTTCCCTAAGGTTTTTCACCACCTGCCGGAGCCGGTCCGTGCCCACGTGGGGCTTAGCGAGGACGCCGATCTCCTCCGGCGCCCCTGCGGCGATGAAGGTGTCCAGCACCGTGGCGCAGCGAGGGTCCTTGGATCGGGCCGTCAGCTTCCCGTCGGAGAAGGTGCCCGCCCCGCCCTCGCCGAAGAGGGGGTTGCTCTCGGGGTCCGCCCGGCCGGTGCGCCAGTAGCTCTCCACGTCCAGGACCCGGTCCTCCATGGCCTTGCCCCGATCGACGATCAGGGGCCTGTACCCTTCCTTCGCCAGGAGCCACCCGGCGAACAGGCCGCCGGGGCCCATGCCCACCACCACGATCCGGCCCTTCGGCGGCCGATCGCCATGGACAAGGGGCGCTTCCGCCGGCTCCTGCCAGGCCTGGGCATGGAGCTTCTTGTCCCCCAGCACCCGCCGGGCCGCCCGGGGGGACAGGTCCGCCAGGACGTGGACGCTGAAGAACACGTCCCCCTTCTTCCGGGCGTCCACCGCCCGGCGCAGGACGCGCAGCCTGCCCATATCCTCCGGGCCCAGGTTCAGCTGCCGGGCGACGGAAGCGCGAAAGCTGTCGTCCGTATCGTCCAGGGTCATCCGTAGGGCCGGGATCATCACTTGCATCATGGCTGTTTCCTCAAAAAAGCCCGACCGCGCATGGGCGGCCGGGCAGGCTCTGTTCTGTTACGGCGTATCCTCCGTCCCCGTTTGCGGCGCTGTTTCCTCCGTGACGGGGGACAGCAGCGTCACCTGGACGCGCTGCTCCTGAAGGGCGACGGTCACGTCGGGGAAGCGGTTCGCGTCCAGCCCCTGGACCACGGGGATCAGCTCCCAGTCGCCCGGGCCGTAGCCCGCCAGGTCCACCTTGACGGTGAGGCTCTCCGGCGTCACCTGCTCCACCTGCTTGAGGGGACCGCTGACCGTCAGATAGGCGATGGTGGGCGCGCCATCGGCGATGGCGAGGTCCTTCCCCAGATTCGCATAGGTCAGCGGCGCTTCCAGGGCGATCTCCCCGGTCTTCTCCGTCACCACGGCGTTGAGGGTCACGGAGCTGCTCTGGCCCCGCTTCAGGGACACGCCCTCCGGCAGCACCAGCGTCAGATCCCGGGTGACCACGCCTCGCTCCGCCGGCAGCACCAGGGCCTGGGTGGAAACGGTGTCGATGGCCGCCAACGCCTCGCTGGTCCCGTAGAGGACCACGGAGGCAGGCGAAACCTGGTTGATGGATTCGTAGTAGACGTCGTCCTCCAGGGTGACCTCCGGACGGATGTTGACCAGCTTGTAGGCGGAAATGGTCGCCCGGACGGTCACGTTGGGGTTGTTCTGGCTGCGGGTGACCACGGTGACCTCGTTGTCGTTCTTGTCGTAGAAGACTACGTTGACGCTCTCCTCCACGTTTTCGGTCCGCCCCGTCAGATCCACGGTGGCCACGGCCCGCACCGTAGGCTCGATGTATCGGGCGGCGCCCTCCACGGTGATGGTGCTGACCATGCTTTCGGCCACCACCTCATATCCCTCGGGCAGCGTCCCCGTCAGCTCCAGCTTCACGGGCACGGTCTTGACGATCAGGTTGTCCACCTCCACGGTGACGGTCCTGGGGTCCACGCTGGCCACGGTGCCCAGATTGGACTGGACCGTGACGCTGAGCGGCAGCCGATAGGTGCCCGCGGCGGAGATGGTGCCCAGGGAGGCCCGACAGGTGATGCGGCTGGCGTCCAGGTCCGAATGGTTGGTGATGGTGGCGTTGACCTCCACGTCGGCGAGGCCCAGATCGGAGTTCACCAGGATCAAATTCCGGCTCAGCAGGTCCGTATAACCCTCCAGAGTGATGGGCACGTCGTCGATGGACTTGGAGCGGACCGGGTTCAGGGCCACCAGCACGTAGGCCCACAGCAGGATGGCGAAGACCAGGGCCACGATCTTCAAGCCCAGGTTCCGGGTGAAGAAGCCCTTGAAGGAGGCGAGGACAGCCTTAAACACGTTCTTCCGCTTCATGGCTTACTTCTCCTCCTTTCGGCGCCCGTGGTTCCTCCCCAGGGAGAGGGCGTTGATATTCTTCTTCAGGAAGACGCTTTCCAGCACGTTCCGCAGGGCCAGGCTGTCCAAATACCGGATGAGCTTCCCGTCGTGGGCCAGGGAGATGGCGCCGGTCTCCTCGGAGACCACCAGCACCAGACAGTCGGACACGGTGGACACGCCCAGAGCCGCCCGATGCCGGGTGCCCAGCTCCCGGGAGATGCCCGTCTCCTCGGAGAGGGGCAG
>JAEEGH010020544.1_pt1 | contig 13722 bp, 8 predicted proteins | sample 9134181 | NCBI WGS metagenome assembly JAEEGH01 (sample SAMN16246544, study PRJNA631951) | gut metagenome | biome: gut microbiome; feature: rumen; material: DP-attached | host: Bos | place: Iran: Karaj | collected 2018-10
CAATTTTCCCATTCCCGCGCATTATATATATGCGCGTGGGAAAATTGAAAATGTGGAAAAACGTTTTTCCACAAATGGGGGGTGGGAAAATTGGGAAAATTAGGAATAATCACAGAAAACCAGATTTTCTTAAACTTATAGAGCCCAATTTGGGACGTAAAAATTCCAATTTTCCCCAGCAAGCGGGAAAAACGTTTTTCCCCGTTTTTCCACACTGCTGCCTATATGCTATTTCAAGGCACAGATCAATTTCTGCGATCGCGGCGGATGCGTCGTCCACCTCGTACCAGAACATGAGCTTGCCGCCTCCGTCGACCTCGGGATCGTGGTGGCGGATGTGCCCCATCGGACGCTTCACGCTCTCGCCGACGGGCTTCGGCCAGCCGAGCCAGTCCCCCTTCTTCGCGTCGAGAAGTGAAACAGGGAACAAGGAATAGGTCGGTAGCTCATCGAAATGCCCGTTGACGCTTGAATTTTCAACAACTAATGAGTCATCCTAATCGTCTCGGCATTTTAGCCTAATTGTTTTTGCCTTTTAACCTAAAACAACGAGAAGGCCCAAAATCTGATATAAAAGGCCATTACGGGGACTGTCCCCGACAGTTTGCCGCGGACGCGGCGGCGAAAACATACGTAGAAATCTCGCTACGGGGGTGACAGCTCGCCCGACCCGCACTTCAAATCTCGCTTCGGGTGCGACAGCTCGCCCGACCCGCACTTCGCGGGCACCCCCGACATGTTTTTGCCGCGCGTGCCGCCGCACGCGCCTGTTACCGTTGGTCGGCAAAAACACGTCGGTCCCGCGAAGTGTCTCTCGTGTGACTGTCGCCCCCTCCGCTCGCCATCAACTGAAAGCGCGCAGGAATCGGCAAAAAGGCCGAGAGATCGCCGGATCGGCGATTGACCTCCGCGTCTCCGCGTGAGACAATCACAACAGCAAAGTGTCTCTCGTGCGACTGTCACCCCCTACGCTCGCCATCACGTGAAAGCGCTCCAACAATCGACTGGAAGGCCGAGGGAATGCCTGAGCAGCGATTGACGGGCGCTGAGGTCACCCCAGACGCGAAACAAGGCGCGGAATCGGCTGCTGAGGCGGCGGCGAAAACATACGTTGGAAAAATCGAAAACCTACGTTGGAAATTTCCATTTCCAATGTAGGAAATTTAAAGCCCCCTGGAGCTGGCGATGTTTTATCTCACTAGGAGACTTGCACTTACACGGGACTGTCATTTGCAGCGACGATTGAGACCTCAGCAGCAACACCACCACAATTTCCAACCCCCAAACACCCTAATTTGCTATAATACCACATCAGAGAAGGAATACAAGAAGGAATGGTAATGCCATGAAAGACATGAAGGAAACCTCCGGGAGGGTCGCGCTGCTTGCGACCGTATTCGGTGCAATATGCGTAGCGGAGGCGCTTTGCGCCGGAAGCTCCATGGCGGCAGAGGCTGCCTCAGCGACAGTCGTGGCGGTCGATTTTTCACGGGAGACCGGCCCCGTCAAGCCGGTAAACGGCGTCGGTCAGCCGCCTATGATCGGACAGTTGGGCAGCTGGCGGATGTTTCATTACCTCAAGGAGGCCGGCATCCCCTATTCGCGTCTCCACGACGTCGGCAGCTGGCTCGGTCACGGGCTTTACGTCGACATCCCGAACCTCTTCCCGAATTTCGATGCGGACGAGACGGATCCCGCAAACTACCGCTTCGCCTATACGGATTCGCTTGTGAATGCTCTTGAATCCTATGGCGTAGAGCCGTATTTCCGTCTGGGAGTAACGATTGAGAACTGGGTGGCCTATCCGGGGCGGCTTCCGCCTGTGAACTCCGTGCCTCCGAAGGATTTCGCGAAATGGGCGCGCATCTGCGAGCATGTGATACGCCACTATACCGAAGGGTGGGCTGACGGACACAAGAAGAAGATTACCTACTGGGAAATCTGGAACGAACCGGACAACCACCCCGACGACACCTTAAACCCGATGTTTCGCGCCCCGTTCTCCGAGTACATGAAGCTCTACGGCACGGTGGCGCCCTACCTGAAGGCAAAGTTTCCGCATCTCAAGATCGGCGGCTACGGCCACTGCGGGTTTTATGCGGGCGTCGGGTCCGACCATGTCTCTGCGGCGAACTCCTCGCCGCGCATGCAGCATTTTGTCGAATGTTCCCACAAGTTCCTCGCGGCCGCGCGCGACAACAAGTGGCCGCTCGATTTCTTTTCATTCCACTCATACTCCGCGCCGGCGGAGGCGATGCGCCAGGTGCGTTTCGCGAACGAGCACCTTGACCAGTACGGCTTCACGTCCGACAAGTGCGAGCGCCACCTCAACGAATGGCTTCCATACGTGAGCCACGACAACCTCGGCACGGCCCTTCAGGCCGCCGGCGTCGCCGCAGAGCTGATCGCCCTCCAGAACGGCCCATGCGACGTCGCATGCATATACGACGCCCGCTGTGGCGTGGGCAACTACTCGGCGTTATTCAATCCGCTCACGTACAAGCCGCACAAGGCCTACTACGCCTTCACCGCCTTCAACGAGCTGCGCAGCCGCGGCACGGCAGTCGCGGTCAGCACATCCGGCGGCAGGAACCTCTACGTCGCGGCGGCGAAGGGCAAGAACGACGCGGCCGTCATGATGGCGAACGACTCCGACGAGGCGATTCCGCTCATGTGCGACTTTCAGGGGCGCGTTGTGGCCAATTGCCGCATAACGGACAACGACAGGACAGACCAGCCCATTCCGATGCCGACGGAAATGCCTCCACGCTCGTTCATTGTAGTCACCCTCAAATAAGCTAAATCGAGACATACCCCCTGCCACTTACGGACTATCCGCTCAGGAGGCGGCATGAACCGACCCACACCCATGCCCGAAGCCTCGGAAAAATTGGATACTGCACTCTCGTTTTCGCCATCTCGGCGACGTCGTCTGATATCTTCGGCAGGGGTTGCGCGGGCAGTGTCAGTCCGTCGTCTTGCGGCTCACAGGAAGCCGCCCAGCTCAGAATCCTTCGAGACCGAGCATGCTACTTCGTACCCAGCCTAACCTTGTCCCAGTTGCGCAGATGGCCGATATTATCTCTAACCAAAATTCCCTTACCTCGGGCAACTGGTTTTAACCAGTTTTTTTCAACTGGTTTTTGAAACTCCGCAGCGCAAAGACATGAGAGCACATGAAAAGATAACCAAAGATAGTTAGCAAACCGCCGACAGAGTTGGCGACTTTACTGCAAATCTGCCGACAGAGTTGGCGATCTGCCATTGACTTCTGCCCGTCATAAATGATAGAATATGCTTGTTTGAACGTCAGACAGGAGGAAATCTGATGTATATTCAGCGAAAACTCGACGTTTCCAGCGTACTTGAGCACAAGTCCTGCTTTCTTTTCGGACCTCGCCAATGCGGCAAGTCGTCCCTCATACGCGAAACGATTCCCGACGCATACATTTTTGATCTGCTCAACTCCGACACATTCTCACGTCTTGCCAGCAATGCTGGATACATAGAGGAGGTCTGCCGCGAAAACCGTCCGATAGTCATCGACGAGATCCAAAAGATGCCGTCGCTGCTCGACGAAGTGCACCGCCTCATAGAATCGCGCGGATTCAAGTTTCTTCTCACGGGCTCCAGCGCCAGAAAGCTCCGCAGAGGCGGGGTCAACCTCTTGGGCGGCAGGGCGAGGGTTAGGAACATACATCCTTTCTCCGCATCGGAGCTGGGCGATGGATTCGACCTCGACCGCGCCATGAACTACGGACTTCTTCCGGGGATATGGTTTTCCGACGAACCGGAAGAAGACCTCGCCGGATATGTCTCGCTCTATCTTCAGCAGGAAATCATGCAGGAGGGGGCGACGAGAAATCTGCCGGCGTTCAGCCGCTTCCTCGAAATAGCCGCCCTCTCCAGCGGAGACCAGATCAACTACCAGTCCCTCTCCTCCGACGCGCAGATTCCCAGAAGCACCGTCCAGGAGTATTTCAAGATACTCAACGACACCCTTCTTGCCCGGGAAATCCCCGTATGGCGCAAGGGGCAATCCAGAAAGACTGTCGAAACGTCCAAGTTCTATCTCTTCGACACGGGCGTCACCAGACGGCTCCAGCGGCGCAAAGAGCTCGTTCGCGGCACACCCGAATACGGCGATGCATTCGAGAGCTGGATTCTCCACGAAATCAGCGCCTACGCTGACGCCTGCAGGCGCGACGCCGAAATCGCCTACTGGCGCACGCGCACCAAGATTGAAGTCGATTTTGTCATCAACGGCGAAACGGCAATCGAAGTCAAGACGACGCGCAATGCGGACAAGGAGGATTTGAAGGGGCTTCGCGCAATCGCCGACGAGGGGCGATTTGCCCGGCGGCTGCTTGTGTGCGACGAACCCACGGAAAGGGAAACGGACGGAATCGTCATACTTCCTTGGCGTGTATTTATCGACCAGCTCTGGTCTGGCCGCATCTTCTGATTCAGCGGTTACAAAGTTTAACCCGTTCGCCTTCTCAATGTACGCCCGTTTCACCGGACTGGCCCTGTAGGTCTTGTCCTTGAGTTCCCTTCGGATTCCTCCGAGGAAGCCCTCGACCCCTTCCGCGTCATGCTCGATTTGCCAAAACGTCACCCCGTCGGCTCCTGGCGCTCCTTCGTTGGCGCGCACGGATTCGTAGGCGCATTTCAGCACATCCTCCCTCAGCAGTTGCCCATACAGGCAGTAGAATCTGTACTGTGGCTCCTCCTTTGCCTTCCGTGACAGTTTCTCCCTCAAAAGCGCAATCTTCGGATAGCGCGGCATCTTGTACTTTTGCGCAATCGCCGCGACTTCCTCGTCCGACTACTGCTTTCGCTTTCGCTACACGCAGTTCTCCCGAGTTCCCTTGCTGAACTTTCCGAACACGCGACCCTCCTATGCCCCGGAGCCGATGCGCTCATTCCTCGCCGCGCGGTTCCCGTCCGTAGAGGCGGACGACGTCCTGCAGGAGACCATGATCGCGCTCATGCGGGTGATGCCCGGCTACCACTACACGCCGGACAGCGGAGGGCACTTCAGGAACTACCTCGCGGGGATCCTCAAGCACAAGGCGGAGGACGCGATCCGCCGGCGCGAGCGGGAGAGCGGACGGCGCGAGCGGATGAGGCGGCGGCTTTCGGAATATCCCGCGCGAACGTCGACACGATAAAGCGCCGCCTCGTGCTGCGGCTCTCGGAGCTCGTTAAGGCGATGACCGGCCCGCTGTAGCGCACCGCCGCGCGGCGGTCGGCCCTACGCATCCACGCGGTCGCGGCTGAAGAAGAACACGCGCGCGGCGAGAACGGCGATCGCGCCGATGGCGTAGGTCCCGCCGAACATGGCGATGCCGTGCTGGTATGAGAAGTGCTGGCCGACATAGCCGAGGACCGCGGTCGCGGGACATCCGATGAGGAACGCGCCGCAGAGGTAGACGCCCATCGCGGCGGCGCGGTAGCGCGGCGCCACGACCTCGAAGAGTCCCGAGTAGAGCGAGCAGTCGAAGAAGCCTCCGCCGAGCCCGAAGAGGAACGTCATGAAGCAGCAGAGCGGCAGGTTCGGCATGTACACCATCGCCGCCATCGTCGGGGCGGAAAGCGCGAGCCCGACTATCATCATGTTGATGCGTATCGCGGGGAACTTGTGCGCGAGGCGGTCGGAAAGCCGCGCACCCGTGCCGATTCCGATGAACGAGCCGATATAGAACCAAATGACCGAGTGGAGCGCTGCGGAAGCGGACGAGAGCGCGAAGCCGCCGAGCTCGGGACTCTGGCGCATGAAGAGCGGAAGGAACGTGCGGAAGCAGTTCGAGCCGAAGACGAGCATGCCGAACGCTAACGTCAGGAGAACCGCGGTTGGCTTAGACACCATCGCAAGCGCGGCCTCCTTGAAGCTCGCGCGCTCCAGCTCCCCGGCCCTGTGGTTCTGGAGAAGCGGCGGCGTGTCGCGGAGGAGAAACACAAGCGCGAAGGTCCACGCGACGCCAATCGCGCCGAAGATCCAGAAAGCGTAGCGCCATCCGTCGGACGACATCGCGCCGAACACGCCCGTGAGCGCGCTCGCCACGATGATGCCTACGTAGAGTCCGCTCTGGTAGATGGAAAGCGCCGTAGAGCGCGTCTCGTGGTGGTACTGCGCGATGAGGGAGCTCGCGGACGCCGGGATCATGCACTGGCCGATTCCGTTCATGAGCCCGTACATGACGAGCATGCCGACGAATCCGTCTACAAAGCCGGTGCCGAGAACGCTCGCGGAGAAGAGGAACGCGCCGACGACTACGACCCACTTGCGCCGAAGCATGTCCGCGGCGATTCCCGCAAGCGGAACGGCGAGACCGTACGCGAAGAGAAATGCAGTACGGGTGAAGCCCCACTGCGCGTCGCTCGTCCCGGGGAGCGAAAGCTTGATGTCGGGAAGCGACGCGTTGAATATCTGCCGCGTCGCGTGCATCAGGAAGTAGGTGAACGCCAGCAGCGCCAGCATCACCCACTTGTACCGCGTGTCGTTTTCCGTCTTCATAACGGTGCATTTATACCAAAAAGGCCATGAGAGCATCACACGATTCTGTGAGACGGAGTGAGATGAATAGAGAATCCTTGCCTCAAAGCCCTTGCCTCCGCTTTACAATTGCTAATTATGCCGAATTCTGTGCATCACGCCAACTCCAACCTTCGCGGTACGCGCTCTTGAGCAGAGCCGTGGCCTCGCGGGCGTCGAACGACTTCGACACATCGTCCCAGACATGGCGGCGGCCGGGCAGACGCTCGGCGACGCCGCCAAGGAGAATCGCATCGGTCATGTACGTTGTCCACGCGAAGTCGCTTCTGGCTCTTCCGCCGTCCAGGCAGCGTTCGGCGAACTCGTCGAAGTGTGTGTGCGCGGGGCCGACCTTCGGCAGAGACGGCGCGACGCCTCCGCGCTTCATGACGACGTGCGGACGCAGATTGAGGTCGAAGCCGTGCGGGACGAGCAGATAGCCGTCCTCGCCCTCGATGACGCGTCCTTCGTACGGCAGCCGGTCGATGCCGCATCTGCGGTATATCTCGCGGCATATCGTGGGCGGAAGGAACTCCGCCGGCGCTGCCGGCTCGTCCGAAAAGCCGGAGAACCATTCCACGGAAAACGGCCTGCCGCCAGACGCCGCGACGCCGGAGAACTCCCACGTGATGTGCGAATAGCGCGGCCAGCAGCCCTTGTACGCCGGATTCGTCAGAGCCTCGGCGTTCACTTCCGCGCGGACGGACGAGGGCATCGCACGCCCGATGTCCAGTCCAAGCCAGACGCAGCTCGCGAGGTGGATGCAGAGGTCGCCCACCCAACCCGAACCGAAGTCGGTAAATATGCGCCAGTTGAGGGGATGGTAGATCGGCGAATAGGGACGCATCGGCGCGGGGCCTATCCACTTGTCCCAGTCGAGCGTCGTCGGAACAGGCGCGGGGACGGGGAAGCTCCGCTCAATGCGAGAATCGGCGCCGCGCGTCGAGAAGAGGATGACGCGCCTGATCGGGCCGATCATGCCGGACCGCAGGACCTCGACCGCCGTGCGCTCGCATGAACCCGCCGCAATCTGAGTGCCGAGCTGCGTGACGACTCCGCTTTCCGCCGCAAGTCTGCGCAGCGCCGCGCTCTCGTCCATGTACTTGCAGAGCGGCTTCTGACAATAGACATGCTTGCCGCGCCTCATCGCGTTCGCCGCGATCACGGCGTGGGTGTGGTCGGGCGTCGAGACGTTGACCGAGTCGATCCTGTCGCCTTCCGCCGCGAGCAGCTCCCTCCAGTCGCGGTAGATGCGCGCGCCGGGAACGAGCTTCCGTGCGGCGGCGAGGAAGTCCGCGTCCACGTCGCATATCGCCGTCACCTTGACGCGAGGGTTCGCAAGGAATTGCTCCATGTCGTACTTCGCCATGTTCGCAGTCCCGATGCAGGCATGGCAGAGCAGAGAATTGGGCGAACGCGACGAAAGGATCGACGCGCACCCGCCGCCCGAGAAAATCGACGCGGCGGAAACGCCCTTCAGGAACGCACGGCGGCTCGTCATCGTCTTCATGAGAGCCCCGGTATCTCCCAGCCCTTGCGGTAGGACCGTGTGAGGAATGCGTTCGCGGCGTCGCTGTCGAAGCGGCGGTTCTTCGCGTCCCAGGAGATCCTGACTCCGGGGACGCGCTCGGCGATCTCGCCCGCGATCACGCATTCGCGCATGTAGGTGGACCACGAGAAGTCCGTCGCAGCCTTCTTGCCGGAAATCACGCAGTTCAGGAACTCGTGGTAGTGCGTAGGCGCGGGACCGACCGTCGGCGGCATCACGACGCTGCCGTCATTGCGGACGGCCCAGGCGAAGTCGGCTCCGTGCGGCTGGAGGATCCATCCGTCGCGGCACTTCACGGCCTTGCCCTCGTGCGGGCGGCTGCCCCATGGCGTCTTCGCGTAGAGCTCGTCTATGATAGCCGGCGGAAGATAGCCGGCGGGCGAGCGGACCTCGGGATCGCTGAAGCCGTCGAACCACTCGAACCTGAACGGCTTTCCGTCGGACGCGGGGACTCCGTCGAAGTCGAAAACGATGTGCGCAGCAGTCGGCCAGACCTTGTCCTTCACCGAATCCTCCGCGTCCGTTATCGTCTCGGCGAGGACTGACTTGACCGGCGTCGAGCCGAGGTCCATCCCGCGCCACGCGGCTGCGATGAGGTGGCAGCCTATGTCGCCGATCCAGCCGCTGCCGAGGTCGCGCCAAATGCGCCAGATGAGCGGATGGTACACCCATTCGGCGTAGGGACGCTCTGCGGCGCTGCCGAGCCAGAGGTCCCATTCCAGCGTCTCCGGAACTGGCGCGGGCTTCGGCAGGAAGCGGCGCCGGCGCGAGATTCCCTGTCGCGTCGAGTGGAGGTACACGCACTCCACTGGCCCGAGCGTTTTCGCGCGCAGCATCTCGACGACCTGGCGGTCCGATGCGTAGGCGTTGTACTGCGTGCCCATCTGCGTGACGACGCCGGTCTGGGCCGCGACGTCGCGGAGAAACTTCGCCTCGACCATCGTCTTCGCCATCGGCTTCTCGAGGTAGACGTGCTTGCCCGCCTTCATCGCTGCCGTAGCCATGGCGACATGGTGGTGGTCAGGCGCCCCGACGCAGACGGAGTCGCAGGAATCAAACTCCTTTTCGTACATCTCGCGCCAGTCGCGGTAGAACCTCGCCTTCGGGAACTTGGCCTTCGCCTGCGCGAGGAACTTCGCGTCTACATCGCAAAACGCCGCCATCTCGACGGAAGGATGGGTGCAGAGTTCGTTGATGTCGCCCCAGGCGCGGTTGCCGCAGCCGATGGAGAGATGGCGCACGCGCGAATTCGGGCTGCGCGTCGCGGTAATGGCGGGGAATCCCTTGCAGCCGCCTGCGGCGAATAGACCTGCGGCGCCTGCTGAAGCAAAGAATTGACGACGATTGAGTTTCATGGCTGTTTGTAATTTGCAGTTTGTAGTTGGTAGTGTGGGTTATCTGAGTGCGTTGACGAGAGATACGAGAGGACGAAGATTTCTTGCGCTTTCGGCAATGTCGTCGAACGTGCCCTGGCGCTTCTCGCATTCCACGACAAGCCACTTGACGCCGGACTTCTCCGCTGCGGCGACGACCTTCGGCCAGTCCTGCCGGTCTCCGGCGGCGCCGGCCGCAGTCGCGCCGAGCGGCTTTGCGTGAATGCCGCTCGGAAGCCTCCCCTTCATCTTCGCGATCTCCTCCGCCGGATTACGCCCGCCTTCAAGGACGGGGCCTATGTCCATCTCAAGCCGCGCTCCATCCGGCCCGGTGAGGATATCCCACGGGAGCTCGCCGTCGACTTTCGTGGTCAACTCATGTATGTGGTGGTGGTAGCCCACGCGGATTCCGTAGGGACTGAGCTTTGCCTCTGCCGCGTCGAGACGACGGCAGAACGCGCGCCACTCCGCCGCGGTCTTCGCCTCGAACCATGGGATGTACAGGAAATCCACATTGAAGCGACGGCAGAAGGCGACCGTCTTGGCCAGCTTCGCCTCGTCCTCGACATCTTCGAACGAGATCGGCTGGTCGATGACGGAAAGTCCGTTCTCGTTCAGCAGCTTCTCGAGCCTGTCCGCGTCCATGCGGATGAACGAGCCGCACTGCACTCCTTCGTATCCCATCGCCCTGACCTTCGGGAATATCTCGGCGAACGCCGCAAGCTTGTCGGGCTTGTCGAACCAGAGATCCTTGACGCCCCACAGCTGGCATCCGAGCTTCATCGGAGGACGTGCCACGGCTCCGCCGAGCGAGGCGATGCGAAGATTCCTGATCTGCACGCCCGCATCGCCGTGAACGCCCTGGAAGCCGACGCGACCGCGCGTCGGGATCGTCGAGAGCGCGGGGAATCCGCGGTGCCATGGCGGCACGGGCGTTCCGTCGGGATTGACCAGCGGATCCTTCCAGTCGTCCAGGTTTGCGTCCACGACAGCCTTGCCGTTCAGGACGACATGCACGCTCTTGCCGCGGCAGAATACCGTCATCCTGTTCCACTCGCCTGCGTGTTTCGACGCTATCTCGAGCGCGGCAGCGCGTCCATAGAGCGAGCCGGACTGCTGATAGGCGAGCTCTTTGCCCTTGAACTTCGGGCTTTCGTCGTCGAGGAGCTGCACTTCGATCTTGTATTTCGGGAACTGGTCGAGGTTCGAGAGGTAGATGAAGACGCCGCTGTTTCCATCCTTCTCCATCATGTACTCGAAGTCCAGAACGTAGTCCTCGTAGTCGGCTTTCGTCCAGATCGGCTTGTCGAGCAGACTGCGCAGCACGCCGCCCTCCAGCTTCCACGAGCCCTTCTCGAACTCGGCGTCCGAAAGGTCGTCCGCGAAAAGCGGCTTCCACGAATAGGCGGGCGTGTCCGGATGCGGCTCGACCGGCGCCCTGGGCGCGGTTGCGCATCCCGCCATCAGCATTGCGGCCGCGGCCGCGACGATCAACTTGTCTTCCATGTCAGTTCCCTCCTGTCAGATTGGATTCACGCGGAACGGCTCGTCAGCCTCGACTACATTGGGCTCGGCACCGGCGAAATCGCGCAGCTCCGGCACCGCCACGTCGCCCCATGAGCGGACGCACGGACCGTCCACGCCTTCCACGCAAACGCCGTCCATTGAAAGCGCCTCCACGTGCGCCGCCCTCACAAGCTCGCGCTGCGGCTTCGCGAACGAAAGACGGCAGTCCTTCAGCGCAAGCGACAGCTTCGACTCGGCGTCTCCGTAGGCGCAGAGGCTCAGGGCAAGCCCCGCCGCCTCGACGTTCTCGAAACGGATGCTTCGGAGCGGACGGTTCTTCTGCCACGTCTCGTTGCCCGAGAAGTTGTAGTGCAGAAACCTCTGCGCGTTCTCGACGCGGCAGTTCCGCACCGTGATCTCGCCGGGATCGTGCCGAACCTTGATCGTGAAGTCCGAATAGTACGTGAAGAGCGCGAGAAGCGTCCGCCAGCCCGCGCCAGGCCTTCCGTGCGAACCGGATATCCGGTCGGCCTTCGGCAGCGAATTGCGGATCGGATACTCCGCCGGCCCGTGCGCGCGGCAGTCTTCGATCAGGACGCGGCGCCCTCCGAAGCGGAACGCGCTGCAGGCGGTGTTGAAGTCGCAGCCGCTAACCGTGACGTCCTCGTTGTCGAATCCCGACACGCAGTCGTCGCCGGTCTTCATCGTGCATTTCGCGATCTTCACGCGGTCGCACGTCGAGAAATGGACACCGTCGTGTCCGCCGAGGATGGTAAGCCCCTCAAAGCGCAGGTCGGACGAGCGCCACACGTTGTGTGCCCAGTTCCCGGTGTTGCGGATCGTGTAGCCTCTGAAGACGCAGTTCGTCGAGTCGTGGACGGATATACCGTGGACGCCGCGGAAATGCTCCTCTCCGACGGGATCGTAGCTGTCGCATCCGTCGATGACGGAGCCAGGCTCGCCGACTATTCTCACGTTGCGCGCGCGGAGGATGCGTATCACCGCGTTGTTCCAGCGGCTTGCGCACTTGAGTATGTGGTCGTTCGTCTTGCGCTTCGACGGAGTCACCCAGACAACGCCCGGGGCGAAGTCCTCCTTCGGCACCGGCTCCACGCTGTCATTCCCGAGCATCTCGTAGTCGTCGCAGTTACGGCTCGCCTTCAGGACGGCTCCGCCCTTCAGATGAAGCGTAGTGTCGCTCCTGAGACGGAGCCCCTTCACGGCGTACTCGCCCTTCTCCACAACGACCTCGCCCCCGCCAGCGAGAAAGCATGCGTCAAACGCCTTCTGCAGGACGGACGTCGCGTCCCCCTCGACCGGACGCACGGTCACTTCGAGGGGGACGGCTCCCAATGCCAGCGGCAGAGCGCCAAGCGCCAAGGCGCCTACGGCAAATTCGCGACGTGTCTTCATTTGACGAGTATGAGCATTCCCGGAGGGTCGTATTCGGGAAATTCGCCGACGATCGTGAGGCCGTTGAACGCGCCGCCGTTCGCGTCCGCCGCCGCGAACGTACCCGATATCTCGCCGTTGGAGTCAGACACGACGTCGAACCGCGCCAGCACTTTCGTGTCTTCGAGATTCCACGTTTCTTCCGCCTGCTTCGTGACCCCGCCGACTGTGAACGAGGCATTGCCCTCAGCTCCGCCCTTCGCCGAATACAGGTAGAGCGTGTAGGACTCGTTGGCCTTGAGTTTCGAGAGCGTGAACGTGTATGCGTCGGACGCGCTGTCGGACTCGACCCAGTTGCCGTACAGCGCGGATCCCGTCGGCATGCCGCTCGCGCTGCCGCTCTTGACGGCTCCCGACCCTCTCGTCAGTGCCACCGTAACGTTGCGCTTCGTGCTGCCGTCCGCCTCCCAGCAGTTCTCGGCGAAGGCCAGTGTCGAGGAGGAGCCGATCCGGAGGGCGTTCCACTTGTTCCAGTTGCTCCAGCCCTCACGGCCTGCGCCTGTGTGGTTCGAGAACCTTCCTGTGACGGAGCCGGGCACGCCAAAGTCGATGTTGACGACATGCGACGTGGCGTCGTCCGTCTTTTCGTAGCACGCCGAAAGGCCCGTCGGGTCGCAGTTTCGGCTGGTCAGCGGGTCGACCACGTACTCGATGCGCTCGCCGCTCTTCAGCCACAGGCGGTCAGCACCCAGCACAGCTTCATAGATCGTCCCGCCGCTGTCGCGCTTCACGGGCGAGGTTGCTGCAATGTAGCCATTGGCAACCACGCTCGCCTGGACGCCGTCGCCACCGCCGTTGTTAAGATCGCGGGCGCAGGCACGGACGCGATATACGCCGTTGGACGGGACGGTCGCCTTGAGCGTCGGGCTGCTGCTCTGGTAGCCCGGATCGTTCACAACGGCTACGAATTCCTGCGGCGCGGCGGCAAGCAGGTCAGCCGTAAAACCAAAGGTCTGGTCGACGATCGCCGTTCCATTCGTCGCCATGACGAAGTAGGGATATTGGTCATACGCCGTGAACCGTCCCTGCATCCACCACTTGGTCTTGGCTCCGCCCGCGACCTGCCCCGCCGTGAGCTCCTCGTAGAACTGCGCCCCGCACCAGGCATTCGTTTTCGCGCCGAGGAACCATTGCGCACCACCGCCAAGCAGGTCGTCGAAAACGAATCCCGTGTTCGCCTCCCGGCGGTTGGCGAAAAACGCCTTCCCAGCGTCGTAGACGGCGCCCGGCTCACGGCGGAAGATGGCGGAAACTCCGGTGGCGTCGTTGTTGATCTGCCCGTGCGGGGAAACAACGATGTCGAC
>JAEEGH010020547.1_pt1 | contig 13719 bp, 9 predicted proteins | sample 9134181 | NCBI WGS metagenome assembly JAEEGH01 (sample SAMN16246544, study PRJNA631951) | gut metagenome | biome: gut microbiome; feature: rumen; material: DP-attached | host: Bos | place: Iran: Karaj | collected 2018-10
GCGGAAGTTCGGCAATCTCGTCCAGGAACAGCGTACCGCCGTCGGCATCCTCAAAATAGCCTTTCCGGTTGTCCGTGGCACCGGTGAAGGACCCCTTCACATGGCCGAAGAGTTCCGAATTCACCAGTTCCTTGGGCAGGGCGCCGCAGTTCACCACGAAAAACGGCCCCTGACGGCGCTGGGAGTACTGATGGATGATGCGCGCCACGCTTTCCTTACCCACGCCGCTCTCTCCCTGTATGAGCACGCTCAGGCCCGTGGGTGCAAACTTCACCGCCGTTTCCAGGGAGTCGTTGAGCACCGGGTCGTTGCCGATAATATCGTATTTGTTCTTTAAGGCCTGTAAATCCATAGTCCTGCAAAGTTACAAATTATTTGGTATATTTATTCCCTCATCCACCGTGGAAGGCTATTTCGTGGACGAACGGCCGATTTTTGCGGGTTCGTCCACCGGAGAGGCCGGTTCTGTGGACGGACAACCACTTTTCGGCCGGAGGCTGTGTGTGTAATCCATTAAAAATGCGTATCTTTGGCGAAACTAAACCAAGAATCCCCATGAAAAGAATCTTCACAGCACTTACGTGCATGGCTGTGGTCCTGCTGGTGGCGGGCTGCGGCGGAAACTCCAACAAAAAAGCCAAGAAAGACGGAGAAGTGGACCTGAACAAGGTTGCCGAGAATATTATCAAGGAGAAATTCGAAGGCGAAAGCTACTCCAAAGAAGCGGCCGATTTCTATTTCCAGAAATTCAGTGGCATCAAGCTCAAGGACCTGGCTCCCGAATATGCTCTCAACGAAACCAGCCAGTACACCTACTTTGGCGACGAGCATGACGCCCTGGCCAACTTCAAGATCCAGGACGGCGGCAGCTACACCAAGGAAGACCACGAGAACAACGTGCGCCGCATCTATGCCCTAACCAAGAAAGTGGCCGATAACGGCATCAACATGTACGGCTTCGAAGACACCAGCGACAAGGAAAAGGCCTTCACCGAAAAGGACCTGGAGCAGATGATCGAGGATGGCAAAGGCACCAAGATCCTGGGCATTGAAATCTATATGGGCGACTACGGCTGGACCTTCAAGAAGGACGGTGTGCTTCGCCGCTGCGAAATCAACCTCCTGGAGAAGAACGACGAGAAGCTGGGCTACTCCGTAAAGATGTACAAGGCCATGGAAAAGACCTTTGACGAAATCATAGATGACGCCGAAAAGGCCCTCTCGGATCCCGAGGTCCAGAAAGAGGTGGAAAAAGCCCTGAAGGACTACTCCAAGTAGGAAATCCGCAGATCTTAACCTCCTCCATCCACGATATAGGTCATTTTTGTGGATGAAGGAGGTTTTTTTGTACCCATCTGCCATTTTGTCAGTGCCCGGGGAAAGGAACGGAGATTGATGTACCGGAAGGCAAAGGAGATCAAGATTATGGAAAACAACAATAACAGTTTCTTACAGCGCTTTGCGATTAACCTGAACGAAAGGGCGTCGCAAGGCAAGCTGGACCCGGTGATCGGCCGGGACGACGAAATACGGCGCGTGCTGCAGATCCTTTCCCGGCGCACCAAGAACAACCCCATCCTGGTGGGCGAACCAGGCGTGGGCAAGACGGCCATCAGCGAAGGCATCGCCCAGAACATAGTGAACGGCCAGGTGCCGGAGAACCTGAAATCCAAGAAGGTATACTCCCTGGACATGGGCGCGCTCATCGCGGGCGCCAAATATCAGGGTGAGTTCGAGGAGCGGCTCAAGGGCGTGGTGAAGGAAGTGGTGGACAGCGCCGGCGAGATTATCCTGTTCATCGACGAAATCCACACCCTGGTGGGCGCAGGCCGAAGCTCCGGCGCCATGGATGCCTCCAACATCCTTAAGCCGGCGCTGGCGAGGGGTGAGTTAAGGACCATCGGCTCCACCACCCTGGACGAATACCAGAAATATTTTGAGGCCGATAAGGCCCTGGAGCGGCGTTTCCAGATGGTGATGATTGACGAGCCCTCCCCGGCGGAGAGCATCGCCATCCTCAGGGGCCTGAAGGAGCGCTACGAGAACCACCACAAGGTGCGCATCGAGGATGACGCCCTCATAGCCGCCGTGAACCTGAGCCACCGCTATATCACCAGCCGATTTCTGCCGGACAAGGCCATCGACCTGGTGGACGAGGCCGCGTCCAAATTAAGGCTGGAGATGAATTCCGTGCCGGAGCCCATCGACGAGCTCAACTCCGCCATCCGTCAGAAAGAAATTGAGCGCGAGGCCATTAAGCGCGAAGGCGCATCGGCCAAAAAGGACAAGCTGGAGGCCGAACTCAAGGACCTGCAGGCCCGGCGCGAGGTGCTCATGAAGCGCTGGAACGAGGAAAAGGACATCCTGGGCGGCCTGCAGACGGCCCGGCAGGAGATGGAGGACCTGAGCCTCCAGGCCAAGACGGCCGAACGCAACGGCGACTACGCCAAGGTGGCCGAAATCCGCTACGGCAAGATAGCTGCCACCCAGAAGCGCATAGACGAACTTACCGCAAAGGCCGAATCAATTAAGGAACCGCTTGTAACAGAGGCGGTTACTCCGGAAGATATTGCCGAAGTGGTGGCCAAGTGGACCGGCATCCCGGTGAAGCGGATGCTGGAGAGCGAGAAGGAAAAACTGCTTCGCATGGAGACCGAGCTGCACAAGCGGGTGGTGGGTCAGGACGAGGCCATCAAGGCTGTCTCCGACGCCGTTCGCCGCAACCGGGCCGGCCTGAGCAACGAGAAGCGCCCCATCGGCAGCTTCCTCTTTATGGGTACCACGGGCGTGGGTAAGACCGAACTCGCGAAGGCCCTGGCCGAATTCCTGTTCAACGACGAGAACATGATGACGCGTATCGACATGTCCGAATATCAGGAACGGCACACCGTGAGCCGGCTGGTGGGTGCGCCTCCGGGATACGTGGGTTACGACGAGGGCGGCCAGCTCACCGAAGCCGTGCGCCGCAAACCGTACAGCGTAGTGCTGCTGGACGAGATCGAAAAGGCCCACCCGGACGTGTTCAACGTGCTTTTGCAGGTGCTGGACGACGGCCGGCTCACGGACAACAAGGGCCGTACGGTGGACTTCAAGAACACCATCCTCATCATGACTTCCAACGCCGGGGCCGATATAATCCAGAGTTACATGGAACGCCTGCCGGAAGTGAACGGCCTGGACGCGCAGGCCATTGCCACGCGGCGCTCCCTGCTGGACGAATGCTCCAAGAAAGTGCTTGACGTCCTGAAACTTACGGTGCGTCCGGAGTTCCTGAACCGTATTGACGAGATCATCATGTTCGATCCGCTCACCAAGGCCGATATCCGCGAGATCCTCCACATCCAGGAGCATGAGCTGCAGCGGAAACTCTCCGAAAGCGGCATTACCGTGGAGTTCACACCGGCCTTTGAAGACCACATCGTGGAACACGGCTACGACCCTTCCTACGGCGCCCGTCCCGTGAAGCGGCTCATCCAGCGGGAACTGGTGAACCTTCTGGCCAAGAATCTGCTGGACGGCACCATCCGCAAGGATTCCACCGTACATGTAGATGTAGCCGGCGGCGAAGTAGTGGTGCGGTAATTCACAAAAAAAACGTAAATTTGCCTATCATAATCGGCAAGTATGAAAAAACTCTACACAGCACTGATGTTCGCGGCGGCGGTACTGCTGCTTTCCGCCTGCGGCGCCTCAAAGAAAACGCAGGCGCAGCGCCTTCCCGTGATGGGGCAGCTGGAATGGTCCAAGAAGCTGCAAAAGGCCGATAAAGACTTTGTGGTGGAACTCTCCGGCCTGTGCCTCAGCAAGGACAAGGATTTCCTCTGGGGTGTGGGAGACAACGGCAACCTGTACAAGATAGGTTTCGACGGCAGTTATGAGAACCACTGGTATGAGAAGTCGGACCTGGAAGGCATCACCCTGGACCCCTCCACCGGAAACCTGTACCTGGACGCGGAGCCTTACCGGGTGTTCAAGATGACCCCTCCGGATTATAACGGGAAAGAGACCGTGGTGCAGGTGGAGGAAGCCGCCCGCCTCAGGAACGACGGCATCGAAGGCATCACCTGGTACAAGGGAGACCTGTATCTGGGCGCCCAGACCAAGGCCCTGCTGTGGAAGTATTCGGTAGACGGCCGCAAGCTGGAAGACACGCGGAGTCTCAGGGACGTCGCCCCCACCCTCTCGGAAATTGCCGACCTGTGCTATGACCCGGAAGGAGACTACCTCTGGGTGATGGATTCCAACAAGCGTTCCCGGGAAGTGCCTGACATGAAGCCCTTTACGCTGTATCTCTTTGACGGCGCCGCCACCAGGCTCCTGGCCACTTACGACCTTAGCGCCTTCGCCAACGAGAATCCCGAATCGGTTTGCGTAGACCGCGCCCACGGCTGCATCTGGGTGGCCGACGACTGCGGCGACGAGCATCCCTCCATCCTGCATAAGGTGAGCTTCATATTCTAGGCTGATAATCAGCGTATTAAAAGATTCTCCCTGTGATTTTGGTCACAGGGAGAATTCTTTAATATGTTGGAAATCAATAGATTTACACTTCCGTTGCGGTGGCGAATTCCTGCAGGAAGCGCATGTCGTTCTCGAAGTAGTGCCGCAGGTCGTTCACCTGCCACTTGAGCATGGCTATGCGTTCCACGCCCATGCCGAAGGCGAAGCCGGTATACTGGGAAGGATCTATCCCGCTGGCCTTGAGCACGTTGGGATCTACCATGCCGCAGCCCATGATTTCCAGCCAGCCGGTGCCTTTGCAGATGTTGCAGCCCTTTCCGTGGCAGATGTTGCAGCTCACATCCACCTCGGCCGAAGGCTCCGTGAAGGGGAAGTAGCTGGGACGCATGCGGATTTCCGTTTCCGGGCCGAACATCTCCCGCGCGAACAGGAGGATGGCCTGCTTAAGGTCTGCAAACGTTACATCCTTATCGATATAAAGGCCCTCCACCTGATGGAAGATGCAGTGGGCACGGGCCGATATGGCCTCATTGCGGAAAACGCGGCCGGGGCACACCACGCGGATGGGCAGCGGCTGCTTTTCCATGGTGCGCACCTGCACGGAGGAGGTGTGGGTGCGGAGCAGCAGCGGATTCAGATGGCCACTGCTCACAAAGAACGTATCCTGCATTTCCCGGGCCGGATGGTTGGGCGGGAAGTTGAGGGCTTCGAACACATGATAATCGTCCTCGATCTCCGGCCCTTCCGCTACATCGTAGCCGAATTTGCGGAAGATGTCCACAATCTGCTGGCGCACGATGGAAACGGGATGGCGGCTTCCCAGCGGGAAGGCGTCTCCGGGCATGGTGAGGTCCTCCTTGGGGGCCATGGACACCGCGGCTTCCTCTACGGAGGCCTTGAGCTCCTCAATACGGGCTACGGCGGCCTTCTTGAGCTCATTGAGCTTCTGGCCGTATTCGCGCTTGAGTTCCGGCGCCACGCTGCGGAATTCCTCCATCAGGGCCGTGATTTCCCCTTTCTTGCCCAGAAACCGCACGCGGGCCTCTTCGGCCTCTTTGGCCGTGGAAGCCTTCAGCTCCTGGATTTCTTTGAGTATTTTGTCAATCGCTTCTTTCATAGTGGGTGCAAAGATAACTATTTTTTCCTATCTGCGGATGCCTTGGCGGCCTTTTCCCGCCGCCTGTCCCTATCCCGCTGGGCCCTTTGTCCGCCGGCTTTCATGTACTGCTTCCACTGCTCTTGAGTGAACACTTTCTGGAAGCTGTCGGCAATTTGCTGCATCCATTTGTCCTGCACGCTTTGGTACAGGTCTGTGTTCTCCACCTTGGCCTTGGCCATGTCCTCCAGCTCCTTGGTGAGGGCTGTATAGTCGTGCGTGAGGATGGAATCCACATAAAACTCCTGCCAGTATTCCAGGTCCAGAAGGTTCCTGAGGCGCTCCGTCTCTTTGTCAATGGCTTCCAGCATCTGCTTTTCCCGCTGCTCCGGGGTGAGCTGCTGATTTTGGGTGCGCCCGGCAAAAATTGACAGGAATACGGCTGCGGCAAGATGTATTAAACGATAAAATTTCATAAATTTGCAAATTGATGTCGAAGGACAAAATTACGCAATAAATCGAAAAACCACAAAAATGAAGAGAAATATCCTCCTCAAATCCTTTGTGGCCGCCCTGCTAATGCTGCTTGCGGCTCAAAGAGGAAATACCTGCACCAATGTGATTATCTCCCGTGGCGCCAGCATGGACGGTTCCGTGCTGGTATCTTATGCGGCCGACTCCCACTATCTGTTCGGGGAACTGTATTACCATCCCGCGCGGGACTGGAAGCTGGGGGAGGTGCTCAGGGTGTATGACTGGGATACCAACCGCTACCTGGGAGAGATAGACCAGGTGGAGCATACCTTCCAGACGGTGGGCAATATGAATGAGTACCAGGTCATTATCACGGAAACCACCTGGGGCGGCCGTGCGGAACTGGAGGACAAGAAGGGCGGGATCGACTACGGTTCCCTCATCTACATCACCCTGCAGCGCGCCAAATCGGCCCGGGAAGCCATCGATATCATCGTGAACCTGGCCAACGAGTACGGCTATGCCTCGGAGGGCGAGACCTTCTCCATTGCCGATAAGAACGAAGCCTGGATCATGGAGCTCATCGGCAAGGGCATGAACATGCGCAATGGCGTGAACATGAACAAGGGCATCGTGTGGGTGGCCCGCAGGGTGCCGGACGGCGCCATCTGCGCCCATGCCAACCAGGCCCGTATCGGCAAGTTCCCGCTAAACGACCCGGACAATTGCCTGTATGCACCGGACGTGATCTCCTTCGCCCGCCGCAAGGGCTATTTCGAAGGGGCCGACAGCGAATTCAGCTTCAAGGCCGCCTACTGCCCGGCCGATTTCGGTACGGTGCGCGGCTGCGACGCCCGCGCCTGGAGCGCCTTCAACATCCTCACCAACGGCTGGTTCTCCTATTACGACGAGGAAGGCAACGCCGTTACCCGGGACGCCTTCTCCTTCCTGGACTACGTAATGGGCGAAAACCTGGAGAACGACTTCCCGCTGTTCGTGTATCCCCGCAAGAAAATCAGCGTCAAGGATGTGGCCGATGTAATGCGGGACCATTTCGAGGGCACCCCCATGGACATGACCCAGGACATCGGCGCGGGCGGAAACGCCCTCCCGTACCGCTGGAGGCCCATGGAGTTCGAGGTGGACGGCCAAACCTATGTGAACGAGCGCGCCATCGCCACCCAGCAGACCGGTTTCTGGATGGTGGGCCAGGCCCGCAACTACGTCCCGGACGTGGTGGGAGGCATCCTCTGGTTCGGTACGGACGACGCGGCCACCTCTTACCTCACCCCCATCTACACCAGCATCACCAAGGTGCCGGACTGCTTCCGGGAAGGCAACGGAGACCTGCTGCATTATTCGCCCACCTCCTCCTTCTGGATGAACAATCGCATCTCCAACGCCTGCTACAAGATGTACAACGTGATGGCTCCCTATGTGCGGGAGCGGGCCGATGCCTTCGAGCTGGACCAGATGTATCGCAAGACCCATTCCGTGGACAGCATGGCCGTCGTGATGTACAACGAGGTGGTGGTGAAGATGCAGAAGAAACTTTCCTCCAAGGGGGATGTGATGATTTCCCGCAAACCCTTCGAGAAGGTGGTCAAATTCATCACGGACTATAGTGTAAGGACCGCCCAGAGCCAGTTCCAGGCCTGGACCAAGCTGGAAGAGGATCTGCTGGTAAAGTTCATGGACGGTAATGTGAAACCCCAGAACGAAGATGGTTCCTTCAAGCATTCTGAGCACTCGGAAGGCATTCCGGAAAGCGTTGAATGGCCGGGCTACACGGATCTGTGGAAACAGACCGTGGCCCAGGAACACGGAGACACCATCAAGGTTCCGGACCAGAAATAATTCTACAGGATGCTTAAGCGGATCTTTCGGCTTTGTTCCCTTTTTTCCCTGCTCGGGCTTTTTGCGGCCTGTGGAGGGCAGGAACTGGAGGTGCCGGTGTCATCGGTCTCCGTCAATCAGCCTTCGGCGGAATTGACTATCGGCCAGACGCTGCAGCTCAGCGCCACCGTATCACCGTACGACGCCACCAATAAGGATGTCCTGTGGACATCGGCCAATCCGTCCGTGGCTTCGGTCTCGGGCGGGGGACTTGTGACAGCCGTTGCGGAGGGACATGCCGAAATTACGGCCTCCGCCGGAGGGAAAAAAGCATCTTGCAAGATAACGGTGAGCAAGGGAGTAGTGGAAGTCTCGTCCGTGGAACTGGACAAGACGGAGCTGTCCCTCATCAAAGGAGAGAGCGAGACGCTCATGGCCACTATTAAACCGGCCGATGCAACCCAGAAGACCGTAACCTGGACCAGCAGCGACCCTCTGGTAGCCAGGGTGGACCAGGACGGCCAGGTATTGGCCCATGCGGGCGGTACGGCTGTCATTACCGCCAAGGCGGGTGAGAAATCGGCCTCCTGCACGGTTACCGTAACGGTGCCGGTGGAGAGCGTGAGCCTGGACCGGGAGTCGATAACACTGTTGGAGAATGAAAGCGCAACCCTCACGGCCACGGTGAGCCCCGATGACGCCACGGACGCAGCCGTGGCGTGGAGCAGCTCCAATACGGCCGTTGCAACGGTGGAGGGCGGAAAGGTTACTGCCATCAAAGAAGGCACCGCTACCATCACGGCCAAGGCCGGAGACAAGACGGCCAGCTGCGAAGTTACCGTGAAAAAGAAGGTGATTCCCGTGGAGTCCATTTCGCTTGACAAGACCAGCCTGAGCTTATTAAGTGGTGATAATGAGACGCTTACGGCAACAGTAAAACCGGATGATGCCACGGATAAGAGCGTGAGCTGGAGTAGCTCCAATCCTGCTGTTGCCGCAGTGGACCAGAAGGGCCAGGTGCGGGCCGAAAGCGGCGGCACGGCCATCATCACGGCGCGGGCTGGAGACAAGACGGCAACGTGCACGGTTACCGTAACGGTGCCGGTGGAGAAAATCAGCCTGGACCGGACTTCGGTAACGCTGAAGGTGGATGAAAGTGTCACCTTGACAGCTACCGTCAAACCCTCCGACGCTACGGACAAGACCGTAAGCTGGAGCAGCTCCAACCCCGCGATAGCCAAGGTGGAGAACGGAAAGGTTACCGCCATCAGTGAAGGATCCGCCACCATTACGGCCAAAGCCGGTGAGAAAACGGCAACGTGCAGCGTTACGGTTGTGAAGCCCGATGAGCCGGACACTCCGGATCCGGATGATCCTGACCCGGACGATCCCGATGAGCCGTCGGCCACAGGCATTGTGGTAACACAACCGGCCACTGGCATTACCAGCGGAGAGGCAACGCTCAATGCCTATTACTATGAGGCTACGGGCAGTATTGCCGAAGCCGGCTTCTTCTGGGGCACTTCCATGTATGCGCTCACCCAGACAGCCTATGTGGATCCGCCTGCAGGCGCTTCCAACAGCTTCTCCGCCACTATTTCAAGCCTCACGCCCGGCACCACCTATTATTACAAGGCCTTCATCGTGGAGTACGATGCCGCCCTGGGCAAATACGTGGACCGGCTGGGCAGTGTGCAATCCTTCACCACCGAAATTCCCGCGCCGACGGGCGGCCCGGGTTATCTGGGATGCTTCGAGGTGCCTGCGCTGAACAATCTGGACGGTACGGGCGATTCGGGTGACAAGTATGGCAAATGGTGGAGTTACGGCACCACCAATCCCCTGCAGAAGGTGGTTACCCATACTTATGTGTATAACGGAAAGCAGTACCGCAATTATACCGTTCTGGTGGACGGCAGCAAGAGGGCTCCGCTTTGGACGGCGCACGTGGCGCACAAGGGAGCCTATCCCAACAAAGGTGTGGGCCGTGTGGGCAGCTGGGGTTATGATCCCGCCGTGCCAACCAGTTGGCAGCAAAGCGGCGTAAGCGGTTACAGCAAGGGGCATTTTGTGGCTTCGAGTGACCGTCAGACCTGCACCTATGCCAATTACCAAACCTTCTTCTACACCAACCAGGCACCCCAGTACCAGACCAAGTTCAATGACGGCGTCTGGAGTTCGCTGGAGTCGGCCATTCAGAGCAATGCCCCTTCCAACTCGGATACCTTGTACGTGGTAACGGGCGTCCTGTATGAGGATAATAACAAAGTGAGCGGAATCCCCATCCCCAGCCACTTCTATAAGTGCCTGATGAAGTGCTCCTTCTCCGGCGGCACCATGACGGCGGCCAGGGGCGTGGCCTATTTGTTCGAGAACAGGGCCTACACCACAAACTATCAGGCCAACGCAACCTCCATCGATGCGGTGGAGGCCCGCTCCGGCTTCGACTTCTTTGCCAATGTGCCGGCGGCGCTGCAGAATGCGGCGGAAACAACTTCCACATCAATCTGGTAAGGGATGAAGGCGAGGCAGGTGGTTCTTTTCCTCTTCGGGGTTTTTGCGCTCCTGGGCGTGGGCTGGATAGCTTTTCCGGCCGATGGCGTGCCCGTGGGGCCGCTTACGCTCCGCTTCGCCTCCTACGAGGGGATGCTGCGGGATGCCCGGGAGAAGAAGGTGGACGTGGACTCCGTGCTGCAGGCCGTGCAGGCGCGCTTCCAGATGGAGTCGGACACGCTCAATTACTATAAGACCTTCTTCTACGACAATCCGGACCGCATTTTCCTGCCCGGGGACGACTATACCTTCCTGGACCCGGTGTTCCGCTCTATGGAAAACGCGTCCAAACAGGCACTTCCGGTGCGCGTAACCCATTACGGGGACTCCCAGATAGAGATGGACCGCATCTCCTCGGAGCTCCGGCAGGCCCTGCAGGAGCGTTTCGGCGGCATGGGCACGGGCATGTTCCCGGCGCTTTCCAACGTGCCGTCGGCCAGCATATCCAAGAGCGCCTCCGGCGGCTTTGTGCAGTACACCATGTACGGGGATTCCACCACCGTCCGGGCCGGGCATAACCGCTACGGCGTAATGGCGCAGGTGGTGCAGCTCACAGGCGGCGGCACGCTCAGCCTCCGGGTAACCCGCTCCAAGACCGCCAAGAAGTTCACCCAGAGTTTCTCCCGCGTTACGGTGCTGTACGGGCGGGCATCGGCCAACTTCTCCGTGAAGGCGGTGTCCGACACCCTGAAGCCCGTTCCCGTGACGGAGAAGACGGACGGAGGCACCACCCTGGTAACCTGGCAGTTCTCCCGTCCGGTGCAGAAGGCCACCCTCACTTTCCAGGGGAATGCCGAAATCTACGGCGTGGCGGCCGACGGGGAGACGGGCGTAACGGTAGATAATATCCCGCTGAGGGGCTGCTCCGGCACCATTTTCACCCGCATCTCCAAGCCGCTGATGCAGGAGAGTTTCGCCCTGGCCAATACGCAGCTCATCATCCTGCAGTTCGGCGGAAACTATATGCCTGTGATCCGGAGCACCAAGAACATCCAGTCGTACCAGGAGCAGATAGAGAAGCAAATCCAGTATTTCCACGAGGTGGCGCCCCAGGCCCGGATCCTGTTCATCGGCCCGTCCGATATGGGCAAGAGCGTGAACGGCCGCATCGTCACCTGGCCGCGCCTGCCGGAACTGGTGGATTCGCTCAAGGCCACGGCGCTTCGCAACGACGCGGCCTATTGGGACCTCTACCGCATGATGGGCGGGGAGAACTCCATGGGCCAGTGGGTGAAGCACAAGCCCGCCTATGCCGGACCGGACTACATCCACTTTACTCCGGCGGGGGCCGAAAAGGTGGGTGAGGCGCTGTCCAATTCCTTCCTTACGTATTACAATTTCTACCAGCTGCGGAAAACCCTTCCACGGGAGCGGGTAAAGGATGTGATGGGCCGATGAAGAAACTGATTGTCTGCTGTTTGCTTCTTTCCGCGGTGCTTTCCCTGGAGGCCCGCCGCCTGCCCCGTTATCCCTTTATCCCGGCCGATAGGAACGTGCTGCAGTTCCCGGGCGGGGAGAGCGGGGAGTTCGATCTTTTCCTGCGGAAGCTGGACACGCTGGTGGATACCGGAAAAGGCGATCTGCGGGTGCTTCACGTAGGCGGCTCCCACGTGCAGGCCGGCACCTGGACAGACAGGCTCCGCAGCCGTTTCCTGGCCCTGAGATATGGCCTGGACGGCGGCAGGGGGCTGGTTTTCCCCTTCTCGGCCGCCGGGACCAACACGCCCATCAGCTATTCCTCTTCCTATACGGGAAGCTGGGAAAAAACCAACTGCCTGAAGCCGGAAAGCGTGCTGGGACTCACCGGCATGGCCATTACGGCGGCCGATACATCGGCCCGGGTGGTGGTGGACCTGCTGCCCCGGGAGCTGCACCTGCATCAGCCGCGCTATACTTTTAACCGCGTGGATGTGCTGGGAGAGGGCTCCCTGGAGCCGGTATTGCTGCTGCAGGGGAAGGATACGCTGCGGGGCGTCACCGGGCACGGCCTAACGCACTTCGACCTGCCTTATTACACGGACTGGGTGCAGGTGGCCTTTGCCGGCGGTCCGGGCCGATACACCCTTCGCGGCATATACCTGGACAAGCCCAATACCGGATTCACCATGGTGGAGGCCGGGGTGAACGGCGCCGCCACCGCTTCCTGGCTCCGCTGCGACGAGTGGGAGGAGGACCTCCGGCGTGTGCATCCGGACCTGGTGATCTTCTCCATCGGCATCAACGACATCCAGGGAGATTTTGATGCCGGACGTTTCAAGGCCAATTACCGGCAGCTCATCCGGAAAGTGCGGCGGGTGAATCCCCGCTGCGCCATCCTCTTTACGGGCATAAACGACAGCTGGCGAAAGCGCAATGTGAATCCCAACACCCCCGAGTGCGAAAAGGCCTTCGAGGACCTGGCGCGCGAGTACAAGGCCGTTTACTGGGACTGGTTCGGCATCATGGGCGGCATGGGCTCCATGGCCGAGTGGCAACGCGCCGGCCTGGCCCAGAGCGACAAGATCCACTTCACCACCGAGGGTTACCGCCTGCTGGGAGACATGCTGTTCGAGGCCCTTATGGACTATTATAATGCCAGATGACGGGCTGGGACCTCATATGGGACTTTTTCCGGAACCTGTTCTCCTTTGACCAGGCCCATCCGCTGCTGTTCACCCAGTTCTACTTCTGGGCGTTCTTTGCGCTGGTGTTCGCGGTATTCTCCCTTTTCCACAGCAAGGTGCTGCTCCGCAACGGTTATCTCTTTGCCTGCTCGCTGTTCTTCTACTATAAGACCAGCGGGGTTTTCCTGGCGCTGCTGCTGTTCGTGATAGTGTATAACTTCTTTGCGGCCAAAGGGATTTATCGGCTTAAAAAGGAGGGCTGGCGGAAGGCGCTGGTGGCTTTGAGCGTGGTGGTGGACCTGGGGGTACTGGCCTATTTCAAGTACGCGTACTTCCTCACGGACTTTGTGAACAACCTCTTCGGCCTTAGCATCGAGGTGCACGACGTGCTGGGAGAATTCCTGAATATGTGCATGGGGGCCGATATCTTCCGGGTAGACGCCATCATCCTGCCGGTGGGTATCTCCTTCTTCACCTTCCAGGCGGTGAGCTATGTGGTGGACGTGAAGCGGCGGAAGATTGCCCCGGTGTCCAATTTCCTGGACTTCGGCTTCTACCTTTCGTTCTTTCCGCAGCTGGTGGCGGGCCCCATCGTGCGCGCCGTGGAGTTCGTGGAGCAGCTGCACAAGCCGTATAACTTGAGCCGCCGCTGGTTCGGGATTGCCATCTTCTGGATAATGAACGGTCTCCTGAAGA
>JAEEGH010020548.1_pt1 | contig 13719 bp, 15 predicted proteins | sample 9134181 | NCBI WGS metagenome assembly JAEEGH01 (sample SAMN16246544, study PRJNA631951) | gut metagenome | biome: gut microbiome; feature: rumen; material: DP-attached | host: Bos | place: Iran: Karaj | collected 2018-10
TTAGAAGCAAGACGTCCAAGTGTCATATCAGTAGCATCAACTACATACCACTTTCTCTCTACTGTAGTTGCACTAGGCATAAATGTTTTCATTGTGTTTCCTCCATTACCAGATTAGAACAATTACTAAAATTGTGTTACACCTGCGGAACCCTTCACCTGATTCCGTAGTATATGAACATATTGAAGCTTACCGGGACATCAATATGCCACTTGATAAATTAAAGATGGGCGACAAAAATACACTTTGTCACACAGTAAGATATTATATGACGATTTATCAGGATTTGTCAACAATTATTTGCATCTTCCGAAGGTCCCGGAATGCCATCCAAGAACCTGTATTTTATCAGGAAAAGACCCTGTGGCGGCGCTGTAGGTCCGGCTGCTGCCCTGTCCTTTGCTTCCAGCATCTGTACTATATCGGAAGGCTTGCCCTTTCCTCTTCCTATCTGCAAAAGAGTTCCCGCAATTATCCTGACCATGTTGTAGAGAAATCCGTTTCCCGTCACTGAAATGATAACTTCGTCGTCAGCTCTTTTAACAGAAACGTCCTTAATAGTCCTGACATGAGAGAGCGCCTGGGACTGTACGTTGCAAAAGCTGGTAAAATCGTGCTCTCCCACAAGGTACCTGCCCGCCTCCTGCATAGCCTCTATATCCAGCGGCATGCTGAAGTGATAGGTAAAATGTCTTTTCACCGGAATCTCAAACTGGGTGTTGAGGACACGATACTCATATGTCTTCTCAGTATCGCAGTGCCTTGGATGGAAATCCCCAGCCACATCTCTGGATTCCACCACTCTGATGTCATCCGGAAGCAGCCTGTTCAGGGCAAAAGAAAATTTCTCACCCGGAATTGTGCTGGCAGTATCAAAAACTGCCACATTCCCATAGGCGTGAACCCCTGCGTCCGTGCGACTGGCGCCAATTACCTGCACCTCTTCGCCCGTCAGACCATGAATAGCCATGTTAAGCATCTCTTCTATTGTGTTGTGAGTGCTGGTCTGGAGCGCCCATCCGTTATAGGCTGTTCCGTCGTAAGACACCACCAGCATGACTCTTCTTAATTCTTTCATCAGTTCTTTTTCCAGGCTTAGCTAAACAGAATTCTTCCAAATACAAGGACGCATACAACATAGCCAAATATGATCATAAGGGCCACAATATCCGTCTTCTTGTAAATAAGGGGCTTCATCTTGGTCCTGCCCTCTCCGCCGCGATAGCACCTTGCTTCCATGGCCATAGCAAGGTCGTTGGCTCTTCTGAACGCCGAAATAAAAAGCGGCACAAGCAGCGGAATGAGGCTCTTTGCACGGTTCATGATGGAACCACTCTCAAAATCTGCACCTCTTGCCATCTGCGCCTTCATGATCTTATCTGTCTCCTCCATGAGGATCGGGATAAATCGAAGGGCAATGCTCATCATCATTGCGATCTCGTGAACCGGAACCCTGATCTTCTTAAGGGGCTTCAGCAGATCCTCCAGACCGTCGGTGAGGTTGTTAGGGGTAGTTGTCAGCGTCATCAGTGACGAGCCTGTAATAAGAAATACAAGCCTTATTCCCATCATCGCAGCCAGTTTGATACCCTCTTTTGTGATCTGTATCTTCCAAAAGCTCACCAGAGGCTCTCCAGGCGTCAAAAACAGATTGAACACCATAGTTATTACCAGCAGGAAGAAAATCGCCTTCATGCCCCTGAAAATGAATTTTGGAGGCACATTGGAGAGCTTGATGCAAATGCACAGGAAAAGCCCTGCAATGATATATCCTATGAAGTTTTTAACCAAAAACAGGGATAATATAAAACTGAAAGTCCCGACGATCTTGACCCTGGAATCAAGGTCGTGGATCACGGACTGTGTCCTATAATATTGCCCCAGCGTTATATCTCTTAGCATTTACCAAGCGCCTTTAAAATCTCTATTTTAGCCTCTTCAAGAGTAGTAATATCTGTATTCACAGGAAATCCCGCCGCCTTCAGCTCCTGCATGCAGTATGTTACCTGCGGCGCTGCAAGACCGATCTCCTCAAGTTCTTTATAATGGGAAAAGACCTCTCGGGGCTCCGCATCAAATGCGACCCTGCCCTTGTTCATTACAATGATCCTCTCCACATAATCTGCCACATCTTCCATGCTGTGGCTGACAAGAATTATGGTTATGCCCATGGACTTATGAAGATCCGCGATCAGGTTGAGGATATCCTCTCTTCCCTTGGGATCAAGTCCGGCTGTTGGTTCGTCAAGGATAAGCACCCTTGGTTTCATGGCAAGAACTCCCGCTATTGCCACTCTTCTCTTTTGTCCGCCTGACAGGTCAAAAGGCGATTGATAGAAATACTCATCATCAAATCCAACCTGTTTCAGGGCCTCGTAGGCTCTAAGCTCAACTTCCTTCTGATCAAGGCCAAGATTCTTAGGTCCAAAGCACACATCCTTAAAGCAGTCTGTCTCAAAGAGCTGATGCTCGGGATACTGGAAAACCAGACCGACGTTGGCTCGCAGCTTTTTCTTGTCATAGCCCTGCTCGTTTATATCCTGCTCGTCAAAGAAAACCTGACCGCTTGAGGGCTTAACAAGGCCGTTCATGTGCTGTATCAGTGTAGACTTGCCTGATCCGGTGTGTCCGATAAGGCCGATAAACTGACCATCCGGGATTTTCAGTGACACATCGATAAGGGCAGCGCTGGCCATGGCAGTGTCTTCATCATATATGTAGTTAACATGATTAAGTATTATCGACATGCTTTAAGTGCCTCCACCAGTTCCTGCCTGGTAAGTATGGGGTTAGGAAGCGGAACTCCGCTCTGCCTGAGCTCATGAGCAAGGAGTGTAACCTGAGGAACGCCCAACTTGAGCTCCCTTAGCTTATCCACCTGTGCAAAAATCTCCCTCGGTGTTCCTTCCATGACAACACGGCCCTTGTCCATAACAAAGACCTTATCTGCATCCACGACCTCTTCCATGTAATGAGTTATCAGAATAATGGTTATGCCTTCAACCTGATTAAGGCCTCTGGCAGCTCTGATTACCTCTCTTCTGCCGTTGGGATCCAGCATGGCTGTTGGTTCATCCATGATAATACACTTAGGATGCATGGCTATGACGCCGGCGATAGACACTCTCTGCTTCTGACCACCGGATAAGTGATTGGGGGACGCTTTCCTGAACTTGTCCATACGGACAGCCTTAAGGCTCTCATCAACCCTCTCCCAGATCTCCTCTGTAGGCACTCCCATGTTCTCCGGACCAAAGCCAACATCCTCCTCAACAACCTGACCGATTATCTGGTTGTCGGGATTCTGGAAGATCATTCCGGCCTCCTGCCTCACATCCCAAAGATGCTCATCGTCCTCTGTCAGCATTCCGTCGACATAGACCTCACCCTCAGTGGGATAAAGCAGGGCATTGAAGTGCTTGGCAAGAGTGGACTTACCCGAGCCGTTATGCCCCAAAATAGCAATAAACTGCCCCGGCTCCACCGTGAGGTTAACATCGTCAACCGCTCTGGTGATACCCTCAACGTTGCCTTCTTCGTCACGCCTGATGTATTCAAATACGAGTTTATCTGTACGTATCATCTTTTTCATAACAGCCCTTATTATATGCGAAACAGCGCCTAATTACAATGTTACAGTCCGAGAAATTGTGGTAAAATTTAGTTTGTCAGCCGCATGGCCGACGTCAAATGATTTACACTTTGGAGAAGTACCATGAACAAGAAGATTCTTAAAGATTTTGCGCTGCTGGTGGGGATTATTGTTGTTTGCGCAATAGCAGCCAGGATTCTGGCAGGAGGAGAGACGCTTTCTGATTACGCGGTCAAGAATCCTGAAACGGCCGGAATCGCATCTACCGAATCAGCAGACACAGGCAATATAAGCGTGGCCAAATCCAGTGCAGAAGATGATTCATCCGCAAAAGAGATTTCCAAGTCCTCAGACATTGCTAGCAGTGCTGCTTCAAGTAGCTCCGCCACATCCCAGGAAACCGCGGCCAGTAACGATCAGAAATCAGATGCATCAGCGCTTGGCTCCTCAGCCGATTCAAAAAGCTCATCTGCCTCCGCATCTTCAGAAAGCTCCGATTCTTCATCTGCGGTAGCTTCACAGGATGTAGCTACTACAGAAATTAGCTCAGAAGCTTCAAACGCAGCCTCAACAACCCAGGAAATACCATCTGCCGAAAGAGTGACCTACATGGACGGATTCTACTACGAACCAATATCAAATGAAGTCTTCAAAAGGATCTCCGGCATCTCCTATCCGGTTGACTGTACCGTACCTCTTGATGAGCTCAGATATTTAAGCCTTCTATATGTTGATTTTAATGGGAATACTCAGACAGGCGAGATGATATGCAATAAAGCTCTCGCCCAGGACATAATAGAGATATTCTACGAGCTTTACACAAACAGTTATCAGATTGAGAGCATCAGACTTATCGATGAATTTGACGGCGACGATACAGCTTCTATGCTGGCTAACAACACTTCCTGTTTTAACTACAGAGTCGTCGAGGGTACAACAAAGCTTTCCAACCACGCTTATGGACGTGCAATAGACTTAAATCCATTCTACAACCCCTATATTACTTACAACAAAGATGGCACTACAAACATATCTCCGGAAGGCAGTGAAGCTTACGCAAACAGAGCTGCCGCATTCCCATATAAGATAGACGAGAATGATCTGGCGTATAAACTGTTTAAGGAGCATGGTTTTAAGTGGGGCGGGAACTGGAATAGTTGTAAAGACTATCAGCATTTTGAGAAGAAATGAGCTCGTTTAAGGCACAAAAAAGGGATGAGGCAAAACCTCATCCCTGTATTTTTGTGGCTTAAACGAGCTCGAGCACAACCATCATAGCTGCATCGCCTTTTCTCTGACCGATCTTGACGATTCTTGTGTAACCGCCCTTACGATCTGCGTACTTAGGACCGTACTCATCGAAAAGCTTTGCTACAAGGTCAACTTCCTTAGTATTTCTCTTTCTTCCTGCCTTCTCAGTAGGAACCTCAGTTACAGGGTAAAGAGTCTTAAGAAGCTGTCTTCTTGCGTGCATACGTGAAGGCATATCCTTCTTGATTTCCTTCTTAATAGTTGTATACTTTGTAACCTTCTTGCCATCTACAACTTCTTTTACTCTCTTGCCATCTTTGTCCTTCTCAGGAACCTTAGCCTCAACAGTAACTGTCTCGAAGTTGTCCTTCTCCTTAGCTGCAAGAGTGATCATAGGCTCTACGATCTTCTTGATTTCCTTAGCTCTTGCCTCTGTGGTAATGATCTTACCATTGTAAAGAAGTGCTGTTACCTGGTTACGAAGAAGTGCTCTCCTAGGTTTTGTTGCTTTTCCAAGCTTTCTGTACATTGCCATTTTAAATTACTTCCTTTCTCATTTGCAGGGTTCCCCCTGCTGTGGTACATCAAAGGATGCACATCGGTCTTACTCCTTAGATGCTGTTAATGATCCATTATGAGAATCCACCTCAGTACGCATCGGATTTACCTTCAGCGGAAATCATATAACAAAATTATTCGCCGTCCTGTCTGAGTGAAAGTCCGAGCTCATCAAGCTTAGCAAGAACCTCCTCAAGTGACTTACGTCCAAGATTACGAACCTTCATCATATCGTCTGAAGTCTTGTTAGCAAGCTCCTGAACGGTATTGATGCCTGCTCTCTTAAGGCAGTTGAATGAACGAACTGAAAGCTCAAGTTCATCAATTGACATTTCGAGAACTTTGCCCTTCTCATCGTCTTCCTTCTCTACCATAACCTCAGCGGTCTTAGCATTCTCGGAAAGATCAATGAACAGGCTTAAGTGCTCACTGAGAACCTTAGCTGCAAGGCTTACAGCCTCGTCGGGACCAAGTGTTCCATCCGTGTGAACATCAAGTGTAAGTTTGTCAAAGTCTGTAACCTGACCTACACGAGTGTTCTCTACAGTTACATTTACTCTCTCAACAGGAGTATAGATAGAATCGATAGCGATCACACCGATAGGAAGATCACCGGTCTTATTCTTGTCAGAGCTTACATATCCTCTTCCCTTTGTGATGGTGAGCTCCATGTAGAGCTTAGCATCCTTACCGGAAAGTGTGGCGATAACCTGATCAGGATTCATGATCTCGATATCCTGGTCAACCTGAATATCAGAAGCCTTTACAACGCCCTCACCATTGAACTCAATGTATGCAGTCTTTGGCTCGTTTGTATCAGAACTGTTCTTGATTGAAAGGTTCTTGATGTTCATGATGATCTCAGTTACATCTTCCTTAACTCCGGGAATAGAACTGAACTCATGTAATACGCCTTCGATTTTGACCTGACTTACTGCTGCTCCTGGTAATGAAGAGAGCATAATCCTACGAAGGGAATTGCCCAGTGTAATACCGTAACCTCTCTCAAGAGGCTCGACTACGAATTTACCATACTTCTTATCATCTGAGATTTCAGCAACTTCAATATTTGGTCTTTCAAAATCAAACACTGATATACCCTCCTTATGTGGTTTGTTAACATTTTATAATAATAATGAATTGCTAAGCAATTATTATTTAGAGTACAACTCGACGATAAGCATTTCATCTACAGGAACGTCAATAGCTTCTCTTGAAGGAAGCTCCTTGATTGTGCCCTGAAGGCTCTCTTTGTTAACATCGATCCACTCAGGAACAAGTCTGCCTGCTGTGATCTCTGAGATATCCTTAAATCTCTGGATATTCTTTGCAGCCTCTTTTACTTCGATAACATCACCAGCCTTGATGAGGTATGAAGGGATGTTGATAACCTTGCCATTTACAGTGATGAACTTGTGAAGAACAACCTGTCTAGCTTCTCTTCTTGTTCTTGCAAATCCCATTCTGAAAACTACGTTATCAAGTCTTGTCTCAAGAATTGTCATAAGGTTTGAACCTGTCTGACCCTTCATTCTATCAGCCCTGTCATAGTAGTTTCTGAAAGGCTTCTCAAGTACTCCATAAATGAACTTAGCCTTCTGCTTCTCACGAAGCTGAAGTCCGTACTCACTCATCTTCTTACCAGCTCTAGCTGATGTTCTCTTTGACTTCTTGTCATATCCAAGGAATGTTGGATCAAGATCAAGAGATCTGCATCTCTTTAAAACGGGAACTCTGTTTACTGCCATTTTTGGCTCCTTTCTTTTTCTCAGATGATGTCTTCATCTGATGTTGTTTACAATGCTTTAAAACTTAATTCGCACCTTCGTCCAACGAGTTAATTGTCAAAAATATAATCTATATTTGCACATGTAACCCGCAAACAATGAGTATGATTATACTCTACGACGCTTAGGTGGTCTGCATCCGTTATGTGGTACAGGTGTTACGTCTGTGATAGATGTAACTGTAAGGCCGCTTGCAGCAAGAGCTCTGATTGCAGCTTCTCTTCCTGATCCTGGTCCCTTAACGAATACATCAACAGTCTTAAGGCCGTGAATAAGTGCAGCCTTAGTTGCTGTCTCTGCAGCTACCTGTGCAGCATAAGGAGTAGATTTCCTTGAACCCTTAAATCCCAGACCACCGGCACTTGCCCAGCTAAGAGCGTTTCCTGCAGCATCTGTCAATGTAACGATTGTGTTATTGAAAGATGACTGAATGTGTGCCTGTCCGTGTTCAACGTTTTTCTTGACACGTTTCTTAGCAGCTGATTTCTTTGCTGCTGATGATTTCTGATTTGCCATTTTAAACTAACCTACTTTCTTCCTATAAATCTTTGTTTTTTGTTACTGTTCTGAACTCGCCATGCCCGGGTTCATATTCAAAGGCTAATGAAGATTATTTCTTCTTGTTAGCGATTGTTCTCTTTGGTCCTTTTCTTGTTCTTGCATTTGTCTTAGTTCTCTGACCACGGCAAGGAAGTCCTCTTCTGTGACGTACGCCTCTGTAACATCCGATCTCAGTGAGTCTCTTGATGTTCATGGCAACTTCTCTTCTAAGGTCACCTTCTACTTCGTAGTCGTTACCGATAACCTCGGCAATTCTCTTAACTTCATCGTCTGTAAGATCACGAACACGTGTGTCCGGATTTACTTTTGCTGCTTCAAGAATCTTGTTTGAGCTTGTTCTACCGATACCGTAGATGTATGTCAAACCGATCTCTACTCGCTTATCTCTAGGTAAATCAACACCTGCAATACGAGCCATTTAAAAATCCTCCATAAAAATAAATAATAATGATAAAAATAGTTACTTGTTTGATTGGGGCTTTTAAGCTACGCCCAATCGGACAGAAACGGGTCCGATCTTTCCAATACGCTATAGATCAGCATGTTCTATATTGGTATCAAAAAGTAATCCGAATTGGCTCGAATTAACCCTGTCTCTGTTTGTGCTTAGGGTTGTCACAGATAACTCTGATAACGCCCTTTCTCTTGATAACCTTGCACTTCTCGCACATAGGCTTAACAGAAGACCTAACTTTCATTGTTACTCCTTTCTTACGCATGGATAAAATGCCTTGAAAAGGGCATAATATGCCCTTCTCACAAAAAGACCGACTTATAATATAACACAAATAAATTCAATACGCAACAGGTTTTTTACAAAAAATCGATTATTTTTTCGGTATTATTCTTCTTCAATATTGTTAAAGCTTACACCTCTGTTGATATCGCCCTTATGATTATCTCCGAAATTGTAATCATTACCCGGAAGAACAGCATTTAAGATGATTCCGAGAAGAGCTGCGATAGCCAGTGAAGTAAGTGTTATTGATGTGCTTCCGATTGTAAATGTGAGGCCATCTGTAAATCCAAGACCTGATACAAGGATTACTGCAGCAACGATAAGGTTTCTTGACTTAGTGAAATCTACCTTGTTCTCAACTACATTTCTGACACCGATAGCTGAGATCATTCCGTATAATACAAAGCTTATTCCGCCGATGATAGCTGTTGGCATTGTTCCGATGATATCGGCAATCTTAGGAATGAAGCTGACGATGATTGCATAAACAGCTGCAATTCTTACCACCTTGGGATCATATACCTTAGACAGCTCAAGAACTCCTGTGTTCTCACCATAGGTTGTATTTGCAGGTCCGCCAAACATTCCTGCAAGTGCAGTTGCAAGTCCGTCACCAAGGAGTGTTCTGTTAAGACCGGGATCTTCTATGAAATTCTTGGATGTTGTAGCAGAAATTGCTGAGATGTCACCAACATGTTCCATCATGGTTGCAATTGCAATAGGTGCCATAACAAGGATAGCTGTAACATCAAATTTAGCGATTACAAACTTAGGAAGTCCAACCCATGCAGCTGTAGCAATAGGTGCATAATCAATGATTGCTGATCCATCAGCATTGGTCATTCCAAAAGCCTGGAAAATAACCGCAACCAGATAAGAGATTACTACACCCATAAGGATAGGAATGATCTTCCACATTCCCTTACCCCAGATATTAAAGATGATTACAACCAAAAATGCGATGATTGCAAGAATCCAGTTAGCTGAAGCATTTCCGATTGCAGAAGGCGCAAGTGAAAGTCCGATGCAGATGATGATCGGTCCTGTAACAACAGGTGGAAGGTAGTGCATAACCTTTTTTACACCAACCAGTCTGAAAATAAGTGCAAGAACAAGATAAAGAAGTCCTGCAACAACAATACCGCCACATGCATAAGGAAGCTTCTCTCCATATGTCATGTTTGCATATTTTCCTGTATTAAGATTTGCTATTGTGGCAAAGCCGCCGAGAAATGCGAATGATGATCCCAGAAAAGCCGGAACCTTGAATTTAGAACAAAGATGAAACAGAAGTGTACCAAGTCCTGCAAAGAATAGTGTTACCTGGACTGAAAGTCCCTCACCGTTAAAATAGCCGTTGACCAAAATAGGAACCAGAATAGTTGCTCCAAACATAGCAAACATATGCTGCAAACCTAAAACCGCCATTTTCGGCTTCCCCAATGTTGTGGCATCATAAATAGCCTGTCTTTTTTCTCCCATATTCTCCTCCAATCTGAAATTGTGTAGACCCTTCAATTCATCAGTATAGCACAAAAAACCGGGGTGTTAATCACCCCGGTAAAATTATTTGCATTCTTCCAGAATATATTTTGCTTTACCGCCCTGCTTAGCCTTATACAATGCTGCATCAGCTGCTTTGTACAGCTCATCGAATGAATGCCCCTGCGTATCTTCGACTATTCCTATGCTGCAGGTAAAACCTTTTGCATCATCTATTTCTGTGGTTCTGAATTCATGAATTATGCTTCGACAGCGTCTGTCCACAAAGCCATCCGGCATCTCACCAAGAACAAGGACCATAAACTCATCACCGCCCACTCTTCCTATTACATCATCCGGATGAAAATACCCTTTAAGTATCTCAGAGAAGAGTTTTAAGGTCTTATCTCCTATTTGATGCCCATACTTGTCATTGACGTTCTTGAAATCATCCAGGTCAAATATGAACAGCATACACCTGGCTCCCAGTACGCGTCTGCCAAGATAGTTCCTGCTTTCCTCCTCAAATGATACCTTGTTTAAAAGACCTGTAAGAAGGTCTGTCTGACTCTTTTTAACCAGCTGCACACTATCCTCGTGCCGCGACAGTGAACTGTGTATGATAGCTGAAAAGCAGAACATAGATGCAAGCACCGATAATGCGGTTACAGTAATATCGTTGATAAAAAGAGTATCGCTCTTAAAATACGAATCCATCAAGATGAATACTATACCCATTACCACTTTATACAGACACATTACCCAGAAATAATCCATATAAAGTGCAGACAAAAGAACTATTGCCACCGGGAAAAATACCGCTCTGGATTGTTGATAAATATATATATCCGCAAAGGAAAAGGCAACAATGACAAGTGTATAGACAAAAAGGGCATAGATTCGTACCACTCCAAAACTGAGTTCTTTACCGGTAACAAACCTGTTAATAAAAAACAGAATGACAAGTACACCTATTGCAGGCAAAAATCCTGCATAATGCGGAATTCCATTTCCAACTGCAATGGCAAAAGTAATGAATATAACACTTAAAGCAATAAAAAAAGTCAGCATGCCGCCTACAGTATAGGCGTTTTCACCTGCTAACCTTTTCTTGTTCATATCTATATAGTAATTATTATCATCATAACTTTGATAAATCTTTTCAAGCATAGTGCCCTCTCAAATGAAATTCTGCAAATATAATTATCAGTTATGAATATATTTTACCACAAATTATCGATATGTTATTATTTATCTCTCCAAATAATTCTGCCCTTTGTAAGATCATAAGGTGAAAGCTCAAGTGTTACCTTATCACCCGGGAGAATTCTGATGAAGTTCTGTCTGAGCTTGCCGCTGATATGAGCAAGAACAACGTGTCCGTTCTCGAGCTCAACCTGGAACATTGTGTTGGGCAGCTTCTCAATAACCTTACCTTCAATTTCAATTACATCAGCCTTTGACATCTTTTTCCTCCTTAAATCCTTACTGTCAAATGATAGTCAGTATCTCTGGTTCACCATCCGTGATGGCTATTGTATTCTCATAATGGGCAGACAGCTTACCATCGACGGTAACTACTGTCCATTCGTCATCCAACCAGCCTACATATCTCTCTCCGAGAGTAATCATGGGTTCAACACATATGGTCATGCCTTTTTTAAGCTTAGGCCCCGGCCAAAACTTTTTGTAGTTTGGTATTATCGGGTCTTCATGCAGGCTCTTGCCTATTCCATGTCCCGTAAGCTCTCTGACAACGCCATACCCGTGACCGGTCACATAATCATCAACTGCCCTTGATATCTCATGCAGTCTGTGTCCTGCTCTGGCTTTTTTGATACCTTCAAAAAAGCTGTCCCTGGCCACATCAATAAGATCCTGTGCTTCGTCACTGATCTTGCCGACGCCCCATGTCCTTGCTGCGTCAGAATGAAAGCCTTTATATATAAGTCCCGTGTCGAAGGTGACAATGTCACCTTCAACAAGGATCCTATCTTTACTTGGTATTCCGTGAACGACTTCGTCATTCACAGATATGCAAACAGAGGCAGGAAATCCCTCATAGTTCTTGCAGTTTGGTATTCCACCAAGTGCACGGATAGCCTTCTCGCCGATCTCATCCAGCTCAAAGGTAGAGATTCCGGGTCTTAGAGCAGCATGCAGTTCATCATGAACCTTTGCCAAAAGATGCCCTGACTGTCGCATAAGTTCTATTTCTTCATTAGTCTTGATAATTATTGCCATGTCACTTATGCATTCAAAATATTAACGATATCACTGAACACTTCCTGCATATCTCTGGTACCATCAACAGTTCTTAATATCTTCTTGTTGTCATAGTACTCAATAAGTGGCTGTGTCTGCTCATGATATACTGTAAGCCTGTTCTGAACTGTCTCAGGCTTGTCATCATCACGCTGAACAAGCTCACTTCCACATGTATCGCATATTCCTTCCTGCTTTGGAGGAATGTGCTCAATATGATAGGTGGCACCGCACTTCAGGCAGGCTCTTCTGCCAGACATCCTGCGAACGATGTTCTCATCAGGCACGTCCACATTGATTGCAAAATCAACCTTGTCTCCAAGCTTGGTGAGCTCCTTGTCAAGAACATCTGCCTGAGGAATTGTACGTGGGAATCCATCAAGAACATATCCATTCTTGCAGTCGTCATTAGCAACCCTGTCGAGAAGTATCTCAACTGTGAGTTCATCCGGAACCAGCTGTCCCTTGTCCATGTACTCCTTGGCCTTCTTACCAAGCTCTGTGCCATTCTTGATATTGGCCCTGAAGATATCTCCGGTAGAGATGTGAGGAATAGCAAATTTCTCAGCAATCATCTTGGCCTGTGTTCCCTTACCTGCACCAGGTGCACCTAACATAATAATCTTCATAATCATTCACCCTTCTCTTAAATAATTTGCGTACACTTCTAATATGTGTATCTATTCACACAGTTACATATATGTTATCACAAACTACTCATCCATAAAAGGCTTTAAACAAATTAAGAGGCTACAGAACCTTCACGGCCCTGTCACCTCTCTTTGTTTTCTTTAGTCCTCCAGGAAACCTTTGTAGTTGCGTACAAGCATCTGGGACTCTATCTGCTTGATTGTCTCAAGGATAACGCTTACCACGATGATAAGGCTGGTTCCACCAAATGAAACCTTCGCTCCGAACATACCGTTAAAGAAGATGGGAAGTACACCAATAATGATGAGTCCGCATGCTCCGATGAATATAATATAGTTCAAAATGCTTGTAAGATATTCGCTTGTAGGCTTTCCGGGTCTGATTCCGGGGATAAATCCGCCCTGCTTCTTCATATTCTCTGCAATCTCAATAGGATTGAAACTAATTGATGTATAGAAATATGCAAAGAAGATAAGCAAAAGGACATATACCACTAATCCAATGGAATAATTCCAATGGTTTGGATCACACCAGTTACCCTGGTTAAGATATGCCATGATCTTGCCCCAGATTCCGTCTCCCTTATAACCAGTAAGCTGGGTAATAAGAGCCGGGAACTGGAAAAGAGACATTGCAAAAATAATAGGCATAACACCTGCTGTATTGACTTTAAGGGGAATCTCCGAACGGTTTCCACCGTAGGTCTTTCTACCCTGTATCTTCTCCGCATACTGAACAGGAATTCTACGCTCAGCGCCATTAAGAACAACAACCAATACAACCATTGCAACTATAACTGCAAGAATAATAATTGCAGATACAACTCCCCTTGC
>JAEEGH010020550.1_pt1 | contig 13719 bp, 9 predicted proteins | sample 9134181 | NCBI WGS metagenome assembly JAEEGH01 (sample SAMN16246544, study PRJNA631951) | gut metagenome | biome: gut microbiome; feature: rumen; material: DP-attached | host: Bos | place: Iran: Karaj | collected 2018-10
TACCCGTCCCATTTTTGCCAATGAAAATATTAACTCCTGACGAGAACGAGACATCCAACTCTGTAAACACCGTGAAATTTGATGCCTTAAATCGAGTTATCATATAGTCACTTTTTATTAATTATAACACTAAAACGCTTTCATTTCATCTGGGTATTGTTGTACTCACTGAAAAAACAAGTACGTATCCCGGTTTGTTGTTTCATGATCGCACTGGCCGGCACAGCTTTTTATTGTTCCTTGGGTTCCCTCTTCCTTGTCCAGAAAAAGAAGATGGCGGTGGCAAGCAGCATGATTGCGGCGCCGATGGTGTAGCCCAGCCAGCGCGGGATAAAGGAACCCAAGCCTTCTTTCTCGGCCACAAAGAGGAAACACCCCGTCACCATGGTCATGAACATGGCGGGCAGCAGGGTGATAATGTAGGGTTTATGCCTGTAGCACAGATATACCGTGAGCGTCCACAGCGTGACGGTGGCCAGCACCTGGTTGCTCCATGCAAAGTAACGCCATATCACGTCAAAGCCTTTGGCATCAATAAGCGAATAGACCAACACACCTGCGGTCACGGCAAAGATGGGCAGTGCCACAAAGAGGCGGTTCTTGACAGGTTTCTGCTCATAGTGCAGGAAGTCGGCCACTATCAGGCGTGCGGAACGCAAGGCCGTGTCGCCACTGGTGACGGCGGCACTGATGACACCCAGCACACAGATGACGGCGATGACCTTGGGGAACCACGCATTGGCAATCACACCCACCATGGCATTGCCACCCAGCGTGGCACCCGTCTCAGGATTGACGGTGAGCTGCTGCAGCATCGGGTCGTGGTAGAACACCGTGGCGGCAGCCGCCCAGATAAGGGCAACCACACCCTCGGTAATCATGGCACCGTAGAAGACCGGACGCGCCTGCTTCTCATTGGTCATGCAGCGCGCCATAAGCGGCGACTGCGTGGCATGGAAACCGCTGATGGCCCCGCAGGCAATGCTGATGAACATCATGGGGAATATCGGGTTATGGGCGGCATCAGGATGCTGGTTCTGCAATCCCTGCCACACCTCGGGCAGTGCCGGACGATAGACAATGAATGCCACCACGATGGCAAGCGCCATGCCCAGCAGCAGGAAGCCGAAAATAGGGTAAATCTTGCCGATAAGCTTGTCAATAGGCAGCAGTGTGGCGACAAGATAATAGGCAAAGATGATACCCACCCACAGGAACACATTCCAGTCCGGGGTGAAGTTCTGGTTCAGCAGCACAGCGGGGGTATTGACAAACACGGCGCCGACAAGAATCATCAGCAGCACCGTGAAGATGCGCATAAACTGCTTCACGCCGTTGCCGAGATAGGCACCGTGAATCTCCGGCAGCGAGGCTCCGTCCCTGCGGATGGAGATAAACCCCGCAATAAAGTCATGGACAGCACCCGCAAAGATGCTGCCGAAGACAATCCACAGAAACGACGCCGTGCCGAACTGCGCACCCATAATGGCTCCGCAGATGGGACCGACACCGGCAATGTTCAAAAACTGGATAAGGTAGATGCGCCACGGCTTCATCGGCACATAATCCACCCCGTCGGGGTGCGCCACAGCAGGAGTGGCCCGCTTCGGATCCACCACCAAAACTCGCTCGATAATCTTGGAATACACCAAATAACCAAGCACTAAAAGCACTATTGCAATAAGAAAAGTAACCATAACTTAATCTATTTTCGGGTTGCAAAGATACGATTTTTTTTTGAAAACTTCTATTTTCATAATTCAAATCCCAATTTTTCTTCGTATCTTTGCCAAACGAAATCAAAATAATCATTTTACTATGAAAAAAGCATTATTAATTGTCGCAATGGCAGTTATCATGGCCGCTGGAGCCTCTGCCCAAGAAACAAAAACTCCAACTAAAAGTCAGTTCACCATCAACACCCGTGCATGGTCATCCAACTATTGGACCACCCTGCTCTACAACATCGCACGCGATGCTGTGACTTATCTTGTCTTCGACAACAATCCCGCGATTGAGGCCGCTATCCCCAGCGCCGACCTCGCCTTCCCCATCGGCATGGGCAAAGAGGGATTTGCTGATCCTAACGACATCTATGGTCCCTACCATCGTGCCTTCGGAACACCTTTCAAACGCCTCGGCGACTTCAGCATAGGTCTCGATGCCTCCTGGGTGCCCTCGATTGTAGGTGTCTATGCCGGTGCCTACTACAAGAGCCAGGAAATATGCTTCATGGCCAACGACCAGAACCTGCGCGGCAACTACTTCCAGCCCCGTGCCGGACTCGTGATTGGTGGTCAGCGCACCGCCCTCGAGGCTGGTGTTTTCTACGACTTCACCGTCGGCTGCACCGGCACCTCGCAGGTTTTCGGCACCCCCAACAAAGACATGATTGCAAGCGGCTTGGGCCTCGACTTTGCCATCTCCTACGCCAACAATGCCAACTCCCGCAAAGTCTTGCTCATGTTCTCCATGCCCCTCCACAACTTCCTCAACGAAGACTACACCGGCGGCATGCTGAAAGGCAAGGTACGCAAAGTAGGCTACCTCATGCTCACCCACCGCATCATCTTCTAATCCCAAACCGGATATCACAACACAAGCCCGCGCACCCCAAGCGCGGGCTTGTTATTTTTCAAATCCAATCCACAGCAAGTCAAAGACCACTCGTCACCCGCACCGCCCCACCCGCAGCAGTTCACGTTTTCGGCCGCAAAGATACAAAAGACTCTGGCATCCCAAGCCTCAACTTACCGATACTTACGCAAAAGTCCGCAACCCCCTCATCCCCAACCCATATTTTTTTCGCCACCGCCGACAAATCCCCCTCACAAACCATACACAAATTCAAAAAATATTCGTATCTTTGCAAATTCAAAAGAGGGAATGCAAGCCATTCACAAAACAATGAACCCTACGCAAAGCGCAGGGTTCCAGAAATCTTCGGCTTATAGCCTTATTGTGAAAAGCTTAAAAAGATGATGCAAAGATAATGATTATTTTTGAAACAACAACATTATGAGCCAAAAAATATTAGGAATAGACCTTGGCACCAGTTCGTTAGGAATCGCTGTAAGAGACACAGACCTCGGCAAAAACATTGCCGAGCAGTTGGAATATTACACGTCCATAATTTTTCCTTCAGGGGTTGGAACAGACAAAAGTGGGGAATATTCATACGCCGCCAAGAGAACCAAATTCCGTTCTACAAGACGACTCTATCAATCACGAAAATACAGGATATGGGTCACACTGCGCCTACTTATTGAGCACGGATGCTGTCCTTTAAAAGTCGAAGAACTTGACCGATGGGCTCGGTACGACAAGGAAAAAGGTTTGAAACGGCAATACCCCATCGATGCCGATGTGTTCGAACAATGGGTTAGGCTGGACTTCAACTGCGACGGTATGCCCGAATACAAAAGCCCCTACCAACTTCGGAAAGAACTCATGGAGCATGAACTGGATTGGAACAACCCCACAGACCGCTACAAATTCGGACGTGCCATGTACCACATAGCCCAACGTCGTGGTTTTAAAAGCAGCAAGGGCGAAACCCTGAAAGAATCCAAGGAGGACGCAGATGTTGACACCATTGACATCAGCGGTGAGATGAAGAAATCGGAAGAAAAAACATCCCACAAGTTGAGTGAATACATGGTCGAACACAACCTCCCGACCGCGGGATGTGCTTTTGCAAGACTGGAACAAGAAGGTGTTCGCGTGAGAAACAGCGAGTACAAAGCCGTGCAGTCACAATACCGCGATGAGGTGGATAAGATTTGCAGATACCAGCATATTGACGAGATTGCGCCGGGACTATACCGAAGCCTCGTCAGTACCAAAAAGGGAGAAGGCACAATCTTTTACCGCCGCCCACTGCGGTCGCAGAAAGGGCTGGTGGGGAAATGCACACTGGAGCCTACTCATCGTCGATGCCCCATTAGCCATCCCGACTTCGAGGAATTCAGAGCCTTGTCGTTTATCAACAACTTCAAGTACCGCCTAAGCGCCGAAGATGAATGGAAGACCCTTACAGCGGACGAACGCCAAGAGTTGTTCGAAAGCCTCTTCACACGTGCCAATGCAACATTCAAATTTGAGGACATCCGCAAATGGTTGGAGAAAAAGCTCCAGTCGTCGCATCTTGATTATAACAACCGAACCATCAACTACCGAGACCACACCACTGTGGCGGGATGTCCAGTAATCAGTCGCCTAAAAAAGATATTGGGTGACAACTGGCGTTCCAGCACAATTGTCACAGAGAAATCACGCACCAACTTCCACACAGGTGAAGTCCACAACGTTAGTTACAATTACACAGACATCTGGCACCTGGCGTACTGCAGCGACGATTTTGAGGAACTTGCTGAATTCTCCGAAAAACAGATGAGGCTTACCAAAGAGCAATGCAGTCAAATGACAAGACTATGGAGCTCCATCCAAGAAGGGTATGCCTCGCTCAGCCAAAAAGCCATACACAACATTTTGCCATTCCTCCGCAAAGGCATCATCTACAGTGAAGCTGTAGCCTTTGCCAAGATACCCGACATCATAGGACACAACCGATGGGAGCAGCAGGGCAACGACATCATGGAGGGATTACGGCACCATATGCAAGAAAACGAGTACCGCCGGATGATATACGGTATCACCAATACCCTTATAGCCAACTACAAAACAAGAGTACTTGATGAACAAGAAAGCCGACACAACACCGACTACATACTTGACGATACTGATAAAGAAAAAATACGCAATTGCATCATCGAAACGCTCAGCGCAAGGCGATGGAATAGCCTTTGCCAACAAGAAAAAGCCAACCTACAACAAAATGTAGAACATCTCTATCAACAGTTTTTTGCGAGTTCCGAGAAAGAATACCTCAAACTACCCCGTCAGAGCGATGCGATGAAGTCATATATGATGGAGCAATTTCCCGATATTGACAAAAAGCTGTGGGACACCCTCTACCACCATTCTCAAATAGATATGTTCCCCCACGGAAAAGAGATGACAGAAGAGGTGGATGGAAGAATAATGCAATACTTCCAACTGGGCAAGCCCGATATAGGGGCAATCAAGAACCCAGTGGCACTACGAGCCCTACACGTCCTCCGGCGGGCTGTCAACGAACTGTTGAAACATGGCATTATTGACGAGACAACCCGTGTGGTGGTCGAGACCGCTCGGGAGATGAACGATGCCAATTGGCGCAAGGCTATAGAAATGTATCAGAAGGCACGTGAGAAAGAGAACGATGCAATAATCGATATAATCAAAGAATTCCGTCCCAACTACACCGATGCCGACATCGAGAAAGGCAGACTGCTATTTGAACAGAACATTGTTCCTCAGACTACAAGAACTCAAAGAGAAAAAGCCGAGAAGTTTGCCCTTGACATGCAAAAATACAAACTCTGGCAAGAACAAAAATTCCAATGCCTGTACACAGGAAAGTTCATCAGCCTTTCTGACCTTTTTGCAGACAACACGGTTGACATCGAGCACACTATACCACGAAGCATCTCCTTCGACGACTCCTTGGCAAATAGAACAGTGTGTGACGCTCACTTCAACCGTTCTGAAAAAGGGAATCACATCCCTTCGGAACTATCCAACTACGAAGACATCAAAGACCGCATCAAACCATGGGAAGAAAAAGTAATACACATTAAGTCACAGATTGAGCTATGGAAAGGCAAGGCCAAGACCGCCGCCACGATGGAACGCAAGAACGAATGCCTGCAACAGGAACACCTGTGGGAATTGGAAAAGAACTACTGGGAAACAAAACTCAACACATTTACTGTGCAGAAAGACGACCTCGACCTCGGTTTCCGCAACAGTCAGCTGGTTGACACTCGTATCATCACCAAATATGCCTTTCACTATCTAAAATCCGTTTTCTCCCGGGTGGATGTACAAAAAGGCAGCATTACCGCCAACTTCCGCAAGATTCTTAGAATACAGAGCGCAGACGAAAAGAAAGACCGCCAGAAACATTCGCACCACGCAATTGATGCCGCCGTTCTCACCATGATACCTCCCGCTGCTCAACGCGACAGAATGCTGGAACTTTTCTATCAACTGCAAGAGGCCGACGACATGGAAAAGGGTGCCATCCAACTAAGGCTAGAGAAAGAGGTGAACTCATGCAGCATTGGAACCATCACTGGACTAGTGGACTCCATTGAACAGAACATCCTGGTCAACCATATCTCCAAAGACCAGACTCTTACACCCGCCAAGAAACCCAGACGCAACGGAAAGCACATAATCAAAGGACAATGGTTACAGGGCGACTCCATACGAGGCAGTCTCCACAAAGACACCTTCTATGGAGCAATAGACAACGACGGGGCAAAACGCATGGTTGTGCGGAAACAACTGAAAGATTTTGGCGAAAAGGACATCCAATCCATTGTTTCCAAAGCCGTGGCCGATGCTATCGAGACCCAAGTCAAGCAATACATGGCCAACGAAGGTATATCTTTCACTAAAGCATTAGAGAAAGACTTTTTCATGCTTGACAAAGACGGGCGCCCCATTTCACACGACAAGAATGGGCGTCCATTGCTCCCCATCAGACACGTGCGATGCTATGCCAAGGCCGGGCGTGGAGAACTGGGATATGACACTGTGCTGAAAATAAAGCAACAGACCTACCAATCCAAGCATGAGTACAAAAACCTGTACTATGTGCAGAACGACGACAACTACCTTTGCCTTTATTATGAAGGATATGCCAAAGGAAAATTCCAACGGGCGTTCCGGCTGGTAAACTATTTCGACATTGCCCAATTGCAACCACAAAGTGTATCAGAATTGGTTTCAGAACCCGAGTTCGCCACGTATGAGAAAAACGCAAGGATGCCACTCACAGCCATCATTAAGAAGGGGACACGAGTACTTCTATACAATAACATCCCCGAGGAAGTCCGCGACCTTGACAAAGAGGAATTAAGCAAACGGCTCTACGTCGTTTACAAATTCAATGCTATGGGGACACCTTACATATATCTCAGACACCACTTAGAGGCTCGGAAAGAAACTGACTGCGACACAAAAGATAGCTTCCTCTCCCTTAAAGCATCTAACTTCAAAGCCCTGATTGAGCATTACGATTTCGAAGTAGATGCTTTAGGAAATATTTACTTCAAATAGCGACTCCCGAGCTGCACGACACAATAAACAAACCCATTTGCCGTTACCTCATAAATAGAAAGGAATCACACGATGACAGCAACACAGCTAAACACAATGAACACGGAGCTCTGGCAGAGCATCGGAGCCATTGCCGACAACGAAACACTCATGCGCCGCCTCACACGCTATGCCAAGCGTCTGGTCAAAGAGAAAGAGGACCCCACACATATGACCAAAGAGGAGTTCTTCGCTCATGTGGACGAGGCAAAAAAGGAATATGAAGAAGGTAAATTCAAATCATTCAACAACCTCGAGGAAATGAACGCCTGGCTTAACTCGCTCTAATCATGTACACCATCAACTATACCCAACGAGCCCAGTCTGACTTTATCAAACTGAAAAGAAACGAGCCTTCAAGTTTCAAAAAACTAATCAAACTCCTCAACGAACTTGCCGAACATCCCCGTACTGGCACTGGACGTCCCGAACAGTTGAAAGGTGACCGAAGCGGGCAATGGAGCCGCCGAATCACTGAAAAGCACCGGCTTGTATATGAAATCCACGACACCGAAGTGGTAGTGTTGGTGCTTACCTCCTACGGCCATTACGACGAGCCATGATTAAACGCACACTCTGTTTCTCCAACCCGGCCTACCTGTCCATGCAGAACAGGCAGTTGTTGGTGCGACTGGAAAAACACGGCTCCGAACCCGAGCGACAGACCACCATACCCATCGAGGATATCGGCATTGTGGTGCTCGACAACCCGCAAATCACCCTCACCCACGGCCTCATGGCCGCCCTGCTCGACAACAACGCCTCCGTCATCACCTGCGACAGCCACCACATGCCCGTGGGGCTTATGCTCCCGCTCGAAGGCCATACCGTGCAGAGCGAGCGTTTCCAAGAACAGCTGTCGGCCTCCCTGCCCCTGCGCAAACAGCTATGGCAGCAGACCGTGCAACAGAAAATCCTCAACCAAGCCGCCCTGCTACGCGAACTGCATGGTGCCGAAACAGGCAACATGACCTCCTGGGTCGCTGAAGTGCGCTCCGGCGACAGCACCAACCTCGAAGGCCGTGCCGCCGCCTACTACTGGACCCAACTGCTGCCCGACATACCCGGCTTCTCGCGCAGCCGCGACGGGATGTACCCCAACAACTTCTTCAACTACGGCTATGCCATCCTGCGCGCCGTCATCGCCCGTGCCTTAGTAAGCAGCGGCCTCCTCCCCACCCTCGGCATCCACCACCACAACCGCTACAACGCCTACTGCTTAGCCGACGACATCATGGAGCCTTACCGGCCCTACATCGACCGTCTCGTCATACAAACCATCCGACAGTTTCCCCAAACCGCCGAAGTCACCACCGATATCAAACGCTGCCTGCTCACCATCCCCACCCTCGAGGTGCACATCGGCGGCCAACGCAGCCCCCTCATGGTGGCTGCCAGCCAAACCACCGCCTCCCTTGCCCGCTGCTTTGCTGGCGAGAGCCGTAAAATCTCCTACCCCGAAATGTGATGGACCGCTTTAGTGAATACCGCATCATGTGGCTGCTTGTATTCTTCGACCTGCCCACCGACACCAAAAAGGAGCGCAAAGCCGCCGCCGACTTCCGCAAACACCTTCTGGCCGACGGATTCACCATGTTTCAGTTCTCCATCTATGTGCGCCACTGTGCCAGCCGCGAAAACGCCGACGTGCACCTACGTCGCGTCCGCTCCATGCTGCCCCTCTATGGACAGGTGGGCTGCCTAACCATCACCGACAAGCAATTTGCCGACATAGAACTGTATGTCTGCAAAAAAGAAGTGCCGCCCAACGCCCCCGGCCAACAGTTAGAACTATTCTGACTCCATTCAACCACCACGAGAAACCTTCCTTTGGAACTTAGGATAAGAAAAAGAGTCCATACAAACAAAAAATCCCGCCTGTTGAAGCGGGATTTTTTAAACCATTGACAGGCTATTAAACATTGTTCTTCAATTAAATACCACAATCGTGTTGTTTATCGATTATGTCAATGTTCTCTTTTCAAGCAATTCACAACTGATGGGGGGCTCGCCCCCCATCCCCCCAGTTGTTTATCGATTATGTCAATGTTCTCTTTTCAAGCAATTCACAACGAACCATCTCGTTTTTTTTTCGATGCAAAGGTACGATTTTTTTCGGACAGTGCCAAATTTATTTTTCAAGGTGTTGAAAAATAAACACTTTACTTTTTAATGCCCATGAAGGTATGGAGGTATCTGGTTGCTTATCGATTATGTCAATATCACTAAAGTTTGAAGAGTATAATCAGTCGTTGATGCAACCATCAAGTGTCGTCATTTATTCGATCGTTATTCGATCGTTTTCCTATCGTTTTCCCTTTCACAAAGGGAGAAACGAGGGAAACATATCGGAAAACGATATGAAAAAGAACGACGCAACATCGAGCCCGGAAGGCACACAGAGGAACGTTGGGGACAAATATGTGACAATATCGGAACGCTGAGGTACGGTGGCGAAAAACGGCGTAATATCTCACAGAATAAAAAGTAACTTACGCGCGAAGCGGCAAATGTCTCACCGAAAAGCTGAATTGGACGGGAATAAAGGATGAAACATGTCAAACTTTAGTCAATGTAATAATTCGGAGTATTTGGAGTGTTCTGAATTATCGATTATGTCAAGTGCAACTCACAACTGCGGTCACAAGCGGCTTGGTTGGTGGCGTGTTATTTATCAATTATGTCAATGTGCTCTTTCGGGGTATTGGGAGGGTTCGGGATTTTCTGAGGGTTCGGAGGGTTCTGATTATTCTGAGTATTCTGATTACTCCGATTATTCTGAGTTTACTGGTTATTCTTACTATTCCTGTAGTTTAGGCGGGTTTGGTACATGCGTTCTTTTATGCCGCCTTCGGTCACGAAGCGGGTCTGCATGGTGGCCAGCAGCTTGTGGAGCATATACGTTGCCTGGTGGATGAGGGTGATGCAGAGGTTGGCCAGCTCTTCGTCATTCATGCGCTGGATATTGGCGGCATAGTCATGTTGTATCTGACGGCTTCGTGCATATTGCCGCATCTTCTCGTAGCGCGGGTGTCGGGCATCCCATTGCGGCAGGTTGCGCACACGCAAATAGTCTTCGTAGTCGTTGAGCAACTCTTCAAGACTGGCTTTCGCCACGTTGGTGAGCTTGATTTCGGTCTCGGAAGAGGTGGCGGCGGCCTGGTTGCCTTCGGAGATGTTTTGCTTGCCACTGCGGGCAGCCTGTATCATCTGGTCAACAGTGCGGTCGCCTTTTTCCAGATAGTGCTGGGTGAAATGATAGGTGATGTCGTAGATGATCTCGGTGACTTGATAAACGCGGAGGTTGCGGTAGTGGCCGTGTTGGGGTAGGAAGGTGGTGGGAGGATTCAGAACATTCTGAGAATTCGGAGTATTCTGATTATTCGGAGTATTCTGATTATTCTGATTATTCATAAATTTAAGACATTAGAGTTCTACTTCTTGGCGGAAGTAGGGTATCTCTACGTGTTTCCAGCCCAGGCGGTTGAGGGTTTCTTTGAAGTTGAGCTGGGTCTGTTCCTCGCCGTGGACGAGGAAGAGTTTCTTCAGTTTCTTCTTGTCCTGACAGCCTATGTAGTTGATCATCTCGCTGTAGTCGCCATGACCGGAGAGAGATTCGATGCGGCGCAGTTCGGCACGCACTTCATACCTGTGGCCAAAGATAGATACCGTCTCGTCACCCCGCATTATCTTGGCCCCAAGGGTGGTGGGTTCGCAGTAGCCCACACATAGAATGGTGGTGGAGGGGTCGTCGATGTGGTTGGCCAGATGGTGCTTGACGCGGCCGGCTTCCATCATGCCCGAGGCAGAGATGATGACGCAGGGTTTGTGGCGCACGTTGAGGGCCTTGGAGGCCTCTACCGACTGGATATACTGCAGGCGGTCGAACCCGAAGGGGTCGGGGTCGTGCTTCATGTATTCCAGGATTGACGGGCCAAAGCACTCGCTGTGGAGGCGCATAATGTTTGTGGCCGACACACTGAGTGGACTATCGACAAAGACATCGATGTCGGGCAGCAGATTGACATGCTCCAGCCGGTCGAGGGCATAGATGATTTCCTGTGCGCGTCCCACGGCGAAGGAGGGGATAATAAGCTTGCCTTTCTTCTTGGTGCAGGTGTCGAGCACAGCCATAAGCAGTTCCTTTTCGGCATCCTCGATGGTGGTGTGCAGGCGGTCGCCATAGGTGGATTCCATGATGAGGTAGTCCACCTGCGGGAACGGCTCGGGGTCCTTGAGAATATGCTTGTCGTAGCGGCCTATGTCACCCGTGAAGCCCAGCTTGATGGTGCGGCGGCCGTCCTTGATTTCGAGATACACGCAGCTGCTGCCCAGAATGTGTCCAGCATCGAAGAACTGCACGGTCACCTCGCCTTCGATATTGAAGGGCTTGTGGTACGGCACCCCGATAAAGCAGCTCATGCAGTCCTGTGCGTCCTTCTCGGTGTAGATAGGCTCGACGGGTTCCTGCCCGAGGCTCTTGCGCTTTTTGTTAAACGTATGGGTATCGGACTCTTGGATACGGCCGGCATCGGCCAGCATGATGGCGCAGAGGTCGCGCGTGGCGGGGGTGCAGAGCACGGTGCCACGGAAACCCAGGGTATAAATGTAGGGAATCAGTCCTGAGTGGTCGATATGGGCATGGGAGAGGATGAGGTAGTCAATCTCGGCGGGGTCGAAGCCGAGGTCGCGGTTCATGGCATCGGTCTCCAGACCCTTGCCCTGGTACATGCCGCAGTCGAGCAGTATCTTCAGTCCTTTTTTTGTCGTGATAAGGTGTTTGCTTCCCGTCACCTCGCGGGTGGCGCCCATGAATTGCAGTTTCATATCGTTTACTTAATTATTTATGTTTCAACAAAAGCCGTCACATAGCAAGAACGACTACAAAAAGCAAAGATACGTATTTTTTTCCAAATGGGATTTTTTTTCTATCTTTGCACTCTCACACAGGGTAGCCACATGGACACCGAACGCACATATATCGCCATCGACCTCAAGTCGTTCTTCGCCTCGGTAGAGTGCGTGGAGCGCGGCCTTGACCCGTTGACCACCAATCTTGTGGTGGCCGATGCCAGCCGCACGCAGAAGACCATCTGCCTGGCCGTGTCGCCTTCGCTCAAGCAATACGGCATCGGCGGACGGGCACGGCTCTTCGAGGTGGTGCAACGGCTGCGGCAGGTGAACGGCAAGCGGCGTGCCGCGCTGTCCTCCCGGCGGTTTGCCGGCAAGTCCATCTCCGACACCGAGCTGAAAGCCCACCCCGACTGGGAGGTGGACTATATCGCCGCCATGCCCCGCATGGCCTACTACATCAAGTACAGCACCCGCATCTACGAGATTTACCTGAAATACATCGCCCCCGAGGACATCCATGTCTATTCCATCGACGAGGTGTTTATTGACGCCACCGAATACCTCACCCTTTACAACGTCACCGCCCACCAGCTGGCCATGACCATGATACGCGACGTGCTGCGGCAGACAGGCATCACCGCCACCGCGGGCATCGGCACCAACCTCTACCTCTGCAAGGTGGCCATGGACATCATGGCCAAGAAACAGCCCGCCGACGCCGACGGCGTGCGCATTGCCGAACTGGACGAGATGAGCTACCGCCGCCAGCTTTGGGACCACCAGCCCCTGACCGACTTCTGGCGCGTAGGACGTGGCATTGCCCGGCGGCTGGCCTCCTTGGGCATCGACACCATGGGCAAGCTGGCGCGCTATTCTGTGGAGAACGATGAGGTGCTTTACCAGCTTTTCGGGGTCAATGCCGAACTGCTTATCGACCACGCCTGGGGCTGGGAGCCCTGCACCATGGACAAGATAAAGGCCTACCGGCCCGAGAGCAACTCCTTCAGCAACGGGCAGGTGCTTACCTCGCCCTACACCTTTGGCAAAGCCCGCATAGTGGTGCAGGAGATGGCCGATGCCATGGCACTGGACTTGGTGAAAAAACGGCTGGTCACCGACCAGCTGGTATTGGGCGTGGGCTACGATGCCGAGAGCCTTTCCAATCCTGCCATCCGCGCCAAATACAACGGTCCTGTGCATGTCGACCACTACGGGCGCACTGTGCCCAAGTCAGCTCACGGCAGCGCCAACCTGCCATGCCCCAGTTCCTCGTCCAAACTTATTACCGAGGCCGTCATAGAGCTGTACAACCGCATAGTCAACCCCGACCTGCTCATCCGCTACCTCAACCTCACCACCAACCATGTAATCGACGAGCACCGTGCCGCCGAGCAGCAAGTGCCGCAGCAGCTCGACCTTTTTACCGACTACGAAGCCCTGGAGCAGCAACGCCAAGCCGACGCCGACGCCCGCAACAAGGAACGGCGCCTGCAGGAAGCCCGCCTGCATATCAAGGAACGCTTCGGCAAGAATGCCATCCTCAAGGGGCTCGACTTCGAGGAGGGCGCCACCACCCGCGACCGCAACAAACAGATAGGAGGACACAAAGCATGACCCACGACTACGACGACATCATCACCCTGCCGCACCATGTGT
>JAEEGH010020552.1_pt1 | contig 13719 bp, 12 predicted proteins | sample 9134181 | NCBI WGS metagenome assembly JAEEGH01 (sample SAMN16246544, study PRJNA631951) | gut metagenome | biome: gut microbiome; feature: rumen; material: DP-attached | host: Bos | place: Iran: Karaj | collected 2018-10
ATTATACCAAAACATAAAAGAGCAGGCATCAGCGAATCTGACTACCTGCTCTATTATGAGTACATGGTCTAATCTTTAATTGTTATTAGTCGAATTCCGGTTTTGACCATTACCGGATGGTGGATTACCGTTAGGCTTTTGTCCGTTGGTTCCGTCGTTTGAAGGCATCTCCGGAAGATCACCTTCTTCCACTCCTTCCGGGAGTTCCGGGCGTTCACCTTCTGTCATTTCCGGCATTTCTCCGGATGGAGCCTGGCCATCCTGCATTTGTTCGCTCGGACCTCCGCCCATCTGACCACCGCCGAAGGAAGATTCTCCAACCGTTACGGATACGGAATCCACTGTAACTTCCGTCTCAGTTTCTCCTGTCACTACCGTATAAGTTTCTCCTTCCGTTAAACCATCACAACTTAAAACAATGGAGTTATAAGATTTCGATGGTGTAAACTGTAATAACACATTCCCTTCGGAATCCTTTAAAATAACTTCTCCTGATACGGTCTCGGTTAAGTTAATTAAAATACTTGCCTGAGAAGACTGGTCGCTAAAGTTTTCTGCCATACCGCTCATTCCCGTTGCTACAATAGAGCCGCCGTAAATATAAGCCTGACTCTGCTCGCCCTTATCCAAAGCACCGTTTCCGTCGTTGGCAGGTCCGTCTACATAGATTTCTCCGCCGTATACATATAAATCACCATTAGAATCGATTCCGTCACCGGAAGCGTTTACGTTAATGGTTCCTCCGTAAATATAAATCTTGCAATCCGTATTGGATGCAGAGAACATATCTTTTCCACCTCCGAATCCGGAAGTCTCACCGGAGGCGTCAGCTCCGCCGCCGGCATTAATACCGTCGTCAGAAGAAGTAATATTAACATCACCGCCGGTAATGGTTACAATCTGTCCTTCCAACCCTTCATAGGCCTGCGCTACATTGATCGTTCCGCCGTCAATTCTGGTTTCCAAATCTGCATGCATACCGTCATCTCCGGCGTTAATGGTAATGGTACCGTCGGCCACATAGATATAACCTGCAGTTGTGTTTTCATCATCCTCATTGGAGGAATGAATTCCGTCTTCGTTTGCAGTAATATTAATGGTTGCACTTGTTATTCTTACGGAATCTTTTCCGGACAATCCGTGATCCGCAGCGTTTACATTTACGGTTCCTCCGGTAACCTTTAAGTCATCCTTTGATACCACTCCGTGTCCGTAATTGGCTTCGATATTTAAAGTTCCGAATCCGTTTAATACCAAATCATCCTTGGAAAAGATAACAGCATCGATATTGTTGTCATCAATTGCCACATACTCGCCGGTTACGGTCAAAGTATTTGTGGATCCTTCCGTTGTTGTGATAAACACTTTGTCTGCCGCTTTTACATAAATACATGCTGAACTTGAATTTACAATAGAAACATTGTCCAACACAATCTGGATCTTCGCGGTTTCATCCTCATTGTTTACTTGAATCTGTCCGTTGGAAAGGCTTCCGGAAATCACATACACGCCTTCCTCCGTAATGGTGATGGTATCCCCGTCAATCTGTACGGAATCATCGCTGGATGTAGATGCACCATCGGACAATTGAATCGTAACTGCCGTACTTTCATCATAACTTGCATCCAAATCCCGATCCGTAAACTGATCTGTTACATCAATGGTGGAACCCTCCACATTGCTTAAATTCACTTCCGCCGTTTCTTCACCTGAAGAAGTAGTTATGGAAGAAAGTGGATTTGTACAACCGGTAAACAAAAGACCGGCTACCAGTGTTGCTGCACCTGCAAGTATAAGTTTATTCTTAATTCTTTTATAACTCATTGACCGAATCCTCCTTCTTCATCATAGATATTTCCAGATTTCCGTTTCTGGTACGAAGAGCATCAATAAAGGCTTTTTCATTCTTTGATTCTTTCATATCAACTACATACTGAAGTTTAAATAAGCTTCCCATATTGGTGGTCTTAACGGAATTTAAAGAGTAAGAATCTGTATACTCCATTAACAAATCATCAAATACTTCCGTATAGTTTAAACTTTCCGGAATAGTAATACTTAAAAGTTTTTCACTGTCAGAACCGTTGCCCTTTAAGATAATGGTAAAGACAAACATTACCGCTGTCATAATTACGGAAAACAGAGCCGCATATGCCAGATAACCCATTCCGCAAATAAGCCCGGTTGCCATGGCCAAAAAGATGGTTCCGATTTCTTTTGCGGTTCCCGGTACAGAACGGAAACGAACCAGAGAGAAGGCTCCTGCCACTGCCACGCCGGCACCCACATTTCCGTTTACCATCATAATTACCATACAAACCATTGCCGGAAGCATTGCCAATGTCAAAAGAAAACTTTTGGAGCATTTGGATTTATAGCTGTAGACTACGGTAATCAATCCTCCTAAGATCAACGCCACCAAAATACATAACAAAAAATTTGGAACGGTAATCACCGATGTTGCTGCTGTGTCAAATAATCCTTGAAATAATGTACTCATAATTTATAACCTCACTTTCGTTTGATGAGCACATCTTACAGGGCAAACCTTAAAGAAACTTAAAAAGAACTGTGTTTTATTTGTGAATTGGAAGCCGTTGATTTAAGAACATAATATGAAAAGAAGTATTTTAAATTTAGATTGTATAAAATTTAATTGACATTCATTTATTTAGATGTTATGATGCAGATACATAAAAAAAGCAATTTAATTAGCAGATAATGAAAGGAGTTTATTATGGCAGCTATTGTATTAAATAATGAAAATTTTGAAAGCGAAGTTTTAAAATCATCTCAGCCGGTATTGGTAGACTTTTGGGCTACCTGGTGCGGACCATGTCAGAAGCAGGGTCCAATCGTAGAAGAGATTGCGGATTCCCAGTCTGAGATTAAGGTTTGTAAATTGGATGTGGATGAAGTACCGGAAGTTGCGGAAAAATACAGTATCATGTCTATTCCAACCGTCATCGCATTTAAAGATGGAGCACCGGTAAACAAAAACGTAGGACTCGCTTCCAAAGAACAGCTGTTAGCATTGTTTAACTAACACTGTTGCAAAGCGTATGTGTAACTTGACTGGCCCTGCGGTTGAATAATTAAGGTCTTGCTCTCTAGATATTCGCCGAATGAAATTACGAACTTTGTTTTGAAATATTTGCACCGTGTCTTAATTCAATCCATTTCACTGCGACACTCTCGTCGCCTTCCATGGCGACTCGTGCAAGTATTTTTCAAAGCAGAGTTCTATTTCATTGGCTCTTATCTCAAAGAGCTTCAACCTTTATTATTCAACCGCAGGGCTATTTTTATTACACTTATCTTCTAAGTAATAGCGAAGTGCAGAAAAATAGCGCATGTAAATTATAAATGCATCGAAACACCTTGAATCTCGAGTTGAGAAAAACTTAAATTATATTTTGTGCAAGAAAAGCACGAGGCGCAAGGATGCGCCGAGAGCGTAGGATAGGAGCATGGATGCGACTTATCTAGCGGTGCTTTTCTTCCAAAATATAATTTACTAGTTTTTCCAATGAGAGATTAGGGTGTGAGATGCTTTATAATTTATATGCGCTATATGTTTACAATTACGCTTTGCAACGACATTATTTTGTTGCGGCTTCATTGTAGCGTTTTATTTCCTTATCCCAGATTGCAGAAAGTTCTGCATCATCTCGGCGATCAACGGCTCCATGTTCCAATAGGATGGGTCCGATGTAATGAGACAGTTTTTCCGCACCGGACAGATTCATATGAAGTCCGCCGTCATAGGTGTCGGTGTTATAATCCACCCCTGTCTCGTCCTGAATATCCAAGAAGTTTATATAAGTCAAATCATACTGAGCGGCATACTCTTCAACCTGAGCCTCGTACTCCGGATACCAGTATGGGTATAAACTCGGTGCCTTAATAAGCACAAGCTCAATGTCGTTTTCTTCGCAAAGCATGCGAATCTTATCCATATACTCCCAAGCTTTATCTCCAAAGGAATAATTCTCCAACGGACGTCCCGTAGGCACATCCTTTGCAGCCAGCACATCGGTACGCATGTAATAACCGTTAAAGGTAATGGGCTTGGTTTGAAACATATACTTCACGTCATCTGCAGAAAGTTCTCTCCAGCGATCATGATAACGAAGCAATGGGAACACATACTCTATAAAGTGTTCATCTTCTGTCATGGAGGCGTTGATTGCGCCTACCTTTGCAGAACTCCATTTCATCCCCTCTAATGTCATACGATTGTAGGCCTCAGACTGAGACTCATCATACTGCAAAGACTGGATGTTAAATACCACCACCTTGGGCTTGTGATAACGAAGGGTATCTTCCAACAAATAATAGGACTGCCAGATGTACTGCTGAGCACTTCCGCGAATATAGCTGTTAATACCATATTCATTCCATAGTGCAACAGGGGAAAAGTTTTCATAGACTTCGCAATCTCCCACGAAAATCACGTCAAAGTTTTTATCCTCTTCCCGATAATACTCTGAAACAAAAGCTCCTTCCACAATCCCCGTAATGTACTTTGGTACAAAAAGACGTTGCAGTAAATATAAAATTATGATTAACACTAACGCCACGGCAATGACTCGCCGCAGAATCACGCTTTTTTTCATGTTTTTCCTCATTAAAACCGATTATAGATAAACTGGGACGCATCATATCCCATGCCGTAAGCTCCGAATAAAAGTGTCACCAAAAACAGTGTCACGCCTACTGTTGCCCGAAATGCAAAAGGCTTTCCTGAAAGCTGAACTCGTACACTTTCCTTTCGTTGGATGAGGCTTACGCCTAACATGGTAAGTGTACCAAGAGTCACTACCAAATAATCTGCTGCCGACAGTCCAAGATTCAGCCAGCCGCCGCTTACCATTTCATCCAAATGGCGGAACGTGAAAGCAGATGCATAGGCCTTAAAGACTAATCCTGCCCGGGTGTAGCAGTCAAAGAGTTTTACAAAGCAAAGCATTACAAAGGTTCGAAGCACCATTACAAAACGCCATGCCTTATGATCTGCGGGAATCACTTTTTCATGGAACTTTTCATACAATGGCTCCAGTTCTTCAGAAACCATTAAAATGAAATAGTTTATAATTCCCCAAACAATAAAGTTTGATGAGGTTCCATGCCAAATACCGGTAATAAACCATACAATAAAAGATGCCACATATACCGGCAGTCGTTTTCCAACGTGATCGCCAAAGTGCTTTCTTAAAAACTTTGAAAAGTTCTGCATGGTTTTTGTAATGGAAATCGGATAAAACAGATAATCGCGGAACCAGGTACTCATGGTGATATGCCATCTGCGCCAGTATTCTTTTAAGGATTTTGAAAAATACGGGCGAATAAAGTTTTCCGTCACATGAATGCCAAGCATTTCGGAAACACCGATGGTAATATCGATTCCTCCGGAAAAATCCGCATAAATCTGTATCATGTATAAAAACATTTCCAGGAAAATATAGGCTCCGTTATAGGTATCAAAATCTCCGGAAATAGTCTTTATTGCGATGGCCAGTCGATCCGCAATTACAATTTTCTTAAAGTAACCCCAAAGAATCCGGTAAAATCCAAAGGAAATATTTTTCCACTCATAGGCATGATTTTCAAACAACGTCTCAGACAATTCCGAGAATCTGGAAATGGGTCCCTGCACCAACTGCGGAAAATAAGAAACAAACAGAGCGTATCGGAAGAGACTCTTTTCCGGCACTTGCTTTTCCCAATAGACATCCAAAAGATAGCCTACAGACATTAAAGTATAAAAAGAAATGCCCATGGGCATCACAAGCCCGAACTGTTTTGGAAGCTTCACAATAATAAGCAACGCCACATTTAAAGCAATCGCCAGTCCGATGATCAACTTTCTTTTGTTTTTTTCTCTTGCTTTATAAGCCTTCTTCGTTTCACGATCAAGATCTTCTTTGTGAGTTTTCAAATACTCTTTTTGAGCATCCCGATTCTTTCCGCATAGCACACCGGCGGTGTAGGTAGAAAGAATGGTCACTCCCAAATAAATGAGATTTGTCCATCCGCTGGCATAATAAAAGAAGACGTTTCCGCAAAATAAAACTATTTTTTGGAAACGCTTCGGCACTGCATAATACAAAATCAATAATACCAGCACAAAACCTAAAAAGGCATAAGATGTAAACAGCATGAACCTCTTATTCCTCCATCATGCGCTCAATCATTTCTACCATGGCATCCAAGGAATTGAAATTCTCCGGCACCATGTCTGCTGCGGTGATTTCCACATCAAATGCACTGTCCAGCTCTGTAACCAAAGTCACTACATCAAAAGAATCCAAAAGCTTGTCATCGATTAATGACTCCTCTGATTCAAAATCAATCTCCGGATGTAACTCTTCTAAGATTTCTAATAATTCTTCTCTAATATCCATTGTTATTCTCCTTTTAGACAATAGTTTCTAATTTTTTACGATCTATCTTTCCGTTGGGTGTAAAACACATCTCTTCCATGCGGTGAACTTTTGCCGGAAGCATGTAACGAGGAAGCATATCCTTTAAAATACCACGTATCTCTTTGTCTTCCACATCTCCTACATAGTGTAGGATGATTTTATCCTTTTCTCTGTCATAGGTACAAGCACAAATCTTAACCTCAGAAAGTTTTGACACATTGGCTTCGATTTCTCCCAATTCGATACGGTGTCCCATATGCTTAATCTGATAATCCTTACGGGATGCAAATACCAATTCCCCATGCTGATTATAGTATCCCATATCTCCGGTACGATAGATCAGTTCCGGATAAAAAGGATTTAACGGGTTTTGTACAAAGACCTCGGAAGTCTTTTCGGGATTATTGTAATATCCCAATGTCACGCAGGTTCCGCGAAGACAAATCTCTCCCGGTTCGCCCTCCGGCACTCTTTGTCCCTTTTCATCCAGCAAAAGTACCTCTGTATTTTTAAAGGGTCGTCCGATTGGAATAGGTTCCTCTTCGGAAAGCTCTCTGTCACATTTAAAATAGCAGCTCATTCCCGTAGCTTCCGTCGGTCCGTATAAGTTGGTAAAGGACGCATTCGGAAGAGCTTTTCTCCAAAGGTTATACTGCTTTCTCTGAAACACTTCACTACCAAAGGCAATGGTATGTAAGTACTCCGGTTTTACCAAGTCAAAGGTTTTAAAAGCAGAAATCATAGTAAGAGCAGATACCACCCAGCAGATGGTATTTACTTTTTTCTCATTTAAGTATTCCACCAGATTCTTTGGCTGAGCAAATAGTTCTCTCGGAATCAAATGAGTGGTGGCTCCAAACATAATGGTAGGATACAATTCCTTTAAGCAGGCATCAAAGTATAAGGGGCTTTGATTTCCAAATACCGTATCCCTGTTAAATCCAAGAACCTCCGACAAATGCTCCACATAATCAATGACGGATCTGTGGCAGGCCACCACGCCCTTTGGCACTCCGGTGGATCCGGAAGTAAATACAATATAAATGGGATCCGTATCAAGGGTAGCATCATAAACACTCTGCAACGCCGCTTCATCGGTTTCGCCTTGCAGCAAATCGGTGTAGTGATATTTTTGTCCGTCAAAGTTTAAGAGATCCACCTTTTCCGCTGTAGCGTCATCAAAAATCACTGCTCTCGGCTTACAGTTTTCTATAATCAAATCGATTCTGGCAGAGGGCATTTCCTCATCGATGGGCACATAAAAGCATCCGCTTCGAATCACACCAAAGAAAGTGCAAATCTCTTCCGGGCTTTTTTCCATAAACACCAAAACCGGCTCTTTCCAATATCCCTTTGAAATCAAATTCGATCCGATACGTTTGGAGTTGTCATACAACTGCTGAAAGGTAAGGGCAGATTTCTCTCCGGAAAACGCGATTTTCCCCGGTACCTCTTTTACTGTTTTTTCCAAATAATCAAGAACGTGCTGAATCATGTTTCCAATCCTTTATGCATTTTAATGCCAATGTCTCCATGACATCCAAAGTCTCGCCTTCCAAAAACTCTTTTGGAATCAAAGAAAGTTCCGTGCAGCCCAAAACCACGATTTCGGTGCCTTTTTCCTTCAAATGAGAAAGGACTTGTTTTACCTTTTGTTCATCCGCGGTTTTATTCGACTTTACACAGTCGTAAATAATATCCATCACATACCCCTGGTGGGTCTCATCCGGATACATGCATTCCATTCCATAGGCTTCCAATGCTTTGGTAAACAAACCGCTTGTTACGGTTCCGCTGGTAGCCATGATACCGACTTTTTTATGTCCAAGTTCCTGCAAACGATAGGCGGCTTCTTCCACCCCATCCATCATAGGAATGCTTAACGCATTTTGAATCTCATCGTGAAAAAAATGACTGGTCACGCAGGGAACCGCTATCTCTGTTACCCCATCCGCCTGTAATTGCAACGCCGCCTCCTTAATATAAGGCGCCGGGCTTTCGTCACTGTTTCCAAGAATAAACGCCGTGCGGTCCGGAATATTCGGCAGATGCCGAACAACCATGGGCATATGCTCCTGATCGCAGGCAGCATCCGTATGTTCAATTATCATTTGTAAAAATAAAGCAGTCGCCATTGGACCCATGCCGCCAATGACACCTAATGTATAATTCGACATTCTCTTTTCCATCCTAACTTCACAAGTATATGTTCTTTCCTATATATAGTCAATGAATTTTCCACCATAAATAATTGTTTTTTCCGCCCTTTTCAACTACAATACTACTGGTAAAAATTGACTTCAAAGACATGCAAATACAAGAATGATATAAAACGAAAGGGAAACATTATGAAAGCAAAAAAACTCATTGGTTTGGCAATTGCACTTACCTGCGTCCTTGGACTCTTTGGATGTTCCTCCAACGATGTAAAAACCATCGACAGCACATCTTCTACCGTTTCAGGCACAGAAAATGCAAATGCCGGATACGTATTTTCTTATAAAGGCACGGATATTCCGGTGGATGCAGACTTTGCTCCGATCTTAGAAGAACTTGGTGAGCCGAACTCCTACTTTGAATCCCCAAGCTGTGCAGCGCAGGGAATCGGCAAGCACTACACTTACAATGATTTTGAAATCGAAACTTATCCTGACGGAGATATCGACAAGGTTTTATACGTTATGTTAAAGTCTGACGCTGTTTCCACAAAAGAAGGCATCAACACTTCTTCTACCAAAGATGATATTATCGCTGCATACGGCGAGCCTACGGAAGAAGTCACCGGATCTATGATTTATCAGCTGTCTGATATGAAATTAAAATTCTTATTTAACGGAGATTCCATGATTTCCATCGAATACGATAGCCCCAAGGCTTAAAAACTACGGAGAAGCAATCGAAACATGAGTGAAAGAAAACCAAGAAGCAGAAGAAGAAAAACAAAAGTACCAAAGGCATTGATTGCAGTTTTTGCCATAACCCTTGTACTTGCCGGAGGATTGTTTGGATTTTACAAATACCAGACCGGCGCAGTTTATAAAGAAATCTATTTGGAAGCGGGAAGCGAAAAACCGGCAGTATCCGAGTTTTTAAAACGAGAAGTAAAGGATGCTTCCTTTGGAAAAGATTCTGACTTTGATCCTTCTGTTCCGGGAGATTATAAAATCACCATCAATTATAAAGCACCATTATTTGGAACGGTATCTCTTCCGGTCGTCCTTCACGTTACGGATACAACCGCTCCGGTGGTAGAGCCCCTTCCGGAATTTACTTATTTTATATATCAATCCGAACAATTCGGTGATCCGGAGCCAAAGGATTTATTGGCATCCGTAACCGACGTCACAGAATGGACCGCATCATTTTCGGGAAGCTATGACTTCGATAGCGAAAGCACCTTTGATGTGGAAATCATCGTAGCGGATGCAGCAGGAAACAACACCACGGTTACGGTTCCCTGCCGCATTATAAAAGACACCACCGCACCTTCCATCGCAGGCGTGGAACCTCTATCCGTATCTCAGGGTGACACCATTTCCTACACGGCAAATATTACTGTCACCGATGATTACGACGAAAACCCAACTTTGGAGGTAGATACATCCGAAGTAAATCCGGATAAGCGTGGTATTTACAATATTACTTATACCGCCACAGATGCATCCGGAAACACTTCTACTGCCACCACCACCATTCAGATTAAGTCCATGGTCATCGCAGCTGCTACGGAGAGTACCGTAAACGCCATGGCTGACGGAATCCTATCCGAAATTGTAAACGACGGCATGAGCCAGTTAGAACAGGCAAGAGCCGTATTTGATTGGGTAGTATACAACATCACCTACTCCGAAAGTGCCGGAATCGATGATTTGTATTCTGCTGCCTATAAGGGTATGTATAACCGTGTCGGCGATTGTACCGTAAAACAAAAAACCGCAGAGGTGATGTTAAACCGCCTTGGCATCAAAAATATGGAAATCGAAAAAATTCGAGATACCCGCGGACATTATTGGTTGCTTATCGACGTAGGCGAAGGCTGGTATCACTATGATCCAAATGCCCAATTGGACGGTTCTTTAATCTTCTACTGGCACGACGCGGATTTGTGGGAATACTCCAACACCCACGGAAATACCCACAACTACGACAAGAGTAAATATCCTACCATTCAATAAGAATTCGGAGGTCTTTATGACATTAAAAGAGATAAAAATCGGTGAATCCGCCAAGGTTTTAAACGTAGGGGGCGATGGTGCCCTACGCCAACACTTTTTGGATATGGGTGTTATCCCCGGAGCCACCATGAAGGTGGTAAAATACGCTCCCATGGGAGATCCGGTAGAATTAATGATTCACGGATATGAGCTTACCCTTCGTTTGGATGATGCAGCAAAAATTGATGTAGAACCTGTGGCATCTTTTGAAGAGGAAACAAAATCAGAGGCAAAGAAAAAAGCCACCGCCCATCCGGGTCTTGGTGAAGCGGGAAAATCTCATCCGGAAGTAAATACCACTCCATTGGATGATGCCACAGAGCTTACCTTTGCCCTTGTGGGAAATCAAAACTGCGGAAAAACCACTCTCTTTAATCAGTTAACCGGCGCCAATCAGCACGTTGGAAATTTCCCGGGTGTTACCGTTGACAGAAAAGACGGTGTCATCAAAGGACATCCAAATACTTTGGTAACAGACCTTCCGGGAATCTATTCCATGTCGCCTTACAGCAGCGAGGAAATCGTATCCCGTAACTTTGTTTTAAAAGATAAGCCAAAGGCGATTATTAATATTGTGGACGCCACAAACATTGAGCGAAACCTTTACCTTACCATGCAGCTTTTGGAAATGAATATTCCAATGGTTGTGGCTCTTAATATGATGGACGAGCTTCGTGCCAACGGCGGCACCATCGACATCAATGCCATGGAGGAAATGCTTGGTGTTCCGGTAGTTCCCATTTCCGCTGCAAAGAATCAAGGTATCGGAGAGTTAATCGAGCATGCCATTCACGTGGCTCACTATCAGGAAACTCCCATGCGCCACGACTTCTGTGGGGAAAACGACAACGGCGGCGCAGTACATCGTTGCCTACACGGCACACGCCACTTTATTGAAGATCATGCAAAATCCGCAGGTATTCCGCTTCATTTTGCAGCCAGTAAGTTAATCGAGAAAGATTCCTTAATCACCTCTCAATTACAGCTGGACGAAAACGAGTTGGAAACCATTCGTCATATGGCGCTTCAGATGGAAAAAGAGCGCGGACTTGATTCCTCTGCTGCCATTGCAGATATGCGTTACTCTTATATTTTTAAAGTATGTGACGAGTGCGTGAAAAAGCCAAAGAAGAGTAAAGAAAGTATTCGAAGTGAAAAAATCGACCGGGTATTAACCGGACGTTTTACCGCCATTCCTTTATTTGTATTAATTATGGTTGCCGTTTTCTGGCTCACCTTTGAAGTCATCGGCGGAACCCTTCAGGGATGGTTGGAAGTTGGCATAGAAACCTTAACCGCACATGTAGATACATTCCTTACCGCAGGAGAAGTAAATCCTGTATTGCACGGACTTATCGTAGAAGGAATCTTTGCCGGTGTAGGAAGTGTCTTAAGCTTCCTTCCTATTATTGTGACTTTGTTTTTCTTCTTATCCCTTTTGGAGGACAGCGGCTACATTGCCCGCGTTGCCTTCTTTATGGATAAGTTACTTCGTAAAATCGGTCTTTCCGGAAGAAGTATTGTTCCAATGCTCATCGGCTTCGGTTGTACGGTACCGGCAGTCATGTCCACCCGTACCCTTCCAAGTGAACGAGACAGAAAGATGACCATTTTACTTACTCCGTTTATGAGCTGTACCGCTAAGCTTCCGATTTATGCCTTCTTTGTAGATGCATTCTTCAGCGAAAACAAAGCACTGATTATGGCAGGCTTATACTTCCTGGGAATCCTATTCGGAATCTTTAATGCTGTTTTGTATCGAAAGACGATATTTAAAGGTGAAGCAGTTCCCTTTGTTATGGAGCTTCCGAACTATCGCCTGCCGGGATTAAAATCCGTTGGCGTGCTCCTCTGGGAGAAAGCAAAAGACTTCTTACAAAGAGCCTTTACCATTATTTTCCTGGCTACCATTATTATCTGGCTCTTACAAAGCTTTGATCCAAGATTTAACATGGTTACCGACCAGTCTAAGAGTATCTTGGCCTATATCGGAAATTATTTAAGTGTACTTTTGATTCCCATCGGACTCGGCAACTGGCAAATCAGTACCGCACTCATTACCGGATTTATCGCTAAAGAAAGTGTGGTTTCCACCTTGGAAATCCTCTTCGGACAAAATGTAACCGGTATGATGTCCACAGCTACCGCAGCCTCTTTGTTGGTGTTCTCATTGCTCTACACACCATGTGTAGCAGCTATCGCAGCCATCAAACGAGAACTTGGAAAGAAATGGGCGCTGATTGTTGTCCTATGGCAGTGTATCGTTGCCTGGATTGCAGCATTTATCACCTATCACATTATGCTGGGATTATAAATAATATGATTAACCACTTATTTTCTCAAACTTAAGCTGATATACTATCTCACAGGACAAATCATCTGAAGGTCAAATGGTTCTTCTTCCGCAATTTCTTTTATGGGATTACTTGCCAGGTCACTTCCCATTGCTCTGTAAAATGCGATCGTCTCCTCAGAAGAACAGGCAGATATGTACAAAGCCTCCGCACCGGCTTTTCTGGCTTCTGCTTTTCCCGCTTCAAATAATTGTCTGCCAATCCCCTGTCCTCTGTATTCAGAAGATACCTGCATCATATCAAGAATCATGTACGGACCACGAAGTTTCTTTAACAGTCCTATAAAGCCGACCACTTTATCATTATCTAATGCAATGTATGTGATATATTCATCACTGCATATTTTATTTGCTACAGAACGCTTTTTGTCAAGGTCCCAATCTTCGGTATATTTGCATTCTACTAATGCATATTCTCCGCCTATTCTGCGATAAACCATATTTACATCCTGTTTTCTGTTGTATGAATCTAATGAATTCAAACTAAAATTTGTTTCTGATAATAATTCAATTTTGATTAAATAATTCAAGTATTTCATTCAAATCCTCGTGCTTCGCTTCTCTAACCATCTGCAATCCCATTCAGCCATTGGTCTTATGTGCAGTAATTATTGTATAACTTTTTGCATTTATGGTGATTTCGCATCCGTCATAGGTGACATACCAGTTTTTACCCTGCCGGATTATATCTGCGCTTTCGTTCATAATGATTTCGCGACACCGT
>JAEEGH010020555.1_pt1 | contig 13718 bp, 11 predicted proteins | sample 9134181 | NCBI WGS metagenome assembly JAEEGH01 (sample SAMN16246544, study PRJNA631951) | gut metagenome | biome: gut microbiome; feature: rumen; material: DP-attached | host: Bos | place: Iran: Karaj | collected 2018-10
TAGACAAACTGGGTGTTGACGAAGCAGAAGTGAAGGCAGAGGCCAGCTTCACCAATGATCTGGGTGCAGATTCACTGGATACCGTTGAGTTGATCATGGAGTTTGAGAAGGAGTTTGGTATCTCCATCCCCGACGATAAGGCTGAGAAGATTGGTACCGTTGGTGACGCTATCGCTTACATCGAGGAGAACGCAAAATAAATTTATGGATATTGTATGGTTTGCTCCCACTCAGGGGCAAACCATATTTTTTTTTAGTTTATGGAATTAAAAAGAGTAGTCGTTACAGGTTTAGGTGCTGTGACTCCCGTCGGCAATACGCCAGAGGAGATGTGGAACAACCTGATCAACGGTGTGAGCGGAGCTGCTCCTATCACCTTGTTTGATACAAGCCTGTTTAAGACGAAGTTTGCTTGTGAGGTAAAGAACCTCAACATCAACGATTATCTGGATCGCAAGGAAGCCCGTAAGATGGACCGCTATACGCAGTTCGCCATGATTGCTGCCATCCAGGCCGTGAAAGACTGCGGCATGGATCTTGAGCAGATCGACAAGAACCGCATCGGCGTAGTCTTCGGCGTCGGTATCGGGGGTATTAAGACCTTTGAGGAAGAGGTGTCGTATTATGCTTTGAACAAGGAGAATGGTCCTAAGTTCAACCCCTTCTTCATTCCGAAGATGATTGCCGACATCGCCGCCGGACAAATTTCCATCATGTATGGTTTCCACGGACCCAACTATATCACCGCTTCTGCCTGTGCTTCTTCAAGCAACGCCTTGGCAGACGCCTTCAACCTGATTCGTTTGGGCAAGGCCAATGCTATTGTAGCTGGTGGTGCTGAGGCTGCCATCTGTGCTACAGGTGTAGGTGGTTTCAACGCCATGCACGCCCTATCTACTCGTAATGATGAGCCAGAGAAGGCCAGCCGTCCGTTCAGCGCCAGCCGCGACGGATTCATCATGGCTGAGGGTGCCGGCTGTCTCATTCTGGAGGAGCTGGAGCACGCCAAGGCCCGTGGGGCGAAGATCTATGCCGAGATGGTTGGTGCCGGTATGAGTGCCGACGCCCATCACATCACTGCCTCACATCCTGAGGGACTGGGTGCCAAGCTCGTCATGGAGAATGCCCTGGAGGATGCCGGCATGAAGCCCGAGGAGATTGATTATATCAATGTACACGGCACATCAACGCACGTCGGTGACATCTCTGAGGCCAAGGCCATCAAGGAGGTCTTCGGTGACGCTGCCTACAAGTTGAATATCTCGTCGACAAAGTCGATGACTGGTCACATGCTGGGTGCCGCCGGTGCCGTAGAGGCTATGGCCACCGTGCTCGCCGTGCAGAACGATATCGTTCCTCCGACGATCAACCACGATGATGAGGATAAGGATCCTGAGATTGACTACGATCTGAACTTCACCTTCAACAAGGCACAGAAGCGCGTGGTGCGTGCCGGACTGAGCAACACGTTCGGTTTCGGTGGTCATAACGCCTGTGTCGTATTCAAGAAATATGAAGCTTAACGACATTATTGATAGAATCAAGCTCCCTTTCCGCAAGGAGAAGGAGCTTTTTTCTTCTCTTTACGGCATATTGGGATTCTATCCCCGCAACATCGAGTATTACAAGCAGGCGTTGATGCACAAGAGCATCAAGAAACGCAACGACAAGGGCAAGCCGCTGAACAACGAGCGGCTGGAGTTTCTGGGCGATGCCATACTCGATGCTGCGGTGGGATATATCGTCTACCGTCACTATGAGGGTAAGCGTGAGGGATTCCTGACAAACACCCGTTCAAAGCTGGTGAGCCGCGATACGCTGGGCAAGCTGGCGGGAGAGATGGGACTGGGAAGCCTGTTGGTGTCTGCCAGTCACAGCACCTCGCACAACAGCTATGTCGAGGGCAATGCTTTTGAGGCACTTGTAGGAGCCATCTATCTGGATCGCGGCTATGAGGCTTGTCTGGAGTTTTTTGAGAAACAGATTCTGGGCAAGTACATCGATATCGACAAGGTGGCCTTCAAGGAGGTGAACTTCAAGTCAAAACTCCTGGAGTGGTCGCAGAAGAACCGTGTGCGGATGGAGTTCAAGATGCTCAAGCAGAAGACCGATGAGAACGGTAGTCCTATCTTCAGCTTCCAGGTGATGCTTGAAGGTGTGGAGGGCGAGAAGGGCTCCGGCTATTCAAAGAAAGAGGCTCAGCAACAGGCATCAAAGGACACTTTGCAACGCTTGAAACGTGAGCCGCAGTTCATCGATGCCATCTTCGCCGCCAAGACAGAACGCACGAAGATGGAAGAAGAGCCCTCTATGGCCGTCCCTGATACCGAACAGGAAGAGAACTTTATCATTGAGCAGAATGAATCGAGGAAGGAGGAACGAGGAAGGAGGAACGAGAATACTCCTGCCTCAGAATCAAAGGAGAACTCAAAGGAAAATGGTAATCTCACTTCACACTCCACTCTCCACACTCCTCAAGAAGACGAATTCGACCTCTCCGATCTCTCTGTCAAGCCCAAGGAAAAGACTCGCGAGGATATCATTGCTGAGGCCGAAGCAGCCGCCTTTGCTGAAGCTGAAGGCTGACGTTTCTTTTTCTTAAATACAAAAATAATTCCCAAAATGCTTGCACGTTTTGGGAATTATTCGTATCTTTGCCCACGAGAAGAATAGAACTATAAAACGAACACAAAACAAGTATGCTTATGAAAAAGTTATTAATCCTTCTGATCGCTATGTTGGTGCCGGCGATGATACTGGCACAAACCAAGAAACGTCCTGTGGCTAAGAATGCGGCAGCCAAGAAGCCTGCAGCCAAAGTGAACAACAACTTTGCTGTTCTGGAATTTGACGAATGGATAAACCACAATCATCCGTTTGAAGATGAGGAGAATATCTATTTCCTTGGCAATGGCAATTCGCCGAATGTCCTGCGTGCCGTCAACAAACAGACTGGCGAGGTGAAGATTGTGGTTCCCCCAAAGAAACGTGCCCGCACCATGATTTGCTGTGCAGGCAGCGATGGAAAAAATGTCTATATGCGGTTGGAGAACAAAGGAATAGCTCTGTTCAACGGCATCGATGTCAACACTTCTGAGATTGTCGTTCCCCAGAGTGAACAGTACAAAGGCTTTCTCATCTATGGCAATCGTGGTTATAACATTATCGGTTCGCCTAATGGTCGCTATATTATGCTCTATGGTGACAATCCTATCGTCTATGACAAAGAAGAGGGTCGCGTGGTGCGCTATGGTTCGTCGGGAAGTACATTTCCCGTTCTGACGGACGATGGTATGGTGATAGACTATGATTATAAAGGTCTGTTTAGCCAAGTAAAGGGTAATCCCGTCCTCGACTATACTAGTCCTAAGAACAATGTAGATAGGAAATACTTTGATTTCAAGGGTGTTGACAATGGCGCAAATGGTGATGTTTGTTCCATATGGTACGACATTCCTGATAATATGGTGTATATTGCCAAGGGAGAGCAAATCCTCAAGTCGCCCGTCCAGCCAGACCTGGATTTCAAGGAGGTCTATTGCCTGCCAGGCGAGAACAAGGAGTTCAGGCTGGTAGCCTTTAACGGCAGCCGTGTGTTTGCTGTAACAGACAACTATCAGAAGAAGTTCTACGAGTGGGACAACAAGGATATGACAGGCGAGCCCAAGATCTCACAATCCATCGACACGGGCGTTACGTTTACATCCACCTCAGGTCTCACTAGGAAGTATGTCATCTCCGACGCCAAGCGCCTGTATTACGACAAGGCAGGTAATCTCTGGGTCCAAGTGGCTGATGGTCGTTTCATCATCTACAATCCTGATGGCATCAAGGGCCTTACAGCACTTAAGGGAAAGTACACAGAAAACAAGCTTCCTAAGGAAGAAGACTAAAAATGCGAAAAAACAAACCGATATAAATAATAAGGTATGAGAAGAATTATATTAGCAATTTTGTTGATGTTTGGTATTTGCATGCAGAAGATAGCTGCACAGACGCAAGTGTTGGTGCTCCAACATGCCGATGAGAATACAACGGAAGTGGAGCTATATACCAAACCAAAGGTAACCTTTGAGGGTGACAAACTCTTTGTAAAGTCATCGGTCATTGATTTGGAATATCAAGTTGGTGATGTTGTCCGATTCTATTATAAAGGGAGAGGTACAGACATCAAAGGCCTCCAATCAAATGTCGACTATGAACAGCGTGATGAACAATTGGTGTTTCATAACATCAAGTCGGAAGACAATGTAGCCGTCTATAAGCTAAACGGTATCCGTGTTCCTGTCCACGTTACTTTCAGCGATGACAAAGCATCGCTACCTCTCTCTTCTATTCCCGCAGGAATCTATCTACTGAGTGTAAATGGTAAAACCGTAAAATTCAAGAAGCCATGAAAAGAGTATTTATTTCCATGATATTAGCCATAATGGCTATAGTGGGTTTTTCACAGACGGTGGGCGATGCTATATATTTCTATCGTAACGATGGTGATTTCAATGCCTTTTTCCGTGAAGAAATAGATAGTATAATGTATTCAAATTATGATGCCGACAGTATCTATTATGATGATGTCATGACACAACTAGTCTATACAGTCGATAGTGTTTATCGTATTCCTTTGGCAGTGATAGATAGTGTCAGCTTTGTCAATCCGGAAGTTATTCTTCAGCCTGATGTAATTGTAATGACGGAGCCAATGCTTAGTTATCTTGTCAGAAGAGATGGTATGACGTTGATCTTTGATTTAGGAATGCCTCAAGGAGCGCGCCCACAAGTGGGTAATGTCCTTTATGCTTATACACCTAATAATACTATCTTAGGTGAGGGGTTTGCCGGGAGAGTGATAGAAGTAAAATCTATTGACGGGAATATACAAGTGGTCTGTGATAATCTAAATGACCTTAGAGATATTTTCCAACAACTTATAACCATTCAGAAAATATATCATCCAACAAGTAATAGTCGAACAGAAATTAATAGAGAATCAGAGATTATACCAGTATCCATCAATGCCACTCTCAGTTATGATGACGTAAATGTTCCAAATGCCGAATATAGTATGTCATTAGGTATTGAGGGTGAATATCATGCCAGTTTTGCTTGCATGATAAACTTGGTTACATTTATGTTCGACTTTAAATTTGAACATAATTGGAAATATACAAGTCATTACACTTTCAAATCAAACAAGGATTTTGAGGTAGAGGGCAAAGAACATAAAGCTGCTACAAAGTATATTATGTTACCCACCCCTTGGGGCGTTCCCTTCCCTTTGGAGTTAGATTTTACATGGAAACTTTTTGTAAAAGCTGAAGGAAGTGCAGAATTGGATGTTGCTACGAGTAGCCCTAAGTATTGTTATAAGACTCAAATAAAAAGAGATGAAAAAACAGGCTTTTCAGGTAGTATTAATAATATTAAGGAAAAGAATGGAAAGGCAGACGAGCCCTCCTTTGAAGAGTCTTTTTCTCTTAATGGTAGTATTGGTGGCGGTGTCAAAGTTGGAATATCACTTGGACCTCCATCCTTTTGTAATTTTAAAATTCCAATTAATATTGAAGCCGACTTAGCCATAGGGCCAAAGTTAAGTGGAAACTTCATCATGAAGACAACCGAAGATAATTTCTACGAGATGTACAAAGATAGCAAATTTACACTTAGCCTTCTTAATATTGATGCTGAATTATATGGTGTTTTAGGAAAAAAGAAGCCAGAAAAGCCTTTTCTTAATAGCTCCCTACCCTCTCCATGGACTTATGAATGGTATTTGCTACCAGAATTTGAAGACCTGAAGGTTAGCACAAATGCGTTTGATAAGAAAGCAACCATCTCTGTTATACCAAAACATGATCTTTTTCTCTCATTACCAGTAGGTATAGGAATCTATGATTCCGAAAATGAACCTGTAGAAAAATACGAATCTGTAAATTATAAGAGAGAAGATCAAAACATGATAATCTGCCAAACATTTTCTTCGTTATCAACAGATAAGACCTATGTAGCCAGACCGCTGGTCAAGACACTCTTCAAGAAACTCTTTACTATACCTGCAACACCAACCCAAGTGTTTAAGTTAGAAGAAAAATTGTGTCCAGACGAGCATCACCCGCATGCCATTGACCTTGGACTACCCAGCGGCAAGAAATGGACATGTTGTAATATGGGGGCATCCAAGCCCGAGGATTATGGCACATATTACTCATGGGCGTCTTGTAGTGCAACAGCAAATGTACCAACAGAAAAAGATTATAATGAATTATTCAATTCATGTCAAATAAAGGAGAAAATCATAAATGGAGTGAAAGGTGTTATCTACATTGGTACCAATAATAATTGCATATTCTTTCCAAATGCAGGTAGTGTGATTCAAGGTAATAAGATGCTGGACGGAGAAGTTGGGAATTATTGGACATCAACAGTACCGGACTTGTTGATAGGAACTGAAATTAATGGTTTTTCTTTCTTTGAAACAATATGGGGTATATTTGGGGTAGGTATGGACATTTCTGAATCTGATTATCCGATTCGTCAAATTTCTCAATAAAATACAAGCATTGAAAGGAATGTCAATAAAACGAATGATGAAACTGCCAGAAACCTCGGCATAAACCGATGTTCAAGTCCGTTTAAACCGTTCGTCGACTTAAGTCAAATGATTCGTTGACTGGAGTCGACGAACCGTTTGATTGGAGTCAAACAACGATTTGACTCTGTGTCAACGACCAATAATTGAGCAGTCAAACATAAATCCCAAAGGTCTGCAACATCCTGAAAATGATAATAAATCGTAATTTATTTTGCATTCTTCTCACTTATTCGTACCTTTGCAGCCAATAATGTCATTATTGCGCAAAGAAGATGAGTCTGACTCAAATAGTAAGAAAGGTATTTGTATCCCGCCAGCGGGAGCTGGAGAAGCACCAGAACGGAGGCGAGGCGCTGCAACGGGCCGTGCTCTCACATCTGGTGCAGGCGGCCAAGAATACGGAATACGGTCGTAAGCATGCCTTTGAAATCACCAAGGGCTATGACGATTTCATCAGCCATGTGCCTGTGAACACTTATGAGGAGCTGAAGGGCGATATCGACCGAATGCGACAGGGTGAGGCCGATGTGCTGTGGCCTGGTCGTGTGAAATGGTATGCAAAGTCTTCAGGCACCACGAATGATAAGTCAAAGTTCATCCCCGTCAGTCAGGAGGGTCTGCAAAAAATCCACTATGCCGGAGGTCGCGACTCAGTGGCTATCTACCTGAGGAACAATCCCAAGTCGAGGATGTTCGACGGCAAGGGCCTGATCCTTGGCGGCAGCCACGCACCTAATTATAATCTGAAAGACTCGCTGGTGGGCGACTTGAGCGCCATCCTCATCGAGAACATCAGTCCGCTGGTGAACCTCGTCCGTGTGCCAAAGAAGCAGACGGCCCTGCTCTCCGACTTTGAAGTGAAGCGGGAGCGTATTGCCCGTGAGGCGATGAATAAGAATGTGACGAACATCTCTGGCGTGCCCTCATGGATGCTCTCCGTGCTGACCTGTATGATGGAGATGACGGGAAAGACGCATCTGGAAGAGGTGTGGCCGAATATCGAGGTGTTCTTTCACGGCGGTGTGGCCTTCACGCCCTACCGCAAGCAATACGAACAACTTATCACCTCGCCAAGGATGCACTATATGGAGACCTATAACGCCAGCGAGGGATTCTTCGGCATTCAGGACGATCCGACGGACAAGTCGATGCTGCTGATGCTCGACTACGGGGTTTTCTATGAGTTCATTCCGATGGACGGAGGCGACCCTGTGCCCCTCTGGAGTGTAGAAAAGGGTAAGAATTATGCGATGGTCATCTCGACCTCGTGCGGACTCTGGCGCTATGAGATAGGCGACACGGTACAGTTCACCTCGACAAACCCCTATAAGTTTATCATCTCTGGTCGCACCAAGCACTTCATCAATGCCTTTGGTGAGGAGCTGATTGTGGACAATGCCGAGAAGGGATTGGCATACGCTTGTGATCAGACAGGAGCCGAAGTGTTGGAATACACGGCCGCCCCAGTGTTTATGGATGCCAATGCGAAGTGCCGCCATCAGTGGCTCATCGAGTTCTCCAAGCCTCCGCAGGATCTGAAACAGTTTGCAATGCTCCTTGACAAGCATCTGCAGGAGATCAACAGCGACTATGAAGCCAAGCGCTATAAGGACATCACGCTCCAGCCGCTTGAGATCATCGTGGCGCGCCAGAACCTCTTCAACGACTGGCTGAAGCTGCGCGGCAAGTTAGGCGGTCAGCACAAGGTGCCCCGCCTCAGTAACTCACGTGACACCATCGAACAACTGCTGAAACTCAACGTATGAAGAAGCTCTTCTACATATTCTGCATATTGCTGGCCATTGCCTCCTGCGCCAAGATGGGCAGTCCTGATGGCGGATGGTATGATGACGATCCGCCGAAGGTAGTCCGAAGTTTTCCTGACGACCAGTCTGTGAACGTCAAGAGCAAGAAGGTCACCATCTACTTCGACGAGTTCATCAAATTGGAGGATGCCACAAACAAAGTCATCATCTCGCCTCCGCAATTGGAAATGGCAGAGATCAAGGCTTCTGGCAAGAAAGTTGTCGTGGAACTGCAAGACTCTCTGAAGGAGAACACCACCTATACCATTGACTTTAGCGACGCCATCACAGATAATAATGAAGGCAATCCGATGGGGTCATACACCTTTACCTTCTCCACAGGCGAGCAGATTGACACCTTTGAGGTGGCCGGCTATGTGCTTGACGCCAGCAACCTTGAACCTGTCAAGGGTATGATGGTGGGACTTTACGACGACCTCGCCGACTCGGCCTTCAAGACCAAGCCGCTGTTGCGCGTCTCACGTACTGACAGTCGAGGCCACTTTGTGGTGAAGGGTATCGCCCCAGGCACCTACAGGGCTTATGCCTTGCAGGATATGGACAACGACTTCCATTATACACAGCGTGGCGAGATGCTGGCTTTCAACCACGAGACATTCAGTCCTACTTCAAAGCCCGATACCCGTATTGACACTATCTGGCGCGACTCGCTGCATATCGATGCCCTGCGCCCTGTGCCCTACACCCATTTCCTGCCGGATGACATCACGCTCTTGGCTTTTACTCATATACAGACAGACCGCTATCTGCTCAAGACGGAGCGTAAGGATCCTGAGAAGTTTTCAATGTTCTTCACCTATGGCCATCCGGAGTTGCCCCTCATCAAAGGGATGAACTTTGAGGCAGACAGCGCCTTTGTTATCGAGACGAACGAGAAGCAGGACACCATCCACTACTGGCTGCGTGATACGGCCCTCGTCAATCAGGACACCCTCCGTATGGAAGTCACCTATATGATGACAGACACGCTTGGCAATCTCGTCAGCCAGACCGATACCCTTGAGGTGCTGGCAAAGACGCCCTACGAGAAGCGGATGAAGGAGAAAGCCAAGGAGATTGAGAAATGGCAGAAGGAGCAGGAGAAGAAAAAGAAGCGTGATCAGCCCTACGACTCCATCTATCCTGTGCAGCCGTTGAAGCCCGATATCAGGATTCCCTCTACGATGGTGCCAAACGAGAAGGTGCGCATAGAGATGCCAAATCCGTTGGTACGCTGCGACACATCAGCCATCCATCTTTATTCACAGATCGATAGTCTGTGGTATGAGGCGGCCTATGTCTTCAAGCCTGTGGAAGGTACGATCCGGGAGTTTGAGATAACGGCCGAGTGGCGGCCTGATACGGAATATAGTCTGGAGATTGACTCTGCTGCCTTTGAGAATATCTATGGTCAGGTGTCGGATAAGTACAAGCAGGGCATCAAGGTGAAGAAGCTCGACGAGTTGGGTACGCTGACGCTCAACCTCAGCGGCGTGACGGATACGATCCCCCTGCGAGTGCAATTGCTGAACAGCTCTGGCAATGTCGTCAAGGAGATTGTGGCCAAAAACAACGTCGCCCACTTCGACTATGTGATGCCCAACAAATACTATGTCAGTGCCTTCCTCGATGCCAATAACAATGGCCAGTGGGATACTGGTGACTATGACGCAGACCTGCAGCCAGAGGATGTGTTCTACTATAACCGTGAGATAGAATGTAAAGAGAAGTGGGACATCACCCAGGCCTGGAACCTCACAGGTACGCCTCGCTTCAAGCAGAAGCCCAGAGCCATCACAAAGCAGAAGCCAGAAGCAGAGAAGAAACTCAAGAATCGTAATGCCGACCGCGCCAAGAAGCTCGGCATACCATATAATAAAGACAAAATAATAAAAGTAAAAAAGCAAGATAATGAAAAAGATGAATAGTATAGTGAGATTGCAAAATGCGTGGGTAAAGAGTGTTTTACTTTTTTGCCTTTTTACCTTTTTACCTTTAACTTCTTCTGCTCAGTGCGGAATAGAGAATAATGCCTTTAAGTCTGGCGAAGAACTCGCTTATGACCTTTATTTCAATTGGAAGTTCATTTGGGTAAAGGTAGGTACAGCCGAGATGGATACAAAGATGGCGAAGTTTGAGGGTAAGGATGCCTGGAAGTCATATCTGATTACCCGTGGCAACCCCAAGCTCGACAAGTTCTTCGTTATGCGTGACACCTTGCTCTCCTATTGCAATCCGGATCTCTCGCCCCTCTATTTCCGCAAGGGAGCAAAGGAGGGAGATAGTTATTATGTTGATGAGATATGGTATAGCTATCCTCACGGCAACTGTCAGCTGAAGAAGCATCGCATTACCTCCAGCGGTGAACACCTCTGGAAGACCACTACGTATAAGTCTTGCATCTATGATATGATGTCCATCTTCCTCCGTGCCCGTAACTTTGATGCGTCGAAGATGAAGAAGAACGAGACGATTCCCATGCCCGTCAGTGATGCTATGGGTTTGAGCAACTCTTGGCTTGAATTCCGAGGCAGGGAGAACTATAAGATGAGCGATACCAAGGAGAAGTTCCGTTGTCTGGTGTTCTCGTTCTATGAGCGTGATAATGGCAAGAGCAAGGAACTGCTGCGTTTCTGGGTTACAGATGACGAAAACCATATACCAGTACGCCTCGACATGTTCCTTTCGTTCGGAAGTGCCAAGGCGTACCTGAAGTCGTATAAGGGTGTCCGCAGTCCAATGACCGCGAAGATCAAATGATTTATTTGGCAAGACTTATTACCTTAAGTTGTTCACCATCATCGATGGCGGCCTTTATCTCCTTAGCACCGCTCTGCACCTTGCAGCGACTGATGTCGTCGCCCTCTACAGCCTCAATCTTCAGTTTGCCTATTTGCGATTTTGCTTCACGTCCGGCAACGGTATTGACGACATAGACTCCCATTTGCAGTCCCACGAAGGCTCCCTCTTTGCTTCCAAGGTCGATATATACTTCCTTCTGCTTGTCCTTTTTGACAGCAGCACCCTCTATGACGTTGGCACGGAGCGGACGATAGTTATTCAACCACGCTGAGATATTATGCGACAGATGACTGAGGGCACTGTGAATAGCCTTTTCAGAAGTGTCAGGAGCTGGGATGCCGCCGCTCTTTCCTTTCACAGTGAAATTTGTTATAATGTCTCTGCTCCTCGCGTCTTTCAGAGTAAGCAAGACCTCTGCTATGCTACTATAGGTGGTAGAGGTTTTGTAATCAAATTTCTTATCATCCAGTGATTTTCCATCTGAGGTAGTCTGCAGGTTCATAATGACGGCATCTACCACGATGTTACCTTCCTCCGCGATATCGTCCAACTGGAGCAGTCCATTGTTGAAGCGGAAACGATAGGCACTGGAGAGTCCCTTGATGATGGCGTTCTTGGCATCTTCTTCATACTGGGTAACTTGCACTGTGGCCTTGCCTGACATCACACCGCTGAGAATCTTGCCCACTGCATCACCTGCCGACATTTTCTCGCCATGGTGGGCATACTCTACGTTGTTCAACGTAATTCTATATGTCCGGTTCCTGTCCGTCTGGGCAAAAACCGTCATTGTGAAGCAAAGGACGGCTACAAGCGTCATTAGAATCTTTCTCATCATGTTATTTATTGTTTATAAACTCTTCGAATCGTTTGACTGTATCGTTGTAAACCTGGGGCTGCAGGTACCAAAGATAGGAAGCGTTGGGGGCTGTCTCTATCTCATGGGAATATTCATTGAACTTGAAGTTTGGAGTTTCTAACACGACCTTCTGCCCCTCTTCCTTGCTGAGACGGCGGAATTCTCCCTTGTCGGTCATCAAGACGATGTTCTCGCCCCAGTGTGCAAGTCTCTCCTCCTCGCTACGCAGCATGTTGGGTGATAGCCAATTCACAAGCGGCTGTCCAAGATGCCAGTCACGATTCTGCACCAAATAGTATTTCTCACCGTCCATCATCACCACGGGGACAGCATAGCGATTTCCGTTGGTATAGGCCGATATCATCTGCTCCATAGTCACACTGAACCTGACATTAAATTGATCCATATTCTTAATGCGCTTGTTGGCGGGAGCCTTGTCGTTGTCGTAGAACGCCTGCATGACATGCAGGAAACCGCGTCGCGTGTCAGGATATATCGAGATGATGGTGAGACCGGTTTTAAGACGGTTGTAGATGGTCAAGGGGTCGTAACGGCCCAACTGCTCCTCGGTGGCATCGACCGACTGCTCCATAAAGTCGCAGGCATTGTCCACGTTGCCCTTAAACAGGTAGATGTTACTGAGCAAAGAATACGTGTTGGCAAGTAGCGTGTCTTTCTGCTCCTTTTGCGCCTTGGCTATCTCAAGAGCCTTTTGGGCGTAACTGATGGCGCGGTCGTACTGGCCGTCGGTGTTGACGGCGACACCAATCAACGCCGAGGCTGCGGCATACTGCTTCTGGCCATCCGTTGGGTGCGCATCAGCCAGCTTCACCGTCTGCTCGGCATTTTTCTTGTTGTCTTCTACTGTGTTCTGTGCATTCATCTGGAATGCCACGGCGCATGTCAGCGCTACGATAGTCATGAATCTTTTGCCTTTCAGGCGAAAATTCTCGCGTTCTGCATAGCAAACAAGCTTGCTCTGTTCTTTCTTAATCGATTTTTTCATTTTCTTGATGATTTATTGTTATACATTATTAATAAATACCGTTCTCGTTCAGTTTCTCGTGCAACCGGAAGTTCTCGCGGATGAAGCGCATCAGCATGTGCTGACTTTCGGAGAGCCGCCAGCGGTAGAAGAGCAGCCCCAAGATGAGCAGTAAGACCAGCAGGAGGAGGGCTGTGGCCAGGGCGCCGATGATGATAAATGTGATGTCTGTCATTTCTTCAATGTTTGAATTCGACGGCAAAGTTAGTGGGAAAGACCGAAAAGCCTTCCCCACTGCTTGAAATGTTTTCCCCAAATCTTGAAAAACTACTGTTTATGCGCTATTTTGCGGAATTGCGTTCCGCGATTTCGCTCACGACTCGGCAGAAGCTAAGCTCTCTTCGCTTCTGCTCTTGCTGCTCTGCGAAATTCCGACGGTGTCATTGAATAGTAGGCGGCAAAGAGACGGGCAAAGGTGGTGCGACTAGTAAACCCGCTCTGTTCAATGATAAGTCCTATCGGGTCGTCGGACTTTTCAAGCAATTGGGCTGCATACTGTATTCGCAGGCGGTTGAGGTAGTCGGCTGGTGTGGTGTCGGCACACTCGCGCAGTGCGGCATACACATACTGATAGTTAGTGCCGAGCAGTCGGGCCAACGTGTCGGGGTTGGTGTCAGA
>JAEEGH010020561.1_pt1 | contig 13714 bp, 11 predicted proteins | sample 9134181 | NCBI WGS metagenome assembly JAEEGH01 (sample SAMN16246544, study PRJNA631951) | gut metagenome | biome: gut microbiome; feature: rumen; material: DP-attached | host: Bos | place: Iran: Karaj | collected 2018-10
CGTAAGCCCTGGGATCGCGTGGTGTACAGGGAACGATGAGGAATTTGGTTGCCCCCTCGGCGAGGTGACGGATTATGGGGTGCTTTGCATGTCTAGAAAGTGACCATCGACCACTTTTTAGCATGGCGTTGCACATTTCGTTGATTTTGGAGTCGTTAGAAAGGTTGGACATATTTTTTTCCTTTAAAAAATGAGTAGCCAACATCGGCTACCCATAAAACAAAAAAAATCCCCTTGGAATTACCAAGGGGAAAACGATGGAAGTTTTTTTATTTTACTAAAGGGGCTAAATATTTCAAAATTAGCTTTTGTTCGTTTTCGGAAGGGTATCTTATGCATTGTTGATTTCTCATTTGCCATTGCCACATGGCTTCTGCAAAGTAGGACTTTTTCATTTTTTCCCAATGGTCATTATATTCTGCAATAAGATAGGTACAAAGCCGTTTTACGCATTTTAGCCATCCCATTTCTATCGCAAAAAGAGTGCAATCATATAAAGGAATAACTCCATAGGGAAAATCATGAGGCTTTTGGGGAATGTCCTTGCAAGGGTCAAAATGAAGATTGATAAGTAAATCAATTATTTTAAGCAATTCATTCTCATCAATGAAACTGCAGGAACTATCGAATAAAAATTCGTTTTGCGCTAAAAGTTCATTGAAGAAGAGAGATAGTTCTCTTGTGTTGCCATCACCAAAATATTCATGTGATTTAATAAATTGATTAACTCTATTAACATAAGGGTTTTCATATTTGCATCCGTTATTTTTTGCCCAGAGTTGATTATATGTTTCTAGCACCGCTAAAAAATAATTGTTAGAATCATTTTTTACTGTTTCAATATTAAATAAGGGTATGACATCTTCTACGATAGTGCATTTCCCGATATTGCAAACGGTATATAATAAATTTTGATTATTACGAAATGTTAACTTTGAAACATCGATATCAGCTTCTTTATAGGCTGGCAAAATCATATTGAATATTTTATAAGCATTTTCAAGTTCTTCTGCGTGAACCTTATTGTAATCATAGTACTTCTTGAGAGTCTTTCTCGCGTTTGGAACAATAAAGTTTATTATATCATCGTTGCTAATATGTTCAAGAGAATGGGGGACTAATACAATGCGCCAAAATCCAATAGGAAGGAACAAGAGCATGTTATTAATGCACCAATATAGGGTGTTCTTGTTTGGATCCTTGGCTTTAAGTACATTTCCGCCTTTTGCAATTATTTCTTTTACTTTTTCGGGATTGTTGATTTGAGATGCTATTTCAATGGCGTAACCGGATGTATTTCCAAAAGAAATGATTTTTTGGTTCAACTTGTTTTCGTCATATTCCAGCGACAATATATGTTTCTTCTTTTCATAAAAGGAACTAGGTAAAAAGAAGCTGTCACTTTGATTGCAGTATTGTTTTCTTAACGATTCCAATTTTTCAGAGTTGTTGTAAACGAAATTTTCACTGTCGTCATAGCCAGCGATTTCAAGTTCAAGATGAACCAAATATGAGTACTTCAGCAAACTTGTAAACAGTTTGGTTGCCGCTGTTTTGACTTTAGAGTCTGTGGCGTTGTAGGAAACGAACGCCATAGCAACAATTAAAGTTCGATACCACAATGTAGATAAATCACTATAGGTATAATTGCCTGTTGATCCTACATAGAAAAAAACAATTGAAACTTGCCTTGCATAGAAAACGGCTTTTTCGTAGTTCCCCAAGTAAAAGTTATTTTTAAATTCCATATAGAGTAGAACAGGGTAGTCGGTAGGTGGGGTACATTCTTTTAGGTAATCTATTTCCCGCTCTATTTTTTCTTTTGCATTTTCGTTTTTAGGTCCATCTATCAAATTGACTAATTCTTCAATACGATGTGAATAGGGCGATTCTTCTTCTTTTCCTTTTTTTCCATATTTCTCTAAAAGCATTTCATTGCAAGGAAAACGTTTATAACATTTGGAATAAAACCAATTTATTAAAAGAGATTCTTTATCTACTATTTTTTCTTCTAAATTAACTTCATTTAAAAATGATAATACGGACTTTATTTTGACAAAATCTGCAGAAGATTTTTTTGTTTCTTTCCATGCCTTAAAATTCTTTTTTATAACATCCGATTTCAAATGATTTTTTATTAGAGTTTCGTCTAAGCAGTTTATGTAGGTGAAAAAATCGCTTCCATCTTCTGAAGCGGGTATATTTCCTAACCATTTCCAATTTGTTGTAGATTCTCTTATGCAATACGCTTTTGCAAAAAAATATCTAAACCACTGTCGGATATATGCGTTTTTGGTTGAACCTGAGGCTGTTGACTTGTTGATTGCGCCAATATACCACGTCAGAATGGAGTCTACAGATTCTGAATATGAGCCTAAATCAAAGCATTCTATGTATTTCTTTATCGCGTCTCTGTCGAGCGCCTTTTTGTGTTCGCTAGATCTTAGACCATCTCTTATGGCGGAGTATAATTCTTCGTAATCAGTTCTGTTTACATATTTTTTCAAAATGAAAAAGTCGTCAAAAGCCAGGGCAAATTCCTCTATTGTTGGGAATCTTTCTTCCAAAATTAACGGATTTTTGCAAAAATTGTTGTAATTCGCTAAAGTCATTTTTCTTCCTTTTTTTTGATCTAAATATACTTTCAGTATGTTCAGAATTTCATGGGGGAAATTACAAGATATTTTTTGCTCTTTTTTCGATAAGTAGGTGTGTCTAGAAATCCCAAAAAACCATTTGTTTTCCCTTCAAAAATAATGTATATTATTTACCAAATCACGATTTACTAAATTACGATTTGATAAATCTGGCTTTCGCAGCGAGGTGATATGTTTATCGGCAGAAAACAAGAATTACTTTTTTTGGAAGACAAGTACAAATCTAAAGGTGGACAACTTGTGGTTTTGTACGGTCGCAGGCGCGTTGGCAAGACAGAAACTCTCCGGGAGTTCTGCAAAGGGAAACCGCACGTTTTCTTCTCTTGCCGTGAGGTGTCGGACAAGCTCCAGCTTCGCAGTTTTTCTGAAAAACTGCTGCATGAGAAAATTCCTGCCTCCAATTATATTACCGAATTCGCCGATTGGGAATCTGCTTTTAAGAGCGTAATCGACTTGCCGTATAAATCGGCCAAAAGACTGCTCGTTATTGATGAATTTCCTTACATGTGCAAAAACAACGAGGGCATTCCCTCCATATTGCAAGCCCTTTGGGACGAATTGTTCAAAGACGAAAACGTCATGATTGTGCTTTGCGGAAGCGCCATGAGTTTCATCGAGAACGAATTGCTTGCCGAGAAGAACCCGTTGTATGGCAGGGCCACCGGTATTTATAAAATGGAAGCGATGAATTTTTACGAGGCCGTTCAGTTTTTTCCGAAATACTCGGCCCGCGACAAAATTATTGCTTATTCCATTCTTGGCGGCATTCCGCATTATTTGCGTCAATTCGATCCTGCTCTATCGCTTGACGAGAACCTCAAAAGGAATATTCTTACCAAAGGTTGTGCCCTTTATAGCGAAGTGGAATTTTTGCTGCGGCAAGAACTTCGAGAAACTCTTTTGTATAACTCGATTATAGAATCCGTAGCTTTAGGAGCGACCAAACTCAACGATATCAGTCAAAAGTCGATGATTGATGATACGTCAAAAACAAGCGTTTATCTGAAAAATCTTATCGAACTTGAAATCATTGAACGAGAATTCTCTGTTGATGAAGGTTTAAAGAATCTAGGCAATCGTAATCGCGGTTTGTATCGATTGACCGATAATTATTTTCGATTTTGGTATGCCTTCGTGTTTGCCAACTATTCTGATCTTGAAGGTGGCGATGTGAATGGGGTTTACGATTACGTTATCAAGCCCAAGTTGCATGAGTTTGCCTCTTTAGCATTTGAAACCGTTTGTCGGGAATATGTCAAGGAATCACAGAAAGTCGGAAGTTTGCCTTTCCGCTATAAACGAATGGGGCGTTGGTGGGGGAAGACGACGGTTCGTCGAAATGATAAAAAAGAAATTCAGAAAACTGAAATCGACTTGCTGGCCATCTCTGACGATTCAAGTAAATACCTAGTCGGTGAATGCAAGTTTAAAGGCAGGCCGTTTGATTATGGTGAATATCTTGATATGGTCGCTAAATTTCAACCGCAAAAAGCAAATGCGGATATATACTATTATCTTTTTTCGGAATCTGGATTTGCAAAAAATCTTGTCGCTGAAGCAAAAAAGAATAATAATATAAAGCTAGTGGACATCGAGGAAATTGTTTTCCCCGCAAAAATGAGTTGATTGTTTACCCCAACTGTCAAAAAATTGACACTTTCTTTTGCTATATTGAATGAACCCCCGAACGGGGTGTCTGGCAGCGGTTGTTGCCGGGCGTGTATCACGAGGGCCGTGCGGGCTGTGCTATCCAAACGTGGGTGTACGGTTCGGTGGACCCCAAATCCGGAAACGGAATCTACAAGTAGGAATCTCAAATGGATTTTTCTGCGATTATTGCCGAAGAGCTGAATCTTGAAGTGTGGCGCGTATCTAAGGCGCTCGAACTTATGGACCAGGGGGGCACGATCCCCTTTATCGCCCGTTACCGCAAGGACCAGACGGGTACATTGAACGAAATTGAACTCCGCGACATCAGCCACCGTCGCGACTACCTCCAAGAGCTCGTCGATCGCAAGGAAACGATTCTCAAGAGCATCGAGGAACAGGGCAAGCTCACGCCGGAACTGAAGGCTCAGATTGAAGCTTGCAAGGACAAGACTCTTCTCGAAGATATTTACGCTCCGTTCAAGCCGAAGAAGCGTACTCGCGCAACGATTGCAAAGGAACTTGGTCTGGAACCGCTCGCCCGCCTGATGTGGGCTCAGGAAAATACCGGAAACACGGCGGAAGAAATCGCCCGCATTTATTTGTCCGAAGAAAAGGGCCTTGCCGATCCGCGTGCAGCCCTCAAGGGTGCTGCCGACATCTTGGCCGAAGAAGTTGCAGACAACGCAGAATTCCGCCAGTACCTCCGCAACAAGGTCGAAAAGACTGGTGTCATGGTTTCCAAGGTCAAGAAGGATTTCGAAAAGCAAGAAACGAAGTTCAAGGACTACTACGACTTCAGCGAACCGGTCGGCAAGATTCCGAGCCACCGCATGCTCGCACTCCGCCGTGGCGAAAAGGAAAAGGTACTCCGCCTCTCCATCGAAGTGCCGAACGAAGAAATGATTGGTTACCTCCAGAATCAGGTCATCAAGGGTGAATCTGTCTGGAAGCCGTATCTTGAAGACATGTGCAAGGACGCTTGGGAACGCTTGCTCCAGCCGAGCATGGAAAGCGAAGTGCGCCTCATCCTCAAGGATGCCGCCGAAGAAGAAGCTTTCAAGGTGTTCTCCAAGAACCTCCAGGACGTTTTGCTCGCCGCTCCGGCTGGCCATAAGGCTGTGCTCGCGCTCGACCCAGGTTTCCGCACGGGCTGCAAGGTCGCTGTGCTCGACAAGAACGGCAAGTTCCTCGACCACGGCATCATCAAGCCGCATGAACCGTGGAACGACAAGGCTGGTGCAGCAGTTTATCTGATGAGCCTCATCGACAAGTATCAGATTGACCTCATCGCTATCGGTAACGGTACGGCTAGCCGCGAAACGGACGCTTTCTGTGGTGAAATGGCTCTCAAGTTCAAGGGCAAGGTTCCACCGCGCGTCATCGTTTCCGAAGCCGGTGCATCTGTCTATAGCGCAAGCATGATTGCTATCGCCGAATTCCCGAAGGAAGACGTGACGACCCGTGGCGCCATTTCCATTGGCCGCCGCCTGCAGGATCCGCTTGCTGAACTTGTCAAGGTCGATCCGCAGTCCATTGGCGTTGGCCAGTACCAGCACGACGTGAACCAGCGCGAACTCAAGAAGCGCTTGGACGAAGTCGTGGAAAGCTGCGTGAACATGGTCGGTGTCGATGTGAACAGCGCTTCCGCTCCGCTCCTCTCTCATGTGGCAGGCTTAAGCAACACGCTCTCCGAAGCGATTGTGAAGTACCGCGAAGAAAACGGCGCTTATGCAAGCCGTGAAGATTTGAAGAAGGTCAAGGGCTTCGGTCCGAAGGCTTTCGAACAGTCGGCTGGCTTTATGCGTATTCCGGGTGCCGAAAACCCGCTCGATGATTCCGCCGTGCATCCTGAAAACTACGCTCTCGTCGAAAAGATGGCCGAAAAGGTCGGCGTTCCGGTTAAGGAAATGGTCGGTAATGCCGAAGCTGTGAAGGGCATCAAGCTCGATGAATTCCTCTCCGACGAAGTCGGTCGTGCTACTTTGGAAGATATCCTCAAGGAACTCCAGAAGCCGAGCCGCGACCCGCGAAAGGAATTCCGTTATGCGAAATTCGATGACCGCATCAAGACTATCAACGACCTCGTGACGGGCAGCTGGATGGAAGGCGTTGTGACCAACGTTGCTAACTTCGGTGCGTTTGTTGATATCGGTGTGCATCAGGACGGCCTCGTTCACATTTCTGAAATCAGCGACAAGTACGTGACGGACGCCAAGGACGTGCTTACGGTGGGTGACGTGGTGAAAGTCCGCGTGGTTGCTGTCGATGCAAACCAGAAGCGCATCAGCCTTTCCATGAAGCAGGAACAGACCGACGGTGTCGTCGGTGCTGGTGCTAATGGTCCTCGCGGTCAGCGCGTGGGTGGCCCGCGTGGCAACTTTGGTGGTCGCCGTGATGACCGTGGTGGTCGTCCGCAGGGCGGCATCCAGGGTCATGCGACTATTGCCGACCTTAAGAACAAGATTGCAGGGAAGGAACGCCCCGGCATGCAGCCGCAGAAAAAGCCGAATCCGGCTCAGCCTGCCAAGATGAACGCTCTTCTTAAATCTATGAAGAAAGGCTTCTAGCCGAGAGTCGCGGCAAATGTGCTTGCACAATTTGCCATGACCGAGGCGTACTTTTTGCGCTACGTAAGTAGCGCCACAAAGGCTTCTAAGATTTGACAGCGCAGACATGCTTGCATGTCTGCATTGGCAAATCGCTGAGCCTTGCACAACGAAGTTGTGCAACGGATTCTAGTGTCATGCCCGCCGCCGAGCGGGCATCCCCCTTTCAAAAAAACAAAAACAGCACTCAAATGAGTGCTGTTTTTTGTTCAATCTTACAAGATAGGCAAAGCTTCGTACCATCGCGTAACCGCGATAACTTTGCCTAAAAGCTCGATTATTGACGCCTTTGCGTCTATGCTTCGGCTCGGTTATAGAAAAATGCAAGCATTTTCTGCAACGCTCGCCTTACGCATTATTCGTACTTGATCACGCCGGCCGGGCAGCTGTCAGCAGCGTCCTTGATTTCGCTTTCGTAAGCAGAGAAATCAACGCCTTCCTTTACCTGCATCTTTTCCGGAACGGAGAAGACTGCATCGCAAGTAGCTTCGCAAGCGCCGCAGGAGACGCATTCGTCGCTAGATTCATCGAGCCAAACTTTTGTAATTGCCATAAAATACCTCTTATATTGGTTGGGTTTTGTCAAAAAATATAAAAAAAATACGCCCGAAGATGGAAAAAGTGAAAGAAAAGGGGGAATGTTTGTATTTTTTCCCAAAATGCGAAAGTTTGTTTGCCTTCTAATCCTTCTTTGCTCGTTTCCGTTTGCGGAAACGCTTCCTGTTGCGGATGCAAACGTGGAGGGCGCACGCGTTGAAATGGAGGGCGGACTGGCCGAACTTGATGATGATTCGCTTGAATATATTGACGGTTCGGCTCGATCGGTTGGAATTTTTGAATATAGCAGCCATAACGTGACGACGGCAAAGAGCACGGTTTCTTTTGGATGGGATGTTACAGCTTGGACAAACCATATTGATTACAACATGGGCTTGTGGTGTGGCGAGCGAATAGCAAATGGTTTGTATTTAAATTTTTTGACGCTTAATTTACATATTCTTTCTGATGTCGGGGATACGTGTACGAATTCGAAGGGATGTTCAAGAATTGGAGCTGGTTTAGCTTTTAACAGTGTAATCACTCTTGCTGCGGCTTTTGCTTCGTATGGGGGTGATATGAATCGTTCTTGGCAGGTCTTTATGGCATTACAAAATCCGACCTTGGAATTTTTTGTTGTGCGAAAATACGTTCCTATTTCGATTGGGCTTGGCTACAACACAGACTGGTTTGCCTTTAGCCCTGGTCATAAATTTTACTTGCGCGCCCATGGCGACTTGAATTTGAATATCACTTGGGCAAGAATTTCTGCTTCTTATTCCTATTCACTCTTGGATACTTACGATTTGAAAAAAGGCTCGAAAAGGTTTTACCTTAAAATATTCTTCGGCCCCATGGGACTTGATTATTAATTTTTCTAAATTTGCGGTGAATTTTTCAAGCGTATCCGGGCAATGGTGCTCGTATTTCGCCTGAAAATTATGAGGACATCGTTAACGATGAAAAAAGTGGTTGTAAAAATTGGTGGCAGCTTGGCAATCGACGAAGCCAAGTTGGCCGATTTTGTGGCGGCAGTCAGCAAGCTTCCGGCTATGGGCTGCCAAGTGGCCGTGGTGCACGGCGGTGGCAAGGACATCAACGAAAACATCTCCTTGCTCCGAGAACAACCCACCTTTATCGACGGTCTCCGAGTCACGACGCCTTCTATAATGAAGATGGTCGAAATGACGCTCTCGGGTCACGTCAACAAGAAACTCGTGCGAATGCTCCTCGAAAACAATTGCAACGCAGTCGGCCTCAGTGGTGTCGATGGCAAGTTGTTTGAAGTGGTCAAGAAGCAGGGCAAGGTGGATCTTGGCCTCGTGGGCGAAGTCAAGAAGGTCAATCCGCAGATTGTGGAAACGCTTTGGTCTGCTGGCTTTGTCCCGGTCGTGAGCCCGATTTCTATCGGTCCTGACGAGAACGGCAAGACGGTGAGCTGGAACGTGAATGCCGATACTGCCGCAAGCGAACTGGCTGTGGCACTCCACGCTGACCAGTTCGTGCTGGTGAGCGATGTCCCGGGCGTGATGGACGATACCAAGACCGTCATTCCTGAATTGAGCGAGGCCGCTGCCGAAAAACTCATCGAGTCTGGCGTCATCAGTGGCGGCATGATTCCGAAGGTCCGCGAAAGCTTCAAGAGCATTGAACGCGGTCTCAAGAGCATTCACATTGTCGGCTGGAAGGATGCCGAACACTTTGTAAAACAAATTAATGGAGAACTGAACTATGGCACAATCCTTGGCTAATTCGATTTTTGAAGAAGACAAGCAGTTTATCGCACCGCTTTATGGCAAGGCCAATATTGAATTTGTTCGTGGCGAAGGTTCTTACTTGTTCGACAAGAACGGCAAGAAGTATCTTGACTTTGTCGCTGGTATCGCCGTGAACGCTCTCGGCCACCAGAATGCTGCTATCAAGAAGGCTGTCGAAGAACAGATGGACAGCTTCTTCCACATTTCGAACCTTTATCCGAACTACCCGCAGGTGAATCTCGCTAAGGCACTCCTTGCTGCGACTGGTTTCGACAAGGCATTCTTCTGCAACTCCGGTACCGAAGCTAACGAAGGCTGCATCAAGTTTGCACGTAAGTATTTTGATCGCAAGGGTGAAAAGAACCGCCAGAAGATTATCACGTTCGTGAACAGCTTCCACGGTCGTACGTTTGCTGCTCTTTCTGCAACGGGTCAGCCGGCTATCCGCGAAGGCTTTGGCTCCATGCCGGGTGACTTTGTTCACGTTCCTTGGAATGACGTGGCTGCCCTCAAGGCTGAAGTCAACAACGACACTTGCGCCATTATGCTCGAATCTCTCGCTGCCGAAGGTGGTGTGATGACCGTTTCGGACGAAATGGTCGCTGCAATCAACAGCTTGAAGAAAGAATTCGGCTGCCTCGTGATTGTGGATGAAGTGCAGGCAGGCATGGGCCGTCTCGGAACATTCCTCGGCCTCCAGAAGCATGGTATTGACGCAGACCTCGTGTCCCTTGCCAAGGCGCTTGGCGGCGGTCTCCCGCTTGGTGCAGTGCTCCTCCGCCAGAAGGTTGCTGACCAGCTCAAGGCGGGCGATCATGGCACGACGTTTGGCGGCAACCCGGTCGCTTGCGCGGTCGGTCTCGCTGTCGTGAACCAGATTGCAAAGCCGGAATTCCTCGCCAATGTGGAAGCTCGCTCCGCTCAGCTCAAGGCTGGTCTCGAAGCTATCGCGGCGAAGTTCCCGGCTGTGAAGGGCGTACGTGGTGAAGGCCTTATTCTCGGCCTCGCTCTCGACGAATCGCTCCCGGTCGGTAACGTGATTGCAGCCGCCCGCGACGAAGGCATGATGGTCTTGAGTGCCAAGGGCAACGTGCTCCGTTTGCTCCCGCCGCTGAATGTGAGCGCAGCCGAATGCGACGAAGCTTTGACGAAGCTTGAGGCGGCATTCGCCGCCGCAACGAAGTAATTTTTACGATAAGCTTCGCATTACTGCGTTCTCGGACTCTCGCTGTACGACTTGTACAGCTACGGTCCTGCGGCCTTGTTCTGCTCGCTTCTCCTAAAAATTTAAACAGTTACTTGTCATGCCCGACCTGATCGGGCATCTCCTTCTCGAAAAAAAACGAAAAAAGACTTGGACTTTGTTCTATGTCTTTCATAAACCTGTAATATTTTAATAACAAAATTGCGAAATAATGTCAAAAGTGAAAATAAGCTTTTTGTAATATGTTTGTTAGTGTAAAAATAAGTTTAAAACCCTCGTTTTTTCCGAAAAAATAATATATCTTTGGACCGCGCTTTTCAAGTATTGCTGTAAGTTAGTTTACTTGAAAAACGTTGTTGGAGTTTGGCGATGTGTTGTTTGTAATAAGGAATTATAGACACGTGAAACTCCGTTTCTATTATAAACTAAGTTTTTTGAGAGTGGCTGAACGCTTATGTCACAGCATCTCAGAACTTGCTGATTCTGTTCTTCAGGCTGTTGTTAATGCCTGTGGATGTAGCTGGGTTGGCTTATTGATTTTTTTAACAAAAACAAATGAATTCGAATTGGAGGGTAATTCATGAAAAGTTCAAAAATTCTGGCTGTCGTAGCGATGGCTTCTCTGTTTGCGGCTTCTTCGTATGCAGATGATGTTTACGGCGCCATCACCATCAAAAAAGTGAAAAACAGCGCTGGCGTTGAAAAAACTGTCGCCTTTATTGACGACGAGTCCAAAGCGACGACGGTGATTGAGAAAGAAATCAAAGTGGACTCTGTCTATTTCAATCGCGTGTTCAAAGTTGGTGACAATGAATCTCGCGCTTCCACATTGATGCTTCCTTTTGATGTTAAGCAGTCTGCTTCATGGAAGTTGGGACTTGATTTGTACGAATTTGTTAAAGTTGTTAAATACTGCGCAACATGCCAGTATGAGATTCATGTAAAAAACCAAGGCTCAGAAGACGCGGGGCACATGAAGGCAAATACGCCTTATATCGCCATTGTCAAAAACGATAATAGGGATGGAAAAATTGCTTTTAGTACACAAGGTACGGACTTGGAAAAAATTACCTTGAAGCCGACTGCTGGGAATCATGTCGTTCGTCATGAAGAAGGTGATTACTACTGGGATATGACGGGCACCTATGAAAATATCGAATTCAAGAATCCAAAGAACATCTTTGGGTTTGCTGCTAGTGCTGGTGAAAAGACTGAGCTTGGTGAATTTGTAAAAGCCGCTTGCAAAGACGGTAAGTGCGCTTCTATTAGACCGTTCAGAGCTTACCTTAAGTGCGTTCCGAAGAGCTTGAACAAGTCTGCTGGTGAGGCCGAAATGCCAGAAACCATCAAGGTTTTCGTTATTGATGATAACGGCAATAAGGGCACGACCGCCATTGGAACGCTGAATACTCGCACGGGTGAATTTGTCAAGGAAGACAACCATTGGTTCGATATGAAGGGTCGCGTGCTTGATCACAAGCCGACTGCCAAGGGTACTTACTACAACAACAAGAAAAAAGTTATTATCAAGTAAGAGGGGGAAAAAATGAATATCGAACTTGAAAACAAAACAGAAAAGAAGGCTTATGTTGCTCCTGCTATGGAAATCATGAGCATGGAACAGAATATCAATCTTCTCACCGGTTCCGAAGTGGAGATAGAAGACTTTGAAGGCGTTAAAGATTGGGATGGTGAATTCAACTAATCTGTTGATCCGCTTTTAACATTGTCCCGGCCTCAGCGCCGGGATTTTTTGTATAAAAAATCCCCCGGAAAATAAATCCGGGGTGATAGCGTAGTGTTGTCATGCCGGCCACAGTGCCGGCATCGGTTGTTCTGCGTAAAATTACACGTTAAACAAGAAGTACATGATGTCGCCATCCTGTACGAGGTATTCCTTGCCTTCCGTGCGGACAAGCCCTGCTTCCTTCGCAGCGTTCCAGCTGCCGTGCTTGAGGAAGTCGGCGTAGCTGAGCGTTTCGGCGCGGATAAAGCCGCGTTCGAAGTCTGTGTGGATAACACCTGCACATTGCGGGGCCTTGAAGCCTGCGTGGAACGTCCAGGCGCGGCATTCCTTTTCGCCGGCGGTAAAGAACGTGCGCAGCCCGAGAATCTCGTAACCTTTACGAACAACAGAATCAAGTCCGGATTCGGTCATGCCGAGTTCCTTCAAAAAGTCTGCCTTGTCAGCGGGTTCCATTGCGGAGAGTTCTTCTTCAATCTTGCCGCTGATGACGATCACGTCATGTCCGTGCTTGGAGGCGTATTCTTTGAGTTGATCGACGTAAGCGTTGCCTGTGAGGATGTCGTCTTCCTTGACGTTTGCGCAGTAGAAGAGCGGCTTTGCGGTAAGGAGTCCGAGATCCTTGACGATGAGTTCCATTTCGTCGCTGTCGTGCATCACGGTACGTGCGGCGCTACCTTCTTCCATGGTCTTTTTCAAGAGTTCACAGGCGGCGAGACGGGCCTTCGCTTCGGCGTTGCCGGTGCGTGCGGATTTCGCTTCGGTGGCGAGGCGTTTTTCGACTGTGTCCAAGTCTTTGAGGATGAGTTCCGTTTCGATGACTTCCACGTCGCGAATCGGATCGACAGAACCGTTCACGTGAATGATGTTCTCGTCGTCAAAGCAGCGCACCACTTCCATGATGGCTTCGCATTCGCGGATGTGGGTGAGGAACTGGTTGCCGAGACCTTCGCCTTTGGAGGCGCCCTTTACAAGACCGGCGATATCGACGAATTCTGTAACGGCCGGGACGATGGATTTCGGGTTATAGACCTTCACAAGTTCGTCAAGGCGTGCATCCGGAACGCTGACCATGCCGACGTTCGGGTCGATGGTGCAGAACGGATAGTTTGCTGATTCCGCGCCAGCGTTGGTGATTGCGTTAAAGATAGTGCTCTTGCCTACATTCGGGAGGCCTACAATGCCACATTTAAAACCCATGATTATCTCCGGTTGCGGCGCAGTTCTAGACGCGCCTTCTGTTTTCGGCGGTAAAGGTAGTAATTATTGATGGGCTAGGCACTAAAAAAATGCGGTTTTCGCAGGCGTTTTGCTTTGTAAACAATTGTTATCGTAATTGCCCGTTTGGGCGGTATTGTCAATTATTTGACATTTTGTCAATGAACGGATTTGGCCATTTTGATAAAAAAGCCCCAAATAAACATAATTTACGATCGACCAAGTTGGTCATACTGCCGATTTGGGATTAGATTCAAAGGTGCCAGTTAGAGTTGGAGAATTGGTGCTTCTGCAATCGGATGGAGCTTCGACTCGGGTCTCAGCTAATTACCACGAGCGAT
>JAEEGH010020564.1_pt1 | contig 13713 bp, 11 predicted proteins | sample 9134181 | NCBI WGS metagenome assembly JAEEGH01 (sample SAMN16246544, study PRJNA631951) | gut metagenome | biome: gut microbiome; feature: rumen; material: DP-attached | host: Bos | place: Iran: Karaj | collected 2018-10
CTGCGGTAGATGCGGCCGGCTGGATAGAGGAGGACGTTGTCGCCGTTGCGCAATGCATCGACGCAGCTCGTGATTTGCTTTTCGACTTTGTCGAAGCCAGTTTTGCCGACGATGCCAAGATCTGGTATCTCCAAGATTCTGAGCTGTTTACGCAGATAGCGAAGGGGCGTCGTGCGGACTTGCTTCTCCGTGACAAGGGCGCGCGGCTTGAAATCCTTCATGAGCATGGTCGAGACGATGACAGGATCCATGAGGCATGGATGGTTCGGCAAAAAGATGATGCTTTTGTTGCCGAGCTTCTTGATGTCTTCCAGCCCTCTGAGATGGACTCTGTATCGAAGCCATATCGCGAATTTAGCGAAGATTCTGAGAAAAAACAATGTCATGATATGATGCCTTGTGTTGTTTGTCATGGCGCAGGCGGGACGCACCGCGCCACTTCCCTGGGCGCAGGCGGGACGCACCGCGCCACCACATTATCGTTTTGCCATTGCGAAGCGGTCACGCCCCGCGTAGTCCTTTTTTACCATTACTATACTATAATGCAAGTTTTGCAGAATGTCTTTCATTCGCGGGCCGTGTTGGTCGCCAATTTCACAAATCAGCCATCCGTCGGGCAGGAGACGGTCGAAAGCCTCTTCGGCGATTTTGCGGAGAATCGCCAAACCGTCCTCTTCGGCGACGAGCGCGAGCCGCGGTTCATGATCTTTGACGACGGAATCCAACGTTTCATATTCATTTTGAGAGACATAGGGTGGATTCGCCGTGATGAGCGCGAACCGCAAATCCTGCGGAAGCGGCTGGAAGAGATCGCCTTCCAACAGCGTGACGTTGTCCGCTTTGAGCCGTTGGCGGTTCTTTTCCGCCCATGACAGGGCTTCCGGCGAAATATCCGTCCCGTAAACCGTTCGTGACGGACGGGAGGCGGCGATGGCCAACGCGATCGCTCCAGAACCTGTGCAGAGGTCAAGAACAGGACCGTCGATGGCGAGATGTTCGAGCGCTAAATCCACAAGTTGTTCTGTTTCAGGGCGTGGAATGAGCACGCCTGGGCCGACGAGCAGATTGACGCAATGGAAATCGACATCGCCCATGATGTATTGGAGCGGTTCGCCGTCGATGCGGCGTTGGACGCGGCTGTCCAGTTCACGTTGCAGTTGCGGCGGAAATTCCGCACCCGTGGAGCAGGGGATGGCGACGGGATTGTCGCCAAGCAATTGCGAGACGAGCCAGCCGGCCTCCTGGCCGGCATTTTCCACGCCGCCTTCCTCAAGGCGGCGGCGGGCTTCTGATATGGCGGTTGCGATGCGCATGAATTGGAAATCCATTGATTGAAATAACATTTAACCAATGTAAAATTTGCCTTGTAAACGGCAAAAAACAAATGAAAACGGAAAATATGATGGTGGGGGGCATTTTATCTCCTGAGTGAGTTTCAAAAATAGGGGGCGCGAGTCAAGGCCGAGACGGCCTAGTTACCCTGGCTGTTGCCAAGGCCGAGACGGCCTCCTTACCCTGATTATTAGCAAACGCCGTGCCAAGTCGTCGGCGAGGCAAAAAGACGCACAACTGGCGGTGCAGACATGCGTTTTTGCAGGCCAGCCTGGCATTTTTTGTATATCAGCCTGACATTTTTTGTATAGTGGATGTGTTTTTAGGCACAAGATGGATGCTTGATAGAACATGAGGTTTGAACCGACCGCTCTTGTGGTTCTTTTTCGTCTTGTGCATGGAAATCTTGACAACAACCTATATAGTATAAGGAATATAAGAGGTAATTTTTTTAAACAGGAGGTAGCAAGGGCGTCCCCGCCCTTGACAAGGCCGAGACGGCCTTGCTACCACAAATTTTGAAATTAGCTCAAACAATATTCACTCAAAACAGAAAACTCATAGAATATGTGACAAGATTGGCCAGAAACACGAAGGCCATTAGTTTCCATGTGAAACGGAACCATAGGCCATAGGCAATGAATTCCGTAATAAAAACGATGGATTCCGCAAGAAGAACAGGAAACGATATCAATTCGAACTCCTTGCCGGACAACAAGAAGCAAACATTCAGAATGATATTTGTCGTCGCATTGACAATGACGGATGCCAACACGAATCGACGGTTGCGGTATTCACGCGATATCATGAAAATCGCCGTTTCCACAAGAATCGTCACCAACGCGCTCGCGATAATGACCATCGTTATATACATGAATTCCTCCTCGCCCTGCGGCACAGCCACCATGCAATGCCGAAGCTGATAGCGGCTAGAAGATAGGCGATATTGAAAACAAGTGTATGATTTGGAAGGAATTGCATCAACCAGCCAGGAAATAGAACCGCCGCCGCAAGTCCGAACATCAGTCCAGGCGATGATGGATACAAGCGAACCAATATATATAAAGTAATGGCCATCATCAGATTGGCGATGAATTGCGCGGATAGTCCGATGACAACGTTACCGCCGCCAAAAGCGAATAACGCCCACGATACCGCCAACGCCGTAATTCCTGTCAACCAATGGCCGAAACGGTCGCCTACGAATCCTCCCGCCTTCTTGCCGCCCATGACCAACACAAAACACAGGACAGACAGCGTTATGGACACTTTCCATGGCGCTTCCGTGCAAAATCCAGACGCCGCCCTGCAGAAGACGCAGAACGTCATCACGATAGCCGCAAGAAGACACTGGATATCAATGGGTTCTGCTTTTTCAACGATTTCTTTTTCAGTCGTTTCAGTAGGCCAAATCCAGACAAACACCAAAAACAAAAGAGCCATACTACCCAACGAAACAACATAAAGTTCCTCTGGAAACATGCAGCCCAGCCCGATGCCAAGCGCGCCAGGCGCGACGAAGAGGCCAAGTTCGCATGCCCTTCCCTTTCCTCTATGTGCATAATGGCGAATGACTTCTCGTCCTGCCGAGACATGGAACAGGCTGTTTCCAAGCCCCAACAGAACGGTCGCCAACCATGGTATGCAGAGCGCTCCAGTCGCCCCAATACACACAATGACAATAGAAACCACCCACAGCCAGCGGTCCTGCTTCACCCTGTCTGCCAGCCATCCAGTAAGTATCTGCGTCGCAAAGGCTAGGGAGTTATAGAGCATGACCAGTTCAAACGCGTTTTCCGGCAAATCTTCCACAACATACGCCAGCATCGTCGATCCGCACAGCGCATCGACGAGAAAATGGAATATCATGGCAAACGCCAGCATGGTTGTGTTACTCCTTCGAATGAGTAATGCTTAACAAAATGTTACAAAAAATCACGCCGTCACATGGATAAAAGAAAGGCCCGGATGACTTGCATCCGGGCCGTCGTGTCAAAAATCAACGATGGAATTGTCTCGCAGGCGGAACTGGCCTGTAAACATCCGATTTCAGTTGCGACTTTGTTCTGCCCGCATCTGGTGGCGGCAACGGCTGGTCATCCTCCGGCGGAGGCGGCGGCAACGGCTTCACAGACTCAGGCGGCGGTAACAGCGGTTCAATAGTCGCAGGTTTTGGCTGTGGTTTGACAGTCTCAGGCGGCGGCAACAGCTGTAGCGTCTGGGCTGGTTTAGGCTGTGGCGGCGGTGCCACTGGCTCAGGCGGCGGCAACGGTTGCAGAGTCGGAGCAGGTTGTGGCTGCGGAACGATAACTGGCGGCAACGGCTGAACGGGCTGAGGCTTCGGTTGCGGAACTGGATTCGGCAACGGCGGCGGAACGACAACCTGCTGCGGATGAACTGGCTGCGACTTCGGAACTGGATTCGGGAACGGCGGCGGAACGACAACTGGCGCCGGCTTTACAGGTTTCGACGGCGGCAACGGCTGAACAGGCTGAGGCGGCGGAACGACCGCAGGTTGTGGCTTGACGGCCGGAGGCGGCGGCAACGGCTTCACAGATTCCGGTTTCGGCGGTGGTGGGACAGACTTCGGATCAGCCGGAGTAAACACGGCAGCCGGCTGCTTGGGAATCGCCTCGCCTTGCCCCAAAAACTCGACGTTCTCCAGATATTCGATGATTAGCAACGGGCATGTCCAGCCTTTCATCTCTTTAACAAAGCCCGTGACTTTCACATCGTGATTCACATATTTTTCCAAGCCTCTTCCATCCCACATGAAAAAGCACACGGGAACTATTTTTTCACCGTCTTTCTGATATAAGGCATAATTTGCGTCCTTCGTTGCATTCGGCCCCAAATAAATCAAATGACCGTACATTGTCGCTATCAACTGCTCCGGCTCCTTTGACTTAGACGGCCGCTCGACATACGGCCGGACAGGCTGAGGATCATCCTTCAAGGGAATGGGGCGTGGACGATGACGGGTCGGCGACGGCAGTAAATCCGCCATGAGGCAGTTTGCGGCAAACAAGCCAATACCCGCCAGAGCAATCATTCGACGTGTTTTTGAGAATAACGTGTTCAGCATCATACATCCTTTGTGAAGTGTTAACAATAAACACAATTTTTTTAATGTATCATACGATATGCATCTGTCAATGGGAAACAAGACGGAACCTCTAGCCCCCCCAAATGTTTTCGCAAGATAAAAGAGACATAAACAACATAGGTTGCTAAAGCGACAGTGAAAAGTCATAAGGCCAAGCACTTCGCAAGCTTAATGTAAAAATCATAAAGCCATAAGCGCAGTTCTCCTGTTTAAAGGAGAACTGGCTCCGTCTTGTCGATCATGGAGACGCCAAGATTCAGACGGTAAATTCGCGGATATGTGTCTTTACGGCTATTGGAGGCTCGCGTCGTGCCGTTCGGCAGATATTCCGTCCGTTCGATTCCCAAACGGAATTGCGACGCATAGCCCAACGCCGCTCGCGGCACCGTGAATTCCGCCAGCCAGCCGCGATATGTCTCCATGGACGGCTGTTTGCTGACATGCATGGCGGGCAACGGCATGGTAAAGCCTTCGCGATCATAGAGAATCAGCCACGCCGTCTCCGGATAATCATGATGGCCGCTGAATTCGGCCTCCACCTTTACTGTTTCCGAATCGACTGAGAATCGCCACCGCATGTAGTCTCTTCCGACTTCCCGCCATTCGCCTTCAGTCCACGTATTTCTTTCATCTTCAAAGAGATATTCCTCCAACGGATCACCTTCGGACAGCGTCTGCCGAGCGTCTTTGAAATCCGTATCCAGAAGCTTTTTCAACTGTTTGGCACGCCAACGAAGCTTTTCGGGGAAATACTTGAACACTTCCGCTTCGGAATGATAACCGAGCCGTCCGTCTTGTTCACAGAGTTCTGCAAGTCGTTCGGACGCTGTGATTTCCTGCAGGACAATCTTGCGCATCGCAAGCAAAAGACACCGCGAATCCTGCGGTTGCGCAGTTGTCAACGCATGCCGCATCTCATAGAAGCGGAGGATTCGCGCAGCAGAAGCGAACTGTATGTCAAGTGCTTCCGCCAGAGAGAGTTCCATCTTATGCCGTTCGGCATCCGTCTTCTGCAATTCCAACAGCCCTTCATGCCATTTGCCCGACAGCGTGGCGCAGAGCCGCGCGGCTTCGTCCAGCCTGAAATTGGCGAGACATTCTCCGATGGCATCGCCAGACGGGAAACCGTCCGGCTGCCATGAACGCGTCAATGATGTGAAATTGAATTTCAGATGCAACGGCCAGACAGGCCCATCGTGCATCGGACCATAATATTGGAATTGGATATCCAACGGATAGTTGCCGTATGCCTCCGCAAACAGCTTCCATGCCGCGACGGCCTGATTGGCTTCCGCGCCCCAATCAGGCGATGCAAGTTCTTGAAGGAAAGCATCTTCATCATTGGAAAAATCTTCAAACGCGAGCTTTCCAGCCGCTTCGTTCATGAGGCCCGGATAGTTGCCGAAATACCAGCATTGCATCACATGCTTCACACCCAAGCATTTCATTTCACGATATTTGCGATACAGGATGCCCGGAACGGGAACGTAGGGAATCGTCGCGACTTCATGAGAACAGCCCACCTGTATTTTTGCCGACATCTCTGCGTGATTTTTGCACGCCTCCGCCATGCGGCAGTAACGGTCCGACGGACCGACGGCGGACAGCCAATAGTCGCCGCCTGCCCGCGTTCGACCAAGCTGATTGCGCGTGATGCCAGATTCGAAATTGAAGGAGACAACGACTTCGCCGTCGAGATCTTTCGGCAAATCATAGACCCATCCGTCGATCTGTTCCGCATACGGAATGTACAGCCAACTGATGAATTCCGCTGATGGATTGGCGCGTTTCATGCCGCGGGCCATCGACGCATTCACAGCCTTGAAAATCGCCTGCGGACTGCCCAATGAACAGCCGTCGCACAATTTTCCGCATTCGTTCAACGGCGAAAAACGGCTTAGGCAGGAAGTCATCCGTTCGCCAAAGGAAATATTGATGATTCCGCCAAGATACGGCACTGCCGAAAACAGCGAGAACGTGCATTCTTCCAAATAGTTACGCGCCTCCTGTGAATTGACGCAGAACGGAAAACTGCCGTGGATGCTCTTTTCTTCAGACCAACCGCAGGCCAGTTGATTTTCATGGCCTTTCGGCAATGGATTGGCCGACGACCATGCGGCGGGTTCGATGCAGAACGCCCAGATTTTGATGCCATAACGGCGGCACCGTTCCACGACGTCGCGCAATTTTGCCAATCGTTGCGCCGCATCCGCGCAAGCGGGGCGCAACGTCGTATCGCAGATTTCACGGAACGTGATGGTCAGCCACAGGCCATTGACACCTTCCTGCGCCAACAGAGACAGATATTCCTCCGGATAGTAGTCGATGTCGTTCATCAGCTCGTCGATATTGTGTGGCGGCCGTTTGATGGGGCCGAAGAAGCAACGGGAGATGCGGTTCTTCAACCACGGTTTCCGCTCGACGACGCCGCGCTTCAAAAACGGCGATGTCTTCAATTGATCCATCAGCCAATAGACGGCACGGCGGACGCCTTCCGTGTCGCTTGCCGTGATGACGATGCCTTTGTCGATTTCAACGCGATAGGCCTCCGTCTCCATGGCTTTTTTTGACTTGACGATTTTGCAAGTGACTGATTTTCCGTCGATTCCAGCTTCGGAGAAGAAACGCCGCATATCCGCATAGGCAGTTTCGAGAAGCTTTTCATCGTCTGGAAAATCACATTTCAGGCAAATTCCTTTCGTCGTGTCCAAACAACCGTCTGGACACACATTGCCCCATTTTGGCGTAAACGGCCTATGTTCCTTTAATAAAGGGATAAAGGCTGGTTCGCCTTTCGGAAACGACGGCATCTGGTATGATTTGATTTCCATAGACTTAAGGAGCTAAAAGCTAAAAGCTGAAAGCTAAAAGCAAAATCCTAGAATACTAGAAGTCTAGAATCCTAGAAAACTAACCACTAACCACTGGTCCCGCAGGAGCGGGGCCCATCCAAACACGGTCCCGCAGGAGCGGGGCCCTCCCAAACACGGTCCCGCAGGAGCGGGACCCTCCCATGCAAAAACAGCCCCGCAGGAGGCTTCCTGGCGGGGCTGGCAATAGAATCAATCAGTGTTATGCAAACAACTTACGCCAGTTTCGGCATCTTTTCGAGGACGATCTTTTCGGCTTCGAGATTCCACAAGCCGTTGTTGCGTGCGCAGGCATCCGCGAGTTCGGCGAAGACAGGATCCGTCTTGCCCTTTTCCGCGAAGTCCGCGATGGCGGTCAGCGGGAAGTCGCAATGCGTATAGATCAACTTCTTGCCGCCCTTGATGTCGGGCAGATGGAGCGTCGTCTCGCGAGCGGCGGTCAGACCACCGACATGCGTGATCATCATGGCGGGATTCAGCTTGCCTTCGCTCATCAGCTGGAGGGCTTCCTTAATATCGGCCGTTGTGCCGCCGGATGTTCCAACAACGTGCGTTCCAGCATAATGGACATTGTAGAAGTTGAACTTAGCGGCGAATTCCGTATCCGTCGGGCCGGCGAAGAAGTTCAGACAGCCATCGGCGGCCAGAATCGCATCGCCCTGTTCGACGACGGGCGCGACAGGAGCCAGAACGAACACGTCGTTGTAGCCTTTGCCGCCGTTCAGATCTTTCAGAGCCTGGACAGGATTGTCGCACTTCGTGTTCAGATAGACAAGTTTCACGCCGTTCTTCGCGGCATCTTCAGGCGTCAGAATGGATTTCGCGCGATCGAGACGGGAGTCGTCAATATCCGTCACGACAACGAGTCCGGGCTTGCGCGGGCCATGGACCAAATAATCGATAAGGCCGAGGCCCATCGGGCCGGCGGACGCGAGACATGCACATGCGCCGCCTTCGACGACGCCCATGTTGTGATGATACGTTCCCGCAGGAATATGGTATTGCGCATGGCATGCGCCGATGAGGCAGCTCATCGGTTCGCTCAAGCTGGCCATGAAGAAGGCGTCGCCCGTGTATTTCAGCAGGCAGCCATGTTCCATGACGATGCTCGGGATGCGAATGTAGGTGGAATCGCCACCGATGGTCTGGAAGGAATAACCGGGCGCGGCATAGGAGCCTTCGATCGGCATGGCGGGCTGGATGCCGAAGCGGTCGCCGGGCTTGAACTGATCCTGCCATTTCTTGCCGACTTCGATGATGCGGCCAGTGAATTCATGGCCGAGAATCGGAGGATTCGTCGCGCAGTCGTTCGGAACGCGTTTGTGGTCTGCACCGGCCTTGGAAGCTTTGTAACTGGACATGCAGATGGAGTCGCTGATGACTTCGGCGATGATGCCGTCGTCTCCGCAGGGCGGAAGCTCGAAGCTCTCCAGACGCAAATCCATTTTACCGTAAATTCTCAACGCAGTCGTTTTCATCTTACGTGTCTCTATTTTAATAACGTTGGTTAAAGGCGGAAACCATTTCCGCCAACGGTTACTTCTTCGATTTGATCAAGTCGGCCAACGACTTGACGGACTTCAGAACGCCAGCCTTGATGTCGCTCTGTTCGAATTTCACTTCAAACATCTCTTCCATCGCGACGACCAGTTCTAGCAGCAGGAAGGAATCCACGCCATATTCGGACAATTCCGTCTCGGTCTCGATTTCCGAAGGATCGATATCCAGAAACAAACGCTCCACAATCAATGCCTTCAGTTGATCTTCTAATGTTTCTTCAGCCATTCTAAGTTTCCTTATATCTTGAGGTTGTCCAAATCCGCCAGAGGCTTTCGCCATTCTGGCTTGTTATACATATTATAAACGTTTAGACCGCAACGCCGATTGGATGTTCCGTCATTTGTCCGGCGGAATCACCAATACGGGGCAGCTCGCCTTCTGCACGATCTTCGCCGCGACGGAGCCGAAGAGCAATGACGACAACGCGCCAGTTCCCTGACGGCCGACGACGATCAGCCCTGCTCCGATCTCCTCCGCGTATTTCAGAATCTCCAAATGGCTCTTGCCGATGCGGAAAGCCGTCTTGAAGACAAGCCCTTCCGGAATCTGCGGACGAAATTCGCGATCGATTTTCTCATCGATGTCGTTTTTCGCCTTGTCATCCGCATCTCCTTCCGCGCCATAGATATAGGACTTCCAATACTGGGCGTCCGGCTCTGGAATCACATGGATGAGATGCAATTCGCTGCCTTTTCTCAGCGCCGCCGCCTCCAAGGCGTACGCAAACGCACGGCCGGCGTTTTCCGAAAAGTCCGTGCAATACAAAATGCGCTTCGGCTGATCCTGCATATTCGTCTCCTATGTGGTTTCTTTCTCCCGAAAAACAAGACACTATTATAATTTGTCTCGTCCTTTTTCTTTTACCAACTGTTTTTCCTTCAAATCTGTTATTTTCCCAAGAAAAGTTACGCCGCCAGTTTCTGCATCAGATGCGGAAGCCACAGCGCCAGTTGCGGGAAGAAGATCAAAAACAGCATCGCAATGACAATCAGCAGGAAAAACGGCATCGCGCCGCGGAAGATTTTCTGCAACGGAATGTCACGTGCGATACCGCCGACGACATAGACATTAACACCAACAGGCGGCGTGATGACGCCAATCTGTGTCACGAGAACAATCAACGTACCGAACCAAATCATCGTCTGTTCGCCGCCACCGCCGAATGTGAACTTCTGCACGACAGGCAGAAGAATCGGAATCGTCAGCATGACCAGCGCCAACGCGTCGATGAAGCAGCTGGCGATGATGAATCCAAGAATGATGACGGACAGCGTAACTGCCTGCGGCATCTGTGCTTCTGCAAGCGTACGGGCAAGCGTGGACGGAAGATTCGTCACGCCGAGGAAGCGGCCGAACATGGACGCTCCAGCGATGATGATCAACACCATGCAGGACGTGCGCATCGTTTCCAGAAACGCCTTCCGCAAAATGTTCCATGTCAATGCGCCACGGCAAAGAGCGACGATGACGCCTGCTCCCGCGCCGATAGCCGCGGCTTCCGTCGGCGTGAACCAACCGAGAAACATGCCGCCCATGACGACGGTGAACAGGATGATCGTTTCGATGATGCCCAGTAGCGATTTGAATTTCGCCGCCATCGTGGTCGGTTCGCCTGCCGGACCGAGCTTCGGATTGATGTGGCATGCGATGCCGATGTATAGGCAGAACAGTAACGTGATGAGCAGGCCAGGCAGAACGCCAGACATAAACAGTTTGGCGGGAGAGACTTTCGTCATGATGCCATAGACGATGAAAACGACGCTTGGCGGAATCAACATGCCGAGACTGCCGCCGGCCGCCACCGTTCCGGACGCGAGCTTCATGTCATAGCCGCGACGGCGCATTTCCGGAAGCGCGACGGCCGACATCGTCGCCGCCGTCGCAGGGCCGGATCCGCAGATGGCACCGAACGCTGTGCATGCACCGACGGTCGCCATCGCCAAACCGCCTGGCAACCAGCTAAGCCAGTGGTATGCCGCATCATAGAGACGGCGGCTGATACCTGCATGATAGGTGATCTGTCCCATGAAAATGAACAGCGGAATGACGCTCAAATCGTATTTGGAGAACGTCTCGTAGCAGGAGCTCAGAAGCAGATGGCCCGCTCCCGCGAGATCGCCGATGGCCAACGCATAGCCGCCGCAACCGACGACCGCCAACGCGAAACCAACCGGCATACTGAGGCCCAGAAGGATCAGCAGTACGATACAACCTAATATACCTAATAGTGTCAAGCTCATGAGTGCATCATCTCCTTTCCGGGGTGGGCCAGATTGTAGATCTTCACGAGAACCACCACGATGAACGTGAACGACATGAACCACAGTACCCAAAACAGTGGAATCTGCAGCGTCAGCGTCCCGATCCCCTTGCGCAGCAAATATTTACCGTATATCCAGCTTCGATAGGAAAGATAAAGGAACATCAGCATCGCCACGCCACGCGAAAATGCGTCAACCCAAATTCTGACGCCACGCGGGAATTTCTGGAAGAAATATTCGACGGCGACATGGCCTTTCACGGCCGTCGTGTACGGCAACGCGCATGCGCCGCTCAGACAGGCTGCGATTTGCACGACATCGACGACGCCCACCAGTGGATGGCCGAAACGCCGCAGGATGACGTCCAGGCAGGTCGCCACAATCATGACGGCGATGCCGACGCCTGCGACGGCCGCCATCACCCGAACAAGACCGGACACGATTTTACGATAGCTTTCCCACATGGTCAGTTCTCCTTTGCTTTCGCGGCCGCCTGCGCTTTCGCGATCTCTTCGCGAAGGAATGCCACCGCTTCGTTTCCGGGCAGTCCTTTCTTCTCGGCACCATTCGCCCATCCGTCGAGCAACGGCTTCAAGGCTTCACGAGCCTTGGCGTCCTCTTCGGGCGGCAGTTCGATGATTTCACGGCCGAGCTTGCGGACAAACGCTTCGCCTTCCGCATCCATGGCATCCCACAAGTCGCCATGTTTGCCAATCCATTCAGCGTTGATATCGCGGATGATCTGTTGGATTTCAGCCGGCAAGCGGGCCCATGATTTCTTGTTCATGACGACGAACATCGCCGTCGTGTAGCCCAACGACGGAATACGCGTCACGGCTTGAATCACTTCGCCCTGCTTCCAGCCGCAAAGCGTCTCGATGGGGCATAACGTCCCTTGCACAACTCCTTTGCGCAACGCTTCATACGTATCGCCTTGGCTCAAGCCGACGGCGTCCGCGCCAAGGCATTTCACAGCGCGAGCCGTTACGCCCGTACCGCGAATGCGCTGTCCTTTCATGTCGTCAAACGTATGAACGGGCAGATTGCTGGCCAATACGCCTGGCCCATGCGCATGGGCGTACATCAATTCAACATCCGCCAATTCTTCCGGTTGGAAATGCTGAATGAAGGCGTTGGCGATGCGTGTCGCGGATGTCCCGTTCGGATAGCCCCACGGCAAATCCAAAACTTCTATCAACGGAAACAAACCGCGGCTGTAGGCGAAACAGCTCATGCCGACATCCGTCGAACCGAAAACAACGCCGTTGAAATTCTCACTGTCCGTTGACAGGACGGAGCCCGGATAGACATCGACGACGACTGCGCCATTGGTTCGTTTCTCGACTTCTTCCGCCCACTGCTTTCCGAGCTTGGCCGCGCCATGCGACGCAGGGAAGAAGATGTTATATGTCAAGCGGAACTGTGCTTTCGGCTTGGCCTTATTCTCGGCTGGGCGGCATGAACATAGCAGCACGCACGCCACAGCGATGGTTCCTCCTAGAAATGCGTTGAGTTTCATTGGCTTGCCTTATGTTTGAATGACGATTTTGTTCTTTTGTTATTATCGCAAAGGAATTTCATGAAGTCTTTTCACGTAACACATTTTATAAACAAAATGACTTTCACTGACATTCGTGTCATTTAAACAACCGCCGCAGCCGCCGGAGCCGTTTGAGTCATTCATGATCAACATCATTTTTTTATCATCGAATCCTTCGGGTATTGACGGCCCGGCGGCGAGGCATTTTTGTTTGTTTTGTTTATTTTGTGTGTTTTGTGTTAAGATTCGTGTGCATTCGTGTGCATTCGTGGTTTTATCCAATATGAAAAAACGACCGTTCGACGATGTGCATGCACGTCGCCGCCGGTCGGTTTTTCGTTATGTTTCTGGAAAGACTCCCGTTAGGGGGAATCAGATTTTGCTTTTCAGGAAATTCACGGCTGTGCGAATATCCGCTTCCGGATTCGCCCCGACCTCGCGTTCGACGGTCAGGTAGCCACGATAACCGATTTCGGACAGGGCCGCCAAATAGCGATCCCAATCCACTTTTCCTTCTCCAAGCGGGAGTTCGTTGAAGAGCTCACCAATGTTCAAACCTTCAATGCCGCCCTCCGCGAATGACGCATAGACCTGCACGGGATCGCAGGGGCGGTATTGGACACCGTCTTTTGCATGCGTATGGACGATGTAGTCCTTCAGCGTATAGACGGCTTTGACAGGATCGTCATTCTGGACCATGATCAAATTCGCGGGATCGAGATTCACGCCGATTCCCTTAGAAGCGACGTCGTCCAAGAAGGAACGCAGGCGATCCGCCTTTTCAGGCCCTGTCTCGATCGCGAACGTCACGCCTTTCGCTTCAGCGTACTTACCAAGCTCGCGGCAGACGAACAGTTGGTTTTGATAGGTCGGGCTCGTCTTCTCCGCGGGAACGACGCCGATATGCGTCGTCACGACGTTTGTGCCCAAATCGACGGCCAGATCGACGATCGCCTTCGATTTCGCGATCTTCCATTCGTTCTCTTCCGGCTTCTGGAAGCCATGGCCGCCCAGATCGCCGCACAACGCGGAAATCGCCAAACC
>JAEEGH010020570.1_pt1 | contig 13709 bp, 13 predicted proteins | sample 9134181 | NCBI WGS metagenome assembly JAEEGH01 (sample SAMN16246544, study PRJNA631951) | gut metagenome | biome: gut microbiome; feature: rumen; material: DP-attached | host: Bos | place: Iran: Karaj | collected 2018-10
CAATGAATTGCTTGCCCGCCGCTTTACGCTGCTCGGCAAAGAACCCGATGCCTGCGGGCACCGCGGAATGGATTACGACGACTTTCGGGTCGGCCTTGATTTTCTTCATCAGGTAGTCGCCGAGGATACCGCCGTACGATTCGCCGTTGCCCCAATTTACCACGCCGGTCGGGATGTCGAAGGGGGCCGCCCAGTGGAAGCCTTCTTTCGCATTTTCGGCGAAGCTGTAGCCTTTGCCCTTGAGCGTGTGGATATGCACCACCACGGGTTTGTTGGAATCTTTCACCTGCTTGAATGCAGCGATGAGCGCTTCGATGTCGTTGCCCTGTTCCACGTAGAGATAGTCAAACCCGAGGCTCTTGAAATAGTTGTTCTCGCTCTTGCCTTGCGTTGCGCGGAGTTCCGAGAGGCTCGCGTAAAGGCCGCCGTGGTTCTCGGCAATGGACATCTCGTTATCATTCACCACCACGATAAAGTTCGTCGCGTATTCGCCCGCATTGTCAAGCCCTTCGAACGCTTCGCCGCCACTCAAGGAACCGTCGCCGATTACGGCAATCACGTTGCCCGATTCGCCCTTGATGTCGCGGGCGGTGGCAAGTCCGAGCGCCAAGCTCACCGAAGTCGATGTATGGCCTATCATAAAGTGGTCATGTTCGCTTTCGCAAGGCTCAGTGTAGCCCGTGACGCTCCAGTATTTGTCCGGATTCAGGAACGCCTCGGCTCGGCCGGTTAAAATCTTGTGCGTGTAGCTCTGGTGGCTAACGTCGTAGACAATCTTGTCCTTCGGGGATTCAAAAACGTAATGCAGCGCGATGGTCGGTTCCACGAATCCGAGATTCGGCGCCAGGTGCCCGCCACATTTGGAAATCTTGTTCAGGAGCGCCGTGCGGATTTCGGCCGCGAGCACCTTGAGCTCGCTCATGTCCATCTTTTTCACGTCGGTGGGGGAGGCAATCTTTTCTATTAGCATAGGGTACCTTGAAGTTATTCCAAAGTAAATATACACCCTGCCATGCATTTTATTCTCCCCAAATGCATAATTTCTGGTTCGTGCAGGAAACAGGCGGCAATGCGCATGGAATGGCCGAACAGGGCGGAATCGTTTATTATTTTTTTCCCATGCGTCGCGCGTTCTCCGCCATCCCTGTTCTTTTCGCAGCTCTTCTGGCTGCGTGTTCCGAGTCGTTCACTGACCCGCGAGACGGGCAGGTTTACGACGTCGTAAAAATCGGGGACCGGGTCTGGTTTGCGGAGAACTTGAATTTCGCGACCGAGGGTAGCGTGTGCCCAGAAGACGACAGCCGCAACTGCGATAAGTACGGGCGGCTCTACACGTGGGCGGCAGCGCAAGTGGCTTGCCCCGAAGGCTGGCAGCTCCCGGACAGCGCGGATTTTGCGGCTATTATCGCGGAGGCGGGTGGTGCTGCGCAGGCTGGCGAATCCCTCAAGGCTACCAGCGGATGGTTTAAGAAGGGGAACGGCTCCGACGCGCTCGGCTTTAATGCACTGCCCGCAGGTTACCGCGGCGCCGTCGAGGTCCCGGGCGATGCTGAGTCGGAGCGCGCTGCGAAATACGACGGCATTGGCGGCTACGCCTACTTCTGGAGTGCATCGACAACGCCCGACGATCTCGCGTATTATCTGTTCCTGGATTTCAGCAGCAAGTCGGCAAACATGAACGCGTTCCCCAAGGGGGATTTCCGCTCGGTGCGTTGCGTTTCGCGATAAAGCAAAAATTGCCTAAAATAGGCAACCTAAAATAGGCAATTTTAGTAGAAAATCTTCACGAGCAGCGTTCCGACGATGGTCGAGACGATGACGCTCGTAAGGCCCGGCAGCATAAAGCTGTGGTTCAGCAGGTACTTGCCAATGACGGTAGTGCCCGAACGGTCGAAGTTCACGGTCGCGATATCGGAGGGGTAGTTCGGGATGAAGAAGTACCCGTACACGCTTGGCAGCACGCCCAGGAGCACCGGGCCTTCGATGCCGAGGCTGTAGGCGAGCGGGAGCATGGCGACCACGACGGCGCCCTGCGAGTTGATGAGCACGCTCACTGCGAAGAACGCGAACGCGATAGCCCACGGGTAATGTTGCACGATGTCCTTGAGGCCGCCCTGCATCACGTCCATGTAGTTCGCGAAGTAGGTGTCGGCAAGCCAGGCGATTCCGTAAATGGCGACGACGGCCACCATGCCGCTTTGCCACACGGCGCCTGCCACGGCCTTCTTGGGGGCTGCCTTGCAAAAAATAACCATGAACGCGGCTGCCGAAATCATCACAATCTGGATGATGATGTTCATGGCGAGCGGTTTTACCTGTGCCACGCCGTCGACGACCTTGCCGGTGGGGAATTGCGGGCGGATGTCGTGGCCGATAATCTGGAACACGGAGAAGAGCACGATGACGGCGAGGGCGCCGAGGAAGATGAATACGGCGCGCTTGGCTTCTTTGGGGACTTCCTTGTCGAGCACGGAGGCGGTGCTGCCGTACATGTATTCCTTCATCTGCGGGTCTTTTAGGCGGGCTTGGAAGGCAGGGTCTTTATCGAGGTCGAGTCCGCGCTTGTACGAGACGGCGGCCGCGGCCATGAGGCCGCAAATGCAGGCGGGAATCGTAATTGCGATGACTTGCAGGTTGTTGACTTCGAAGCCGTTCGCGTTAGAGATGATCACGAAGGAGGCGACCGCGGCGGCGATGGGCGAGCAAGTGATGCCCACTTGGGAGGCGACGGAGGCGACACCGCAGGGGCGTTCCGGGCGGATGCCCTTTTTAAGGGAAATATCGCAGATGATGGGCATCAAGGTGTACACGACATGGCCGGTACCCACGAGAACCGTGAGGAAGAACGTGCAGAGCGGGGCGAGAATGGTGATGTGGTTCGGGTGCTTACGCAGGAGCCTCTCCGCAATCTGGATAAGCCAATCCATGCCCCCGGAGGCCTGCATGATGCCGGCGCAGGTCACGGCCGCAATGATGATGTAGATGACGTCGGTAGGGGGCTTGCCCGGCTGCAGCCCGAACCCGAGAACCAGAATCGCAAGGCCGATGCCCGAGATGGCGCCAAGCGCGAGGCTCCCGTAGCGTGAGCCTACATAGAGTGCGAGCAATACAATCAATAGCTGGATTATCATCAATGTCATTCAAGCCTCCGAATGGTTTAATTTAAACTAAACAAAAAAACATATAAAAGCTAGCCACGGCCCCCCTTTTTTACTAATTTTGCTTCGTCAGACAAGTAGGAGATTAAAAAAATGACAAAAACAACCGCAAACAAGGCCGCAAAGGCCCCCGCCAAGAAGGCTGCCGCCAAGCCGGCCGCCGAAAAGAAGGCTTGCGCCAAGGCGTGTGCAAAGCCTGCTGCCAAGAAGGCTGTCGAAAAGGCTCCGGCCAAGAAGGCCGCCCCGAAGGCTGCCGCCCCGAAGAAGGTCGCGGTGGAATTCGTCGCTGATTGCCCGCTCGCAACGACCGTCTCTGTAGCCGGTACGTTCAACAACTGGGCTGTCGATAAGGACATGCTCAAGAAGGACAAGAAGACCGGTCTTTGGACAGCCAAGATGTCTCTCGCCGCTGGCGACTACGAATACAAGTTCGTATGCGACGGCAAGAACTGGGACGCTGGCGACAACAAGATCAAGCACGTCTAATTTTAGACGAAAGAACGCCGCTTCGCGGCTACAGACGAAAGACGAAAGAGGTCTCGGGATTCCGGGACCCTTTTCATTTTATGTAATATTGTGGGCGAGGGGCCGTTTCCGACTTGCTTGTATGTGCCATTTTCTCTCGTCTCTCGTCTCTCGTCTCTCGTCTAAAAACTAAATTTGTCCCCATGGCAAACTATTCTATTCCCCAAGAAGTTTTTGTGAAGGCTGCCGAACAGTACGGCACCCCCCTCTGGATTTATGACCGCGCCACCATCGAGAAGCGCGTGAAGGAGGTCCAGGTTTTCGACACCGTGCGTTTTGCCCAGAAGGCATGCCCGAACCTCTCCATCGTTGCGCTCGTGCGCAAGCTCGGTGGCGTGGTTGATGCGGTTTCTGCAGGCGAAATCGTCCGCGCATTGAAGGCGGGTTTCAAGGGCGGAGTTCAGAAAGGCAAGGCTCCCGAGATTGTTTATACCGCAGACATCTTCGACCGCGACGCGCTTGAACTCGTGAAGAAGTACGACATCGCGGTGAACGTCGGTTCGCCCGACATGATCCAGCAGCTGGCCGATTTCGGTGTGAAGTCGGAACTTACGCTTCGCGTGAACCCGGGTTTCGGTCACGGGCATTCGAGCAAGGTGAATACCGGCGGTCCGCTCAGCAAGCACGGCGTGTGGCACGAACAGATTAAGGACTGCGTCAAGCTCGCGCAGGCAAACGGGATGTGGATTACCGGGCTGCACATGCACATCGGTTCCGGCTCCGACTTCGAGCACCTCTCGCAGGTTTGCGACGCTATGGTGGACGCCAGCCGCCGACTGGGCTCTCACCTCCGCACCATCAGTGCCGGGGGCGGCCTCCCGATTCCGTACCACGAAGAAGACAAGGGCAACCGCATCGACATGCAGGCCTACTACGACCTGTGGGACAAGGCCCGCAAGAACATCCAGCAGAGCATCGGCCACGAGGTTCACCTGGAAGTCGAACCCGGTCGCTACCTGGTGGCCGAGAGCGGCTACCTGATGGCCGAAATCCGCGCGGTCAAGAAGCAGGGCGACAATTTATTCTACCTGCTTGACGCCGGCTTTACCGACCTCGTTCGCCCGAGCTTCTACGGCAGCTATCACGGCATTTCCATCATAGCCCGCGACGGTCGCGAGATGAACGAGATGGTCGATGCCGTCGTGGCAGGCCCGCTCTGCGAATCCGGCGACGTGTTCACGCAGGAAGAAGGTGGATTCGTCGTCACCCGCAAGCTCCCGAAGGCCAAGGTCGGCGACTTGCTGATCCTCCATGACGCCGGCGCCTACGGTGCGGCCATGAGCAGCAACTACAACAGCCGCCGCTACGCCGCCGAGACGATGTACACGAACGGGGAACTCAAGGTCATCCGCGAACGCCAGACTTTCGAGCAGTTGCTCCAGAATGACCGCGTTATCGACCTTTAGGCTCCGTTTGACAGGGAATGCCGCATTGGGCGTAGCCGATTATTAACTATATTTGGCGCACTATGGCACTTTGCTTAGAAACAGAACAACTGGAAACCGTCCAGCGGATTCTATCTCTCCATTTTGAAGGCCTGGAAGTCTGGGCCTACGGTCCGCGTCTTACGGGTGTCGACCTGACTCCCGAAACGGAACTCGACCTTGCGGTTATTGCCGAGAGGCCGCTTTCGTTCGAGGCGATGACTGCGGTGGAGAAGGCGTTCGCCGAAAGCGGTCTTCCGTTCCGTGTGGATGTCATTGACTGGGTCAAGCTCCCGGAATCCATGCAGAAGCGTATAAAGAAAGAGCACGACGTGGTTCAGGCTGCCGCCGAGGACTAGCGCGGTAAGGTTACGATGAATCGTTTAATCCCATTTTTCCTGGTGGCTTCCCTCTGCGCAACGGCATTCGCGCAGGGCGAAATCGCCAAGGCCAAGGATCTTGTCCGCGAGGGCAAGTGTGCCGAGGCTCTCCCTGTTCTCCAGAAAGTCTCGAAGTCCAACTTCCGCAAGCACGAGGGTGCCCAGGCGTCCGTGATCCTCGCGGAATGCTACCTGCGTGAACACAAGCGCCCCGAGGCCCTGAATCTCACGTCGAGGTTCCTGGAATACCATGTGTCTTCGGAATACCGCGAGCGCATGGAACTTGCCCGTGCTATCGTGATGATCGAGCAGGGCTCCGTGTACGATGGTGTCGAGGCCATGCTCCGCATCCTCGCCTATTCCAAGAATCCTGCCGCACGTAGCCATACCAAGGATGTCGCCATCCAGACGCTTGCCGCGAGCCTCATGAATGCGGACCAGCTGCAGGCGCTCCTCGAGAAGTACCCCGTGGACAAGGACGTGGTGGGCTGGATGCAGCTCCAGATTGGCCGCGAGTGCCAGAACGCTAAGCGCTACCGTGCCGCCCGCTACTGGTATAAGAAGGTCGTGAGCGGCGGCGTGGCCGAGAACCTCAGCGCCACCGCCCAGCAGGGACTGGAATCCCTCGAGGGTCTCGGTGCCGGATTGCCCACGGTGCTCGTGCTCGCCCCCCTTTCGGGCGACTTCGCCGAGTTCGGCGCGGCCGCCGTCCAGGGTGTCTACCTGGCGCAGGAACAGGCCGGTCTCCAGGAGAAGGTCCGCATCCGTATCTCCGATACGCATGCCGATGCCGGCATCGCGCTTATGCGTACCCAGCAGGCCGTGAACCAGGATAGCATTGTCGCCATCATCGGCCCCATCATGAGCGCCCCGGCGGCGACGGTCGCCGCTTGGCTCGGCAGCAACTTCCAGCATATCCCGATGCTTACCCCGACGGCTACCGACGACGGCATCGCGAAGATGGGCCCGAATATCTTCCAGGTGAACATTACCATGGACAACCTCGCCCAGAAGATTGCCGACTTCGCTACCAAGTGTCTCGACATCCGCGAGTTCGCCGTCCTGAGCCCGCTGGGCGACTACGGCTCCTCCATGTCCCAGAGCTTTACCCGCGCGGTCGAGCGCCGCGGTGGAAGCGTTGTCGCCTTCCGCAACTATCAGGAAGGGCAGCCCGATTACGCCACCGAGTTCAAGCTGCTGCGCGACGTGCGCTACAAGCAGGAAAACCGCCGCAGGAATATCGCGAAGGGCGCAGCCGACCTCGATGCCGTGAACGCGAACGAGCGCCGCAGGTACCTGTCCGATTCTACCATGACCATTCCCGGCGTGTTCATCCCGGCCACAAACCCCTCCGATGCGGGCCTCATGGTCGGCCAGGTCGCTTACAACAAGATCAAGGGCACCATGCTCGGGACGTCCGGATGGTACGGTCGCGAGCTCCTGATCCAGGGCAAGCATCTCGTGGACAGCTCCTACTTCAGCGTTCCGGGGCTTGACCTTTCCGGAAACAAGGATGCCTACGATAAGTTCGCCAAGGCGTTCGAGGAAAAATGGGGCGTGGCTCCTGCCGACGACAAGGTCAGTGGCCTCAGCTACGATGCTGCAAAGATCGTGTTCACGGGAATTGCGAACAACGTTGACGGCCTCACCAAGTACTTGAACAATACGCCGACCTTCGAGAGCGTCTATGGGGAAATCAAGTTCGTGCGCGGCATGAACACCAACACCAAGGTGGTGACGGTCCGCAAGAGCAAGTTCTACGTGATGGACGGCTGCAAGCTTCCTGCCGAGGCGCTTCCCTCCGACAAGAAGGATGAGAAGAAGGACGAAAAGAAGAAGTAGCGCCCGGATGCCCTAGCCGGCATCGGCGTATTCGTCGTCAAATTCGATATTCGGCCCTGCGATACTCGCTGCCACGAAATCGGCGGATTCGCCGCTGCGGTACAGGGAGTAGAGGCTCGCATCGTCGATGATGGAGTCGAGCGTGGTGCTGCTGACGGTGCCCAGTTCTTCGCGGATGCGGTTCTTGAAGGCCTGGAAGCCGGTGTGGATGAGGTAGAAGGAGATGGCGGATGTTTTATGGATCAGTCGCATAATTGCCTCCATTCGATTTCGCAATTTTTCATTCCCTTGTCATGTCGGTCTCGCCCCCTTGTCTGACGGTTGGTGACATGATTGTTGAAAGTTTGTGAAATTCCTGTTTCTATTATAGATTTTATGGGCGTCTCCGGACCAGCTCCCTGGTTTTAATACGATTATCGTAAGATTCGGCCTCTTGCGCGATTGCTCCCGGAAAGGCTTGCCTGTTGGGCTCGGGCGCGAAATGTAATTTCTTGAATGTCAATAAATTGCACAAATCCTCCTGGCCGCGTCTTCGGCGTGTTACGCCCTGTTTTTCGTATATTCCATATTGGACGATGAATTTGATGCGCATGGTGTCGCCCCGCGCTCCTTTGAGCCGCCTGCTGTGCACATTCGGCCCTGCCCGCATGTGGATTGTATGTGGATAATTTTTTATTTTTACCCTACTATGTCCCTACGCCTGTTTGCTGTGGTTATGTTCTTCGCCGCGTCCGCCTTTGCCGGGAGCCTTTCGCTTTCGCTCCCTGCCCCGCTCATGGAGCTTGCGGAGAAGATGACGGAGCGTTCCATGGCGCTCGACTACGACGGTGCGCTTTCGCTCGCGAAGCAGATCCGTGCGAAGGATGCGGGCGTGGGCTGCGTTCTCGAGAACGTGGTGCTCGTGAGCCGCTACGACGACCTGGGCGATACGCTCTCGCTGCTGCGTGCGGGCGCGAACCTCGAAAAATGCACGTCGTCCGGCTTGTGGGAGGCGCTCCGCAAGTTCGAGATAGGCTACGTGCAGAACGGGACGGGCCATTCCGTGAAGGGCGCCATGACGACGCGTTCGGCGGCCAAGCTTTTCGAGGAGTCGGGAGAGCAGGAGGCGCGCGCCTTCTATGCTATTTATGCCTACTACGTCGACAAGAGTTTCAGCTGGGTCCCCTTCAAGTCGGACCGTCGCGCCGAGTACCTCGCCGTGCTCGATTCCGCCTCGTCCTCGTCGAAGCGGTTCTGGCCCCTGTTCCTTACCTCGCTCGTGTGGATGTACTACGACAAGGGCGATTTCAACGCGGGGCTGAAGCTCTCGCTGCGTGGACTGTCGAAGGCGCATGACCACCCGGTGCTCTTGCAGGTCAAGGCCGACATGCTCTACAGGCTCCGCCGCTACAGGGAGGCGGCCGCCATCTACGAGAAGAGTGCCGCCGACTACAGGGCGCGTACGGGCAGGTCCATCCGCTACTGGTGCGCCGCGATGAACCTCGTGCGCATCTATGCCGACCAGGGCGATGCCCAGAAGGCGGAGGCCTGGCGCAAGGAACTTTCGGATCCGGAGTTTGCCAAGTGGCGCCACTGGATGCCCGCCTCGCTGGTCGACGACCTCGAGAAGCGGGACATGCTGTAATGTAAAAAATGGCGTGTAAATAACTTTTTACGGCTTGTTTCGGGGGGTATCTCCGTTTTTAGGAATAGAAACCCTAAAAATGGAGAAAGACATGGGACAGAGTCCGTTGCGGCTTTATTTCTTTGTAGATGGCTATACCCTCAAGAAGGTGAACGAGTTCTACAGGTTCTACCACCCCTTCCACACGCGTATCGATTTCCGCGCGCTCAAGAACTGGGCTCGCCGCGAGGCCATGCGCGTGTTCGCCCCGCAGGCACATTACGCGCTGATGGAATGCCACTATTACCATCCCTGCAAGAGACCGGGGCGAGGTCGCGGCTACGGCATGTTTTCGTTCGCGCGCGAGCTTCGGCATGTCGGGTTCCAGGTGCATTTCTGCGAACGGGTGGTGGATGGCCTTCACCCGAACATGAACCTGTTCAGCGACGCCCTGCTCTTTGCGAGCTACCGCAAGATGGACGCCGTGGTGCTGCTCAGCACGCAGGGGCAGTATGCGATGCTTCCCGACCGCCTGCGCATGATGGGCATGCCCACGCTGCTTTTGGGATGGAACTTCTCGTACCCGAAGGAAGACCGCGTTGTCCGCTGGAAGACGGATTCGGGACTCATGGAAACCAGCACCTACTATGTCGCGATGGACCGCGTTGCGGAACGTTGCGCTCCGTATAGCGCGGTTCCGGGAGGCCTGTTCGGAGGCCGCGTGTTTTCCCCGTGACGATTGCTGCGCGATGTGCGGCACCCAAAAACAAAACCCCGCATCCGTGCGGGGCTTTAGTTTGTTTGTTAAAATGCGGATAAGCGATTAGAGCTTGTCGACCTGCTTGCGCTGCCATTCGCTCATGAACGTCCATGTGACGCGCAGACCCACAAACCAGGTGTCGCCATCGTTGTCCGTGTCGTTTGCACCATCGGTAAGAAGGATATTTTCGACTTCCAGGTCGCTGTAGTCGACATGGCGGTAGCCGCCGTAGATGCCGATGGCGATCGGGTCGAATTCGAGGCGCAGTTCAAGTTCGGTGGTGAATGTCGCGTCGAAGGTGCTGTAATAGCGGTCGCGCAGCCTAACGGACTGGCCTCCGTCTTCCATCGAAAAGTTAGATGCCAGGTGGAAGTTCATCAGGTTGAAGCCCAAACCCACTGCGGGAATCAGGTTGATGAAGGTGTTCTCGCCGAACAGTTTCCAGGCAATCATCCAGTCGACGCCGTAGGTGAACCACTTCACGTCGTACAGGTCCCTCTTGAGGGCGGGTCCGCTTCCGGATTCGGGCGATATGGTGTACTTGTCGGAGGGGCGTTCGGAAATCTGGGTCGGCATGAAGTTGATGTTGAACCAGGTGAGGAACTGCTTGTATTGCGCGCCGATGTTCATGTGCAGGCCGATGTACCAGTCATTGAAGGGGGCGTACTTGATGGTGCCCACGTATCTCTCATTCTGGCCCGTGCTGTCGTTCTTCTCGATATGGCCGAGGTTCACCCTGGCGATGTTGTTCACGTAGTTGGAGAATCCGTCGAACATGCCGCGGTAGTCGCCGCCGATGGAGATGAACCCTCGGATGTGGTCCTTTTCGTAGAAACCGGTTTCGGCGTCTGCGAAGGCGCTTGTCGAAAATGTGAGGGCGCACAGGAGGGCGGCCAAGTAAACTATCTTTGTCTTCATACAAGACTCCTAAAAAGGAAATACCGGGTTATAAAATACATTATCTTTTGCGAATGTGCAGGGAAAATTTTCATAAGATGTTAAAAATCAACGATTTACGTGCATTTTTTGGGTCGTTCCTGGGGTGCCGGTTGCCCCTTTTCCGGATTTCGGCCCCCATAGCGTTATTTTTGTGTGCCATGCTCGCGGGTTGCGGGAACGGTGAAAAGGGTAGCGAAAAGGCCGAGGCGGCTGCCGAGAAGGCGGCCCCGGCTCCGCAGGCGAGGCCCTTGCCCCAGGCCTGCGCCGAGGGGCCCGAGTACTTCAACTCGCTTAGCCGCCTGCTGCGGATGGGCAAGCTCTGCGGTGTCGACGTGACGGAGATCCGTGCCGTCGTCGGCCGCGACACTATCGTGAAGCGTTTCGTGATGCTCGACTCTGCCGAGGCTGCCGCCGGGACGGACCTGGACGTGCGGCGTTTCCCTGTGGGCTGGACGGATGCGACGGTCCTGCGCCTCCCGGTGAAGAAGGTGGTGGCGCTCTCCTCGACGCATGTCGGTTACCTTGCGCGCCTCGGCATCACCGACCGCATCGTCGCCGTGGGCGAAGGCAAGTATGTGGCGGACAGCGCCCTCTATGCGCGCGTGGCCGCGGGCCAGGTGGCCGAGGTCGGAAACGGCCCCTCGATTTCGCTCGAGAAGGTGGTCGCCCTCGAACCGGACCTCGTGATGACCTTTGCGACGGGCGGAAGCAACGACGACTACGAGAGGCTGGAAGCCCTGGGACTTCCGCTGATGCTCACTTCTGAATGGCAGGAGTCGGATCCGGTAGCCAAGGCGGAATGGGTTAACTTGTTCGTGAAGCTGTTCGGCGTGGACGACCGCAGCGCTTCGGGACTTTCGCTTTTCGGCGACATCCGCGTGGGCTACCTCATGCAGACTTTCGAGATCAAGTCGTTCCTGGGAGAGATGGGGGTTGTCAAGGCGACTCCGGACTCCAAGGCTAGCGCTTCGAGACCTTGCGTCCGCGTGCTTGCGGGCATGGCCTACGGCGGCGTGTGGCATGCCCCGGGCGCTGACAGCTACACGGCGCGGCTCATCAAGGATGCGGGCGGCTGCTACCTGTGGGAATCCGAGCCGGGGAGCGAACTGCGGCTTCCGCTCGAGAAGGTGCTTGCCGTCGCGGACAGCGCCGACGTATGGGTCAATCCCGGGATGTTCTCCTCGGCCAAGGAAATCCTGGCGGCCGAGCCCCGGGTCAAGAAGATCCGCGCGTTCCGGAAGAAGAAGGTGTTCCAGAACGACGCCCGCAGGGGCCCGGGCGGCGGCAACGACTTCTTCGAAAGCGCCCCGACACGCCCGGTGGAACTCCTGTGGAACCTGGCGAAGTGCTTTTACCCCGACATACCCGCTCCAAAGAACATAAATTCGGTGGACACCACTTACAAGTGGTATAGAAATATTTATAATTATTGAATATGATGAAGACTCCTACAGGTATTGGTGGCTGGATTGCCTCCAGCTACGAAGCGAAAGTCCCGTTCTTGCAGCAGGTGCCGCGTGAATGTGCAGACTTCCTGCTGTTGAACGCCCAGATCCGCGAGTATGAAGCTGGCGAGATTATCATCCAGGGCGGCGTGGAAGGACAGTCCTTCTGCGTGATGCAGAGCGGACGTGCCGAGGTCTGCGGCCAGATCTTGCCCGACGGCCACTACAGCGTGCTCGCCTACATCGAGAGCGGCGCGTGCTTTGCCGAAATGTCCATCCTCTGCAACGAGCTTACGAGCAACACGATTATCGCGGCCGAGGACGGCTGCACGGTGCTCCACATCCCGAAGGCCGAGTTCGTGAAGTTCCTCGACAAGAACCCGAACATCATGGTGTTCCTGTACAAGGTGGTGTGCGACAGCCTCCGCGCGAAGAACAAGGCGTTCGACGAGTTCCAGCGCCTCTCGCTCCTTGCTTCGGGCAAGGTGCTCCCGTTCATCGACTTCGCGCAGACCATGGAAAAGAGCCGCATCACCGGTACGGTGATTTGCGAATCCGGACAGGGCAGGGGCTTTGTCGCGTTCCAGGACGGCCGCATCTGCTGTGCCAAGTGCGGCAAACTGGCGGGGCCGGATGCACTTGAAGAGATTCTTGCATGGGGCGACGACTCCATGTACAAGCTCGACACGCACCTGATGCCCGAGACGACGAATATCAACCAGATGGCCGATACCACGAGCCTCATCCTGGACGCTCTCAGAAATATTGATGAAAAACAAGGTGCCCGCAAGTAGGGTGCAATACAGTGCCCGCTTTTAGGGCAAAGGAAAAAAGATGAACTACGCAGACGCAGGAGTTTCTCTGGCCAGGGCCGACGAGGCGATGGTCGGTGTCAAGAAATCCGTACGTACTACATTCAACCAGGGCGTCCTCGGCGACGTCGGCAACTTCGGCGGCCTCTTCACGCTGAACCACCTCGGAATGAAGGACCCCGTCCTCGTGAGTTCCGTCGACGGCGTGGGCACCAAGCTCAAGGTCGATATCGAGATGGGCACGCACGAGCTGCCGGGCCAGGACATCGTGAACCACTGCTGCGACGATATCCTCGTGCAGGGCGCACGTCCGCTGTTCTTCTTGGACTACGTGGCTACGGGTCGCTTGGAACCGGGCGTTATGGACAAACTCGTTGCCGGTATGGCCAAGGCCTGCCGCGAGAACGACCTCGTGCTCATCGGCGGTGAAACGGCCGAAATGCCGGGCTTCTACGGTCCGGGCGACTACGACATTTCCGGTACGATCGTGGGTGTCGTGGAACGCGAGAACATCATCGACGGCAAGAAGATCAAGCCGGGTACGATTATCCTCGGCCTGCCCTCTACCGGTCTCCACACCAACGGCTACTCTCTCGCCCGCAAGGTGCTCTTCGACGTGGCCGGCTACAAGGTCGATACGGTTGTCGACGGTATGGACAAGTCCATCGGCGAAGCTCTCGCGACCCCGCACAGGAGCTACTACCCGAGCCTCATCGACCTCTGCAACAAGAAGATTATCCAGGGCCTCGCCCACATCACGGGTTCGGGCTACCAGGGCAACATCCCGCGTATCCTCCCGGACAACGTCGACGTGATTATCG
>JAEEGH010020573.1_pt1 | contig 13709 bp, 14 predicted proteins | sample 9134181 | NCBI WGS metagenome assembly JAEEGH01 (sample SAMN16246544, study PRJNA631951) | gut metagenome | biome: gut microbiome; feature: rumen; material: DP-attached | host: Bos | place: Iran: Karaj | collected 2018-10
ATTGCGATATTTCAATTGCCACACAATCTGCTGGATATCCTAGACGGCAATAGGGTCGACACCGGCAAAAGGCTCGTCGAGCATGATGAACTTTGGCTCAATGGCCAGACAGCGGGCTATCTCAGTGCGACGACGCTCACCACCGGACAGCTGGTCGCCCTTGTTCTTACGAACCTTGTTAAGACGGAACTCACGGATGAGACTCTCCAACTTCTCCAACTGATAGTCGCGAGGCTTGCCCGTCATTTCCAGTACGGAGAGAATGTTGTCCTCAACCGACATCTTGCGGAACACTGAATTTTCCTGTGCAAGATAGCCGATTCCGGCACGGGCACGACGGTAAACGGGATAAGTGGTCACTTCCTCCTCGCCCAGATAGACGTGGCCGCCATTGGGCACCACCAGTCCGGTGGTCATATAGAAAGAGGTGGTCTTACCTGCTCCGTTAGGTCCTAACAGACCTACTATCTCACCCTGTCTGACATTAAAGCTCACATCGTTTACCACGGTGCGCTTGCCATACACCTTCACCAGTCCTTCCGTGCGAAGCACCAGTTGTTCGTCCTGTTTGTTGGTTGTTTCGTCCATATTGACTGCAAAGTTACGAAAAGTTGAGAGCAAAACAAAAGAATCCATTCTTTTTTTTGCCGAGACGGAGTAAGTTAGCTATCTTTGATAGCAAAGTTACGAAAAGTTGAGAGCAAAACAAAAAGAATCCATTCTTTTTTTTGCCGAGACGGAGTAAGTTAGCTATCTTTGATAGGCAAAGTTACGAATAAGTGTGATAAAAAACAACCAAAGGTATGATTTTTTTCATAAAATTATGTATCTTTGCACCCATGATTATAAAACTATTGCATAAATCGCTGACATCGTTTGGCAAATTCATCATGCTGATGGGACGCACATTCAGGCGCCCGGAGCGCTTGCGCATGTTTGCCAAGGAATATATCAAGGAGATGGCACAACTGGGTGTCAACTCAATAGGCATTGTGCTGCTGATATCATTCTTCATCGGTGCAGTTATCTGCATTCAGATGAAACTGAACATCCAGAGTCCGTGGATGCCGCGCTGGGTCAGTGGTTACACCACCCGCGAAATCATGCTGTTGGAGTTCTCCAGCAGTATCATGTGTCTGATTCTGGCTGGTAAGGTAGGGTCGAACATTGCTTCGGAACTGGGTACGATGCGCGTGACGCAACAGATTGACGCCCTGGACATCATGGGCATCAACTCGGCAGGCTACCTGATTCTGCCAAAGATAACGGCCATGCTGACCATTATGCCCATGCTCGTGATATTCTCGTCGGCAATGGGTATCATGGGAGCCTATGGCACTGCCTATCTAGGACATATCATCGTGCCCGACGACCTGACACTGGGTATTCAGCACTCGTTCAAGTCGTGGTTCGTATGGATGAGTATCATCAAGAGTCTGTTCTTTGCCTTCATCATAGCCAGCGTGTCGTCGTATTTCGGCTATACCGTAGAAGGCGGCTCGGTGGAAGTGGGCAAGGCCTCAACCACAGCCGTGGTAAACTCTTCTGTCCTTATTCTCTGTTCCGACGTATTCTTAACACAACTGCTGTCATGATCGAAATCAAACACCTCTATAAAAGTTTCGAGGACAAAGAAGTCCTGCACGACATCAACGCTGAGTTCGAAAACGGAAAGACCAATCTGATTATCGGCCAGAGCGGAAGCGGTAAGACGGTGCTGATGAAGAACATTGTGGGACTGCTGGACCCCACAAAGGGCGAGATTCTCTACGACGGGCGCGACTTCGTGGCCATGAGCAAGAACGAGAAAGTGATGCTGCGCCGCGAGATGGGCATGATTTTCCAGAGTGCCGCGCTGTTCGACTCCATTTCGGTACTGGAGAACGTGATGTTCCCGCTCGACATGTTTTCGCCGATGAACTACCGCGAAAGGGTAAGGCGCGCCCAGGACTGTCTCGACCGAGTGAACCTTATCGAAGCCCAGAACAAGTTCCCGGGCGAGATTTCAGGCGGCATGCAGAAGCGCGTGGCCATTGCGCGTGCCATTGCGCTCAACCCAAAATACCTGTTCTGCGACGAGCCGAACAGCGGACTCGACCCCAAGACGTCGCTGGTTATCGACGACCTGCTGCACTCCATCACCGTGGAATACAACACCACCACCATCATCAACACCCACGACATGAACTCAGTGATGGGCATTGGCGAGAATATTATCTTCATCTACAAGGGAACGGCTGCATGGACCGGTAACAAGAACCAGATTATGACCTCTACCAACCAGAAACTCAACGACTTCATTTTCGCTTCCGACCTGTTCAAGAAAGTGAAGGAAGAGGGAATGAAAGACAAAAAAGAAGGATAGGGATTTGCCTACTTCATCAGCCATTTTCCGTCGCGCTTGACCATCGGCACGACCACCTCCTCAACAGTACTGTCGCCGTAGCAGAACATCAGGAACGCCTGAGCTGCCGTGCCGGCAGAGTCGTTCACGCAGTTCACCACCTCTACCCTCTTGATGCCCTGATGCTCTTCCTGTTGTTGTCCCATGAACATCTTGGCATTGGCCACAAGCTGAAGGCGATAGCTGTCGGGGATTCTCTCCGGCATATTCATTCCATCTACAAAGCGGTCGGGCTTTCCGCCAAGCAGCTGGTCGTAGTAGCCTTTTGCCGCGTTGGCCGCCGCGAAGTCTGCCTTTTTGGCCTGCGAGCACGACAACACGAGGGCCAGCACCCCCAGGGGGAGGACCCGCATGATTGTCTTGTAAACCCACTTGACAGAAAACCTCATTTCCAATTAATTGAATATCAGCGCCGAAAGACCGGTCGTCTGGAATTATTTTTGACGGATGAACACATTTATCGGCGACCCCGTCAGCGTCCAGTTCTCACGGATCTGATTCTCCAGGAAGCGCTTGTAGGGTTCCTTGACATACTGCGGAAGGTTTGCGTAGAACACGAAAGTAGGAATCTTCGTGTCGGGCACCTGCGAGATATACTTTATCTTGATATACTTGCCCTTGATCGATGGCGGCGGCGTCATCTCGATGATAGGCAGCAGCACCTCGTTCAACTTCGACGTTCCAATCTTGATCTTACGGTTCAGATACACCTGCTTGGCCGTCTCGAGCACGCGGAAAATGCGCTGTTTGGTCAGTGCCGAGGCAAAGATGATGGGGAAATCCTTGAAGGGGGCGAAATGTTCGCGGATGGTATCCTCGAAATAGGTGATGGCCTTCTGACTCTTGTCTTCGGCCAGGTCCCATTTGTTCACCACAACCACCAGCGACTTCTGGTTTTTCTGAATCAGCTGGAAGATGTTCATATCCTGCGACTCAATGCCGCGGGTGGCGTCGAGCATCAGGATGCACACGTCGCTGTTCTCGATGGCGCGGATGCTGCGCATCACAGAATAGAATTCCAGGTCCTCGCTTACCTTGTTCTTGCGACGGATTCCGGCCGTGTCGACCAGGTAGAAATCGAATCCAAACTTGTCGAAACGGGTATAGATAGAGTCGCGCGTGGTGCCGGCAATATCGGTCACGATATGACGGTCTTCACCGATGAAAGCGTTGATTATTGAACTTTTTCCCACATTCGGACGGCCCACCACGGCAAAGCGCGGTATGCCTTCCTCAATCACCTCGCGGCTCTTCTCAGGCAGTTTCTCCAGCACGAGGTCGAGCAGTTCGCCAGTACCCGAACCGGTAGCTGCGCTTACACAAACGGGATCGCCGAGGCCCAGCCTGTAGAATTCGCCCGAAACATAGATGCCCTCGTTGTTGTCCACCTTGTTCACCACAAGGATAACGGGCAGTTTCGTGCGGCGAAGAATCTTGGCCACATCGCTGTCCCAATCGGTCAGTCCGTTCTGAGCATCAACCAGGAACAGCAACAGGTCGGCCTCTTCGGTGGCCACCATCACCTGCTTGCGGATTTCCTCCTCAAAAATATCGTCAGAATTAACCACCCAACCGCCGGTATCTACCACCGAGAACTCACGGCCGCACCAGTCGCAATGTCCGTACTGTCGGTCGCGCGTAGTGCCAGCCTCATCGCTGACGATGGCCTGACGGGTCTTGGTCAGGCGGTTGAATAAAGTCGACTTTCCCACATTGGGACGTCCCACAATGGCTACTAAATTTCCCATAATCAGTTATTTTGGTGACAAAGTTAGTGTAAATGAGTGGAAAAACCAAATTATTTTGGATTTTTCCCGAAGAGAACTACTCTCTTTCAGAACCTGAGCAACCCCACGAGTTGCTCGAGATAACGGCGGTCGGTATCGTCGAAAGTTCCGAGTTCACGGCTGTCGATGTCGAGCACGGACCACACTGTTCCTGAGGCATCACGGACAGGAACGACGATTTCTGAACGGCTTTCCGAACTGCAGGCAATATGTCCGGGGAACTGCTCCACGTCGGGAACCACGATGGTTTCTTCACGCTCCCATGCCGTTCCGCAGACGCCGCGCCCACGTGCAATGTGCATACAGGCCACCGTTCCCTGGAAAGGGCCCAGTCGGAGTTCATTGCCACTTACCACATAGAAGCCCGTCCAGAAGAATCCCATGGCATGATGAAGTGCCGCAGCCACGTTAGCCATCACGCTCACGCGGTCGTCTTCGCTTTCAATGAGGGCTGCCAACTGCGGCAACAGTTCCTTGTATTTCTTTTCCTTGCCGTTCATCGGGATATCCTTTTCCGCCTTTAATAAGTTTAACCTATTTCTCCATCAACTCGAAACGGAACTTCTTGCCCTTCGAATTGGTGAAGGTTCCTTCGTATCCTCCGCCACGACACTCATACTGGCCGTCGAACGTGCCGGTATGGTTCCCTTTGGCGGTATATTCTTTCAGCACGACATGCATCGAGCCCTTGGAATTAATGGCCTCGTTGCTCACCAACTTCAGCGTGAACACCGAGTTAGGACGGTCGTTATAGTAATAGTGCCCCACTTCTTCGCCTGCCGTAAACACACTGGCATCCATAAAGAAAGTGATGGCATAGGGACCGATGTGGCCATCAAACTGCGGCAGCGATTTCTCCTCGCCAGCCTCTTTTTCAGCCATCTCCCGTCCTAAATTACGCTGTTCCAGCTGCAGCCACACGCTGGCTGCCGCCTCTCCACCCAGGCCGTCAACCTGCGTGATAAACATCCGTCCGCCCTTGCTCTTCACGGTGAAGTAAAGCGTCTGCGTATCGCGCAGCCATGTGTCAGCCCAATAGAACACGGTCTGTTCCTTAGCTATGCGCCCGTCGTCGGCAACGACGGGAGCCTTCGACCTGACCGACGGCTTGACCATATCACTTTCATCGGTGGCCGACAGCAACCATGAGGCATACTTCTGTTCGCCTGAAGAGGCTGAATCGGCAAGGCATTTGAGCACCGCCGGAGCCAGGTACTGCTCCAGCACCGCATCGTCCCACCGGCCGGTTTCCATCGACATGCATGAATAGAACTTCTCCACGAAAGCCACGGCCTTGGCTCCGCTCACCGGCTGCCAGTCGTCGTGCATGGCGGCCATGCTTATCTGATGGAATCCTGCCAGCACGAAAAGGAAAAGGACGATTCTTCTTTCCATCTTCGCGTTATTCTGGATTATAGCCAAAATTGTTGAGTTCCTTTTGCGACGAGCGCCAGTCTTTGTCCACCTTCACGTAGGTCTCCAAGAAGATGCGCTTGTCGAAGAAACGCTCCAGCGCCTTCCGGCTCTCCATGCCAACCTTCTTCAGTGCCACGCCCTGATGACCGATGATGATTCCCTTCTGCGAGTCGCGCTCCACATAGATGATGGCACGGATGTTGATGCTCTTCTCCGTCTCCTTGAAACTCTCCACCACCACTTCCACGGAATAAGGGATTTCCTTGTCGTAGTAGAGCAAAATCTTCTCGCGGATAATCTCCGAAACGAAGAAACGGGCCGGCTTGTCGGTCAGCTGTTCTTTGTCAAAGTAGGCCGGACTCTCGGGCAGCAGCTCCTTGATGCGCTTCAGGAGTATGTCCACGCCGAACTTGTTCTTGGCCGAAATGGGCAGAATCTCGGCATTGGGGAGCAACGTGTGCCACTTCTCAACAATCGTGTTCAGCAACTGTTGGGTGTTGGCTGATTGCTTATCATCATCGCCTTTCTCCAACCTATTGCCCAGTTCATCAATCTTATTGATCAGCAAAATGACGGGAATCGTCATCTTCTGCACCTTCTCCAGGAAATCCATGTTCTTCTCGGGATTCTCCACCACGTCGGTCACGTAGAGCAACACATCGGCATCGGCCAGTGCACTCTCCGAAAATGCCAGCATCGACTCCTGCAGCTTGTAGTTGGGTTTCAGCACGCCGGGCGTGTCGGAAAAAACAATCTGCATGTCGTCGGTGTTCACAATGCCCATGATACGATGGCGGGTGGTCTGTGCCTTGAAGGTGGCAATAGAGATGCGCTCGCCCACCAGCTGGTTCATGAGCGTCGACTTTCCCACATTGGGATTACCCACAATATTTACGAATCCTGCCTTATGCATGTTCTTTGAATGTTAAAAAACAGATTACGCAGACCACACAGATTTTCGTGAATCCTAATCGTCTGTGCAATCTGCGTAATCTGCTATACAGTAATTACTTTCCGTCGTAAGCCCACTTCAGGTACGATGCTCCGTGAACGAAGCCTGCACCGAAAGCGGTCAGAATCAGATTGTCACCCTTGCGGAGCTGATTTTCATACTCCCAGAGAGCCAGAGGGATGGTGGCTGCCGAAGTGTTTCCGAAGTGCTCGATATTGAGCATCACCTTGTCCATGCTCAGCTCAAGCCGCTTGGCAACGGCTTCGATGATACGGATATTGGCCTGATGGGGAACAACGAAGCGGATATTGGAACTGTCCAGACCGTTACGCTCGGCAACGAGCGCACAGTCGTCGCTCATCTTCGTCACGGCATAGCGGAACACCGTGCGTCCCTCCTGATAGAGGTAATGCAGACGATGGTCCACCGTGAAATGGTTCGGAGGACAAACCGAGCCGCCCGCCTTCATGTGAAGGAACGGAAGTCCCTTGCCGTCGGTACGCAGGTAACTGTCAAGCACGCCGATATTCTCTTCCTCGGTAGCTTCCAGCAGCACGGCTGCGGCGCCGTCGCCGAAGAGGGGACACGTCTGGCGGTCCTGATAGTCAACTATCGACGACATCTTGTCGGCACCTATCACGATGATTTTCTTGTATCGGCCGCTCTGAATCAATCCCGTAGCAACCTCAAGCGTGTAGAGAAATCCACAGCAGGCTGCCCAGAAATCGAACGCGAACGCATTCTTCAGGCCAACCTTTCCCACCACGATAGAGGCCGTGCTGGGAAATTTGTAGTCTGCCGTAGAGGTCGCTACAATCAGTGCATCAATACTGTCTGGATCGACTCCGGTCTTTTGGATGAGCTGTTTGGCAGCCTTGCGCGCCATATAGCTCGTGCCAAGACCTTCCTCATTCAGAATTCGGCGCTCTTTGATGCCGACACGCGACATAATCCACTCGTCGTTGGTTTCAACCATCCTCGACAGTTCATCATTGTTCAGAACATAGTCGGGGACATAGCCTCCAACCCCCGTGATTATTGCGTTAATCCTGCTCATTATTCAGCAGCTTCGTCCATTACGATAGCAATCTTACCACGATAGTAGCCGCAAGTGGGGCATACGGTGTGGTAAATGTGGTATGCGCCACAGTTGGGGCATACTGCCAGCGTGGGAGCTACTGCCTTGTCGTGAGTTCTACGCTTAAGTGTACGAGTCTTTGACTGTCTTCTTTTAGGATGTGCCATAATTCTATTAAATTATTTAATTGTTACGTTTTTACTGTTTTTACCTTTTTACTCTTTTACTTTTTTAATTTTCTAAGAGCCTCCCAGCGTGGGTCAATCACCTCAGCGCCTTCCTCATCACTGCTTCGGGCAGCTGAATGCTCTTCCAGAGCTTCTATCATAGCAGCGTTACACATGCCAGGTTCGTGAACGTGCCTGATGGGAATGGCCAGGGCTATGAACTCGTAGATGAACCATGCGACGTCGAGTATTCCCTCGTTCTCGTCGATAGTCACCAGGTCATCATCCTCACTATACTCGGCTCCCAGCTTCACTGCCAGACGATTGTCGGTCTCTATGGGCTGCGACATTTCGTCAAGACAGCGGTCACAGGGAATGATTACCGTGCCCTCGGAATGAAACAAGAGTTCAAAAAAGCCGCTCTGCTTGCGTATAGCCAGCGACACATGCACACGACCCTTGCTTATCTCAGGACCGTCTACAGCCCTGAAGTAAGCATCGTCAAGGTCGAATTCCAAGACTTTCGCGCCTTCTTTCAGACCTTTCAAATCTATCTTTAAGGACTCTAAACTACACATAATCTATCCGTGTGAAGACGTGACTTGTCCACACTTTGGGGTGCAAAGGTACAAAGAAGTGAGCAAAAAACAAAGAATTTTCCAAAGAAATTAAACCACGACTTCTTTTTTCAGCATTGAAAATCAGCATTTTCGCACACTATGCCCCGCCGTGTGCAAGAATCCCGAATAAAACGCAATCCGTCCACTGCCGCATCTGAAGTCCCCTCCCATCGTAGGGGAGGTGCAAGGGGTGGGGTCAGTATTCAGAAAACGAGGCTGATAACTAACATTACACTCCCCACCCCTACCCCCTCCCCTTCAGGGACGGGGAGTTAGTTACCCTTTGAGGGTTAACTTCTTTATCATTGCCTAAACAAAGGTTTCAGCCTGCATCAAAATCAAATGAAGTCCAGAAGAAAAGTAATTTAGTCTAAATTGCAAAGTAATTTAGTCTAATTTACTGAGCAATTTAGACTAAATTACTTTGCATGTAATAATAAGAAGAAAGAGAAGGAATTATTCTTCCCAAATCTTCGTAAACGCTTTGGGGAGGAAATCTAACGGGTCGCGCCAATACTTCATACTATCGACAGCCGCGAAGGGATCATCTTCAACATACTCACTGACGGCCTTGGCCTCTGCACCCGACTGGCTCGCGCCATCACCACTGGTATCTACGAATATCGTAGTACCTATATCGAGCAGTGGGTTGCCATAGTCCTCGATTTCCGTTATAGCCGGGGAAACATATTCCTTCTTCATTTCACTACGACTTTCTTACCATTAATAATATAGATTCCGCGCGAGGGATTCTCCACTTTCTGTCCCTGCAGGTTATAGACGGTGCCGTCGCCGTTGCGGTTCTCGCGGACGCCGTCGAGCCCGGTTGCGGTGTCTTCACCCCAGATAAGAGTCACGGCGTGGGCATTGGCGGTATCCTCGGTGGGCAGCGGCAGGTATGCCCTGTGGGCCGGCATCTTCACGGTTCCGTTCTCGTCGAGGATTTTTATGAACTTGCCTCCCTGAAGCATGAAGTTGGTGAATTCGCCGTCTGTGGCATTCACATGGCGTGATTCCACCACTGCCACCAACTTATTGTCGTCGCTGGCGGTTCCATCCTCGGTGGTAGGCACCATGGTGTAGGTCTGTCCAGCCTCGCCAGCAAGCACTACGCCCGTCTCGGCAGGCACCACACGGCTGTCGCTACCATCAACCTTTATAGCCAGTCCCTTGTTGGTCTCCTTTAGGTAAGTAGCGAAATAAGCCTTAAGCCCGTCGCCCATAGCCATATTATCGGCCGCGCTGAACGTGCCGTAGCCCGAGGCGGGCACGGTGTAGCGGAACAAACTGCTGCCCACTTCCTGACTGAAGACGCCCCTCGAGTCGCCCACACGCCAGTAGATGGTGTGCTCTCCGGCGGCCAGCGCACTCACATCCACATCGACTATGCCCTGCGGCCCTGCCGGTTCCACCACCTGGGCGTGCTCCACATCGTCGTCGAACCAATACAAATAGCGCACGATGCCCAGCTCGGTTCCCGCGTCGGCGGGCTTGATAAAGAACTTGGTCACGGGAAGGCTCCACACGCCGGCATTATCCTGCACATGCATGGTCAGCGAGTGCATGCCCACGGAGAGCGACGAGATATCGACCATTGCCACCGAGGGGTCGAGGTCGGTGCGCGTCGCGGCGTCGTTGTCTATCCAAAACTTGCGCACCACAATCTCGGTGGCTTTCACCTTGGCGCGATTCACGACAAAGAACTTCGTCACCGGAACGCTCCACATGCCGCCGTCGTCGCGCACGCGCATCGTCAGCGAGTGCATGCCTATGGGGAGTGCCGAGATATCGACTGTTGCCACCGACTCACCGAGCGCATCGCGCCCCGCCGGCTCGTTATCTATCCAATATTGTCGCTCTGCGATAGCGGTAGCCTTCTGCGTGGCGTGAGGCTTGACGAAGATTTTCGTCACGGGCACGCTCCATCGCCCCTCCGAGTCCTTCACCTGCATGGTGAGCGTGTGCGGCCCGGCAGCAAGACTGGTCACATCGACCGTAGCCACCGACGAGCCGATCGTCGTCAGTGTTTGCGGATCGTTGTCTATCCAGCAGACGCGTTCCGCCATCGTGGCCTGTCCCCAAGCCGAACAGCCGACCATCACCACCACTGCCAGCAATATATGTCTTATTCTTTTCATCTTCTTATAATTATGATTATACCCAATCTCCCTCCCTTCGGGAGGGCCGGGGTGGGCTTTACCTCACCTCCGCCTCATAGGTCACCTTCAGACTGTTGCCCTCCACGCCGAGACTCATGCTCTTCACCACGGGGATGCCGGGCGCTTTGCTCCAGCCATCGCCGCCGCGGATGCCCGCTTCTGTGCCGTCGTCGCCTATCCATTCAGCGTTTGTCAGTTCAAATGTTCGGGTGGGTGTATAACTGAAGTCGGTGCCCGTGATGTCGCTGAAAATATTATTGTTTATAGAGCGAAATGTGTAATAGCAGTTGCTGAAAGAGTTGTTGCTTTCTGTCCAGGAGTTATAAACTGCTCGGATGACGCAATTGGACACATTGGCACCAGTAGTGATTTCAAACGCACCTCTACTATAATATCCGTTATCCCAATAGGTCAGAATGCTGTTCTTCCAGGTATATGCACCAGCATAGCCAGTCACGATGCAATGATCCACCAGGACGGAACTTCCCGACGGGAAATCATCCAAGTCTCCACCAACATAACTGTTTACAAACGAGGCACTCTCAACCGGAGTATTATTTGCTGCCGTGATGCCTTTCTTCAGAATACAATTCTGAACAAGCATATTCTTGGCGGTTGCGCCATTAGTAAAAGTCATGCCTTCCAAAAGAAAACACTTGGCAATGAGCAGTCCATCCACTTTGGAGTTGCTTTTTGAAAGTTCAACGTCTCCGTTGATATAAAGGCCCTCCACATGGATATTCCTAATAGTTGCGTCGGCCAAGCCAATGTTCAAGTCGCTTCTCAATTGCGTCACATCCGCTCCCGTGGCAGCGTCTTTCTCGAACCCCGCACCATAGATGGATACCGACTTCGTGATGGTGGGCGAAGTGAACGAACCGGAGGAGAGAGTGATGACGTCGCCTTCGCTGGCAGCGGCATGGGCCTGTACAAGGGCATCGGCACCCGAGAACACACTCACATTTCCGCCACTCACCAGTGTAGCCGTATTGACGTCACTCTGTGCCATTGCGCTCAACGCGCATCCCGCCAAGATGATGGAGAGAAAGATTTTCCTTGTTTTCATATTTGTTCCGTTGTTTTTTGATGAATAATCAGTTACGTGCTACAAAATTAACAATACAGACGGAACGACAACTCGCATATCATCCAAAAGCACGGCATTGGTATGATTTGCGAGTTGTTTTTGTATAATCTGAAAGTAGATTTGGAGTTTTGGAGCCTACGACCGGTTCTTCCATTCCGTCGGCGTCATTCCTGTGACAGCCTTGAAGGCACGGAAGAAAGAGGACTCGGTGGAGAAGCCCGACTTGTCGGCGAGGATGCTCATCCGGATGTCGGGTGTGGTTTGCAACAGCGTCTTGGCGTGCTCCACTCGGTAGCTGTTCACAAAGTGGGAGAAACTGCAGCCACACTGGCCGTTGATGCAGGCCGAAACGTAATTCTTATTCACCGCCAGCATCAGGGAGAGGTCGGCCAACTTCAAGTTCGCATTGAGGTAGGGCTGTTCGGTTTCCATCAATTCGCGGATTCGCTGCATGAGCAGGGCATCGGCCTCGGCGCTCCGTTCTTCCTGCGTAACGGTTCGGGCTGGCACGTTGGCAGTTGCTGCTTCCGTGTCATCATCAGGGGATGCAGGCTTACGGCGATACCACATGGTTGCTGCGAGACCAGCCAAGAGCAGCACTACCAACAGCCACGGCCACCAAGCTGTAGCGGATGCTTCACCCTTGCCGTTGGCCAGCCGTAACAGGTAGGTCGTGTTATGAGGCGTGTAATTGCTGTTGCGAACGCCTCCGGTGGCGACGATGTCACCCTGCGGCGTGAGGGTTAGCGCGCCGAAGGCCATATCCTGTAACGGTTCCGTGTAACAGAGGGTAAGCGTGGCCGGTGTCTTTTTGTAGTCTATCACAAGCACAAAGATTCGGCCGTTCTCACCGTTATTATACATATAGTCACGGTCGTAGCCTACCAGGTAAGCACGCTGTGAATGGCGATCAGCCATCAGACATCCTGTATAATCGATATTGCTGGCAGTCCCTGGTTCCTGACCGGTGGTGGGCAAAGTGACCTGCATGGGAATCTTTCCCTTGGTGGGAAGGAGCGAGAACACCGTGTCGCGCACCAACACGAGGGCCGTCTGTCCGCTCTTGTCGCTTACGGGCATCAAATAGGCATAATCTCCCTTTGATTCATCGCCCACAAAGTAGTCGTCCATACTCTGATGGCTCACGTCAAGCGGATGCCATGTATCGAGCAAGGGCACACGGAAGGAGGAGCCATGCAGACGGTCGGCCACCACGCTATCCAACTGAACGCCCTTGTTATCACACCCGCTCACCACCATCACATCGTTGTGAGTGGTACGGAAAAGATAGCAAAAGGAGCGTTGCTGCGCCACCTCCTTCACACGTTGCGACTTCCCGCTATGACTGTCGAAGAGTTCGATGCCGTCAGTTTCGTACCAGTTTCCAGCTATCACCACCTTGCCGCTGTCTGTCTCAAGAGCTATGGGCAATGCCCGTTTTCGGTCCATACATCCGAAACCGTCGAAACGATGCTCAACTGGGTGGTAGCGTTCAACCGAGAAGGACTGACCGATGCCCAACGGTTCGTTGTGTCCGCCACCTATCAGCACCAGACCGGACTTCATGACCAGCGAAAAGCCATCGTCGTGGAAATAGTCGGTATTCACAAGATGCCAACGGCCATTGCTGAAGTATTCGGCCGTGGCCGTGGGCACAAAACCCTTTGTATGACCGCCAACCACCACTATTTCGTTGTTAACGCAAAACACCGAATGACCGCTGCGAGCAACGTTCATGGGGGGCATGCGCTCTGCCTCTATCTTGACAATAGGGACAAGATTCTCTTGTGCGAAAAGAGACAGGCTCCCTGAAATCAGCGATGCAATAATTAGCAAAACAATGGTTCTATGCGACATAAACATTTATTCACCTTAACCTGTATGGAAGATGAGATTGCAAAGATAGCAAAAAATTTGACATCTCACTATTATTTGATTAATTTTAGCTGGAAAATCATGCAAATTGTAATGTAAAGAGGCAAATAATTTATCAATTATCAATTGGGAATCATCTTTTTTCGGGATTTTGATTGGTTATT
>JAEEGH010020577.1_pt1 | contig 13708 bp, 13 predicted proteins | sample 9134181 | NCBI WGS metagenome assembly JAEEGH01 (sample SAMN16246544, study PRJNA631951) | gut metagenome | biome: gut microbiome; feature: rumen; material: DP-attached | host: Bos | place: Iran: Karaj | collected 2018-10
CATTCTGCGGAAGAGATGGTAAGCTTGTTACTGCATCTAAAATTGAAGATAGATTATTTAGAGAAGTTCAAAAGGATGTATCATTGAGAGTTGAAAGAGTTCAGCTTGCAGAAGAATGGACAGTTTCAGGCCGTGGTGAATTACATTTAGGTATCTTAATTGAAAATATGAGAAGAGAAGGATATGAATTCCAAGTATCTCGTCCTCACGTTATCATGAAAGAAATTGATGGTGTAGTTTGTGAGCCTTATGAATATTGTGTAATTGATGTTCCAAATGATTGTGCTGGTTCAGTAATTGAAATGATGGGTAACCGTCATGGTCAATTAGAAACTATGTCAAATACAGAAACTCAAACAAGAATTATTTATAATATTCCTTCAAGAGGATTAATTGGTTTTAATACTGATTTCATGACTGCAACAAAGGGATATGGTATTATTAACCATTCATTCTCTGAATATAGACCAATGGAAACAGTTAATGTTGCAGAAAGAACAACAGGTGTATTAGTTTCAATGGCACAAGGTCAATCAACAGCATATTCAATTGGCGCATTAGAAGATAGAGGTTCTATGTTCATTGCTCCAGGTGAAGATATTTATGAGGGGATGATTGTTGGTGAAGCTAATAAGGATTTAGACTTAGCTGTTAATGTTGTTAAAGCTAAACAACAAACTAATACAAGATCTTCAAATAAGGATCAGACAGTAGTTTTAAAGAAGCCTAGAATTTTAACATTAGAAAACTGCTTAGAATTCATTAATGAAGATGAATTAGTAGAAGTAACTCCAAATCATATTAGATTAAGAAAGAAAATTCTAGACACTGTAGAACGTAAAAAATTTGATGCTAAAAAAAGAGCTGAAAAGGAAGATAATTAATAAAAGCCGTTTTATCGGCTTTTTTCTTTTTTTAAACAGGTTAGTCTTGACTAATAACGTATTTGTTCAATATAATTAAATTAAGAATAATTCTCAATAAGGTGATTTGAAAAATGCTAAGAAGAAACACAAACCAAAAACAAATAGTGTATGAATCCTTAAAATATTTAGGACATGCAACAACAGATGAATTAATTAATTATATTAATGAAAATTACGAAAATATATCACTAGCAACTATTTATAGAAATTTAGGAATAATGCTTGATGATGAACAAATCAAAAAGGTGAAATTAAACAATTGCGAGGTATATGAGACTGTTAAGGGGAAACATTATCATTTCGTTTGTAAGCATTGTGGAAAAATTATCGATGTTTCACCAAATGAAATAAATTCTTTTGATAATAATTCTTATATTGGAAATAATAGAATAGAAGATTGCGAAATCACATATTATGGGACATGTAAGAATTGTTTAAATAAAATACTTAATTAAAAATATAGAAAGGGGTATTTAATAAGTATGAAAAAATTTGTATGTAAAGTATGTGGATATGTATATGAGGGAGAATCATTACCAGCTGATTTCAAGTGCCCAGTATGTAAGGCACCAGCTAAGGCTTTCCAAGAGGTAGAAGGAGAAATGCCATTAGCTGCAGAGCATGAATTTGGTGTTTATGCTAAGACAGTAAAGAATAACCCTGATATTCCAGAGGATGTTAAGAAGTCTATTTTTGACCAATTAATGTCTAACTTCCAAGGTGAATGCTCAGAGGTTGGTATGTATTTATGTATGGCTCGTGTTGCTCATAGAGAGGGCTATCCTGAAATTGGCTTATATTGGGAAAAGGCTGCTCATGAGGAAGCTGAGCACGCAGCTAAGTTCGCTGAATTATTAGGTAGTGATTTAGAGCCTAATATGACTGCAGAAACAAAGAAGAATTTAGCTTGGAGAGTAGAATGCGAATATGGTGCTACAATGGGTAAGACTGATTTAGCTAAGCTAGCTAAGAAGTATAACCTAGACGCTATCCATGACACAGTACATGAAATGGCTCGTGATGAGGCAAGACATGGTAGAGCATTAGAAGGCTTATTAAAGAGAAACTTTAAGTAATTGGTTTTAACTGGGTATCTTATGATATCCAGTTTTTTTATATATTTTTGAATTTTACAAAATCGCACTACAAGTTTGACATATTTATCCCATATTTGAAGTCTATAATTAAATTGAAAAGACGGAGGTAAGGGATATGAAAAAGAAATTCTTAGTAGCTTTAGGATGCTTATCAATGCTTGTAGGCTTAGCATCTTGTAATTTAGATAGTTCTTCAACAACTGTCACTGAAACTGAAGATAATTCATTAACAACAACAGAAGCTAAATCAAATTATGATAATTATAGCTCAAAAACATCATTAGCATATGATCCTGTATATGTACATTATGATGTTGATTTTGGAACAACAATAGATACAACAAAGAGGGAGGTTAGTGATACAGTAGAGGACATTTATGGTTCAGTTGTATCTATCGTTGCTTCAAACACAAGTAGTGCCGCGGCAGGCTCAGGTGTATTATTTGCTTATTCAAATGATTATAATATGAGCTTTATAGTTACATGCTTCCATGTAATTGAGGATTATACTGATTTTGCAATAACATATAATAATAACACAATGGATGAATCTGATGATGTCACATATCAAGCAAAGCTTGTTGGTGGCTATGAGGATTCAGATTTAGCAATATTATCTATAGATGCTACAAACTTAGTGTATGCAGATATATTTGAAAATTCAGATGATTTAAAGCTAGGCTCAGGTGTAATTTGTATTGGTAACCCACTTGGTACATTACCAGGTTCAGTATCATCAGGTGTAGTATCATATGTAAATAGAAGTGTTAGTGTAGATACATATACAAAGATGTCATTAATTCAAACTGATGTAGCTATCAATAGTGGTAATTCAGGTGGAGGATTATTTAATACAGCTGGTGCTTTAATTGGTATAGTTAATGCTAAATATTCATCATCTGGAATTGAAGGCTTAGGATTTGCAATTCCATCTAAAGAGGTAATAAGAGTAGTAACTGAATTATTAAATAATTCAAAATATGATACTGCAAATCAAGTATGGTCTTATGGATATGTAACAGGTGATTATGAATTTGGATTTGAAATATCTTATTATGCAGGTCAATTTAATCAATCTGGTTCATTATATATTTCATCTGTAGAATCTAATGATACATATACTGGTACTTCATTAAGCAAAAATTATATTATTACAAGTATAGCAATTGATTATAAGGATGATTCTAGATTTGATTCAACATTTGGTGTATCAAATTATCCATCATCAAGTGATGCCACATCTGCTATGAAATTCTTATATGATGCAAATTTATCTTTAGGTGATACTATTACAATTACATACAAAGATGGCACAAAGGTATCATTTGATGTAGTTCAATTTATATATTCTATTTAATAGGCGAGCAATCGCCTATTTTTGTTGAAAATAAAATTATTTTTTAATATAATTAAAAGGAATTGAAATGAGGTAGTTATTATGTCAAATTATAATGATTTAGCAGAATTAATATTTCCAGATATTAAAGAGACAGTAGAAGATTTAGAAAAGAGATATCCAAAGAGAAATTTACCTGAGGGAGCTATGGTAACAAGATTCGCACCATCACCTACAGGATTTTTACATACAGGAAGCTTATTTACTTCATTAGTATCATCTAGATTTGCTAAGCAATCTGGTGGTGTATTCTATATTAGACTTGAGGATACAGATACTAAAAGAGAGATTGAAGGGTCTGGTGCTTCATTAGTTACACAATTAAAGAAGTTTGGTGTAATTCTTGATGAAGGCTATGTATCTGATTCAGAAGAAATAGGTAATTATGGTCCTTATAAGCAATCAGATAGAGCTGATATTTATAAGGTTTGTATTAAGCATTTAATTAAGATTGGTAGAGCATATCCATGCTTCGCAACACAGGAAGAGCTTGCTGAATTAAGAAAGGTTCAGGAGGCTAATAAGGAAATTCCTGGATATTATGGTAAGTATGCAAAATATAGAAATTTACCTATCGATGAGGCTATAGCTAAGATTAAGAATGGAGATTCTTATATTATTAGATTTAAGTCTATGGGTGACCATAATAATAAGATTGCAGTACATGATGAAATTAAGGGAGACCTTGAATTAACTGAAAATGATCAGGATATAGTTATCCTAAAGGGAGATGGACTTCCTACATATCATTTTGCTCACTTAGTCGATGATCACTTCATGAGAACAACTCATGTAACAAGAGGAGAGGAATGGTTATCAAGCTTACCTATCCATCTTGAATTATTTGATACAATGGGATTTGAAAGACCAAAGTATGCACACCTACCTGTAATTATGAAGGTAGAAAATGGTAATAGAAGAAAGCTTTCTAAGAGAAAGGACCCTGAGGCCGCAACCGCATTCTTCTTAGAACAAGGTTATCCTAAGTACGGCTTCATTGAATATCTATTAACATTAGCAAATTCAAATTACGAAGCTTGGAGAGAACAAAATCTAGATAAGGATTATTTTGATTTTAAGCTATCATTTGATAAGATGGGCGTTGATGGTGCCTTATTCGATATTGAAAAGGTAGAATCAATTTCAAAAGAAAGAATGGCTTATAGAAAAGCAGCTGACCTATGCGAAGAGGTTTTAACTTGGGCTAATGAATACAATAAGGAATTTGAAGCTGAAATTTTAAAGGATAAGAAATTCTTTACTGATATTTTAAATATTGAAAGAGAAAAGGATAAGCCTAGAAAGGATTATGCTAAGTATTCTGATATTTATCCAATTATTTCATTCTTCTTTGATGATGTATATAATAATTTAGATATGTCTAATTTAGATTATACAGTTATGGTAAATAAGAATGAGACTAAGGAAGTAGCTCATGATGTTATTAAATCATTCTTAAATGATTATATGAATTCATATAATGTAGATGTTACAGAAGAAGAATGGTTTGAAAATTTAAAGACTGTAGCGGCTAAATATAATTTCACATCTGATAGAAAGGCATATAAAGCAAATCCAAATGATTTTAATGGACAAGCTGGAGATTGTGCTGGCTTCTTAAGATTAGCATTAGCTGGTAGAAAGAATACACCTAATATTTACTTTGTTCAAAGAATCTTAGGTAAGGATAAGGTATTCGAAAGAATTAATAGATTAATTAATAATTTATAATATGTTTTGAAAAGCTTGTTTGACGCAAGCTTTTTTATATTTTTAAAATATTTTTTTCAATTTTTTAATACATCATGCCTCTTATTACTATATATGGAGGAATAGTATATGAATAAAGAAATGTTAGAAAAAGATTATTTTAATGATTTAAACAAAATCAAAGAGACTATTAGACAAAACCAAAATAAAGCAATGGTTTATGTTAATAGTCAAATGATAATGACTTATTATCAAATGGGTACCATTATCAACGAAAGGAAGACATGGGGTTCAAAATATATACAGAATCTCGCAAATGATTTAAAGGAATTTGGGAAAGGATACTCATATAGCAATTTAAAAAGAATGGCATTAATCGCAAATGAATTTACTGTAAATGAAATTAGGTCCCAAGCTGGGACCCAAATTCCATGGAGGACTTTGCTTGAGATAGTATATAAATCAAAGTCCCATGAAGAAATGTTATGGTACATTAATGCAACTCATAAAAATGGGTGGTCTAGAGCTATGTTATTAAACCAAATTGAAATGAAAGCTTACGAGCGTTCGTTAATAGAACCAGAGACAACTGCCCCTGTAAAACTAGATGATTCAATAAATGAGATATTTAAGGATACAATTGTATTAGATTTCATAGATAAGAATAATTTAAAGACTGAAAAGGATTTAAAGAATCAAATGATAGATAATACCATTAAATTCTTAAATGAATTAGGACCTGGATTTTCTTTAGTTGGAAAAGAGTATAAATTAGTAACACCAACAGGAAAGGAATTTTATATAGATTTATTGATGTATCATACAAAAATACATGCATATGTAGTAATAGAGATTAAGATTGGTGAATTTAATCCTGCAGATTTAGGACAATTAATATTTTATGTAAATGCAGTGGATGATTTAGAAAGAACTGAAGTAGATAATGATACTATAGGTTTATTACTATGTAAGGATGCCGACAATTATGTAGCTAAGACATCACTTAATAAAACTCAAATGAAACTAGGTATATCTAAATATAAGATATTAGAAGAATTACCTGACTATTTAGAAAAGAGATTAAAAGAAAAAGTCCAAGAATAATCTTGGACTTGAATTTTTAAGTTGGTAGTCCCTACGGGTTTCGAACCCGTAATCTTCTCCTTGAGAGGGAGACGTGTTAGCCGTTCCACCAAGGGACCATAGACGCGTTTAATTTTACTTTATTTTAACTCTAATGTCAATAATAAAATTATGTAATTTGCTATTGACGTTAGATTTTTTTTGGTTATAATAATAATTGAACAGTTGAACATTTGTTCAAATGTGAAAGGGTGATAACATGGAGAAAATGGAAGAAGTAAAAGATAAAATGCCCACTACTGAAATGATTTATGATTTAGCAGAATTATTTAAGGTATTTGGTGATTCTACTAGAATGGGTATTCTATGTGCTCTTGAAGTTGGTGAATTATGTGTTTCTGATATATCTAATGTATTAGGTATTTCTATATCAGCTGTATCACATCAATTAAGAGTATTAAGAAATAGTAAGCTTGTTAAAGCAACAAAGAGCGGTAAGGATGTCATCTATTCATTAGATGATGATCATGTATCTAAGATAATTGAATGTGGTTTATCACATATAAATGAGTAGGAGGAGAAGGATTATGAAAAAGGTATTTAAGATTGAGGTTGATTGTGCAAATTGTGCTGCTAAGGTAGAAAAGGCAATTTCTAAAATTGAAGGAGTAAAGGAAGTTAATATTAATTTCATGACTCAAAAGATGCTATTTGAGGCAGAAGATGAGAAATTTGATGAATTATTAAAACTAGCAATTAAGACTGGTAAAAAGGTAGAGCCTGATTTTGAAGTGAAGATGTAAGGTCGTGGTGTTATGACAAGAAAACAAAAGAAATTATTAATTAGAATAATAATAGCTTTAGTTTTATTTATCATTGTATTTACAGTAGATAAGATTGTTGATTTAAATACTTTAATCAATAGTAAATATTCTTGGTTTTTACCATTTTTCTTATATTTTTTCATTTACCTATTAATTGGATATGATGTGCTTAAAAAAGCAATTTTAGGTATAATTCATGGCCAATTATTAGATGAAAACTTCTTGATGGCTGTGGCAACTATAGGTGCTTTCTCGTTAGGAATCTATTGTGGTATTAGTGGTAAGGAACTAGAAGGCTTTGATGAGGGCTGTGCTGTATTATTATTCTATCAGGTTGGTGAATGGTTTCAGTCATATGCTGTATCTAAATCAAGAAAATCAATATCAAGTCTAATGGATATTAGACCTGATAAGGCTAATTTAGTAAAGGAAGATAATATTATTGAAGTATCACCTGAAGAGGTAAGTGAAGGAGATATTATTCTAGTTAAGCCAGGTGAAAAGATTCCACTAGATGGTGTTGTAACTAAGGGATGTACATCACTTGATACAAAGGCATTAACTGGTGAATCATTACCAAGAGATGTTAAGGTAGGAGATGAGGTAATATCTGGTACCTTAAATTTATCTTCAGATATTTATGTAGAGGTAACAACGAGCTTTTATGAATCAACTGTATCTAAGATATTAGAGCTAGTTGAAAATGCATCCTCAAATAAATCTAAGGCAGAAAATTTTATTACTAAGTTTGCAAGAATTTATACACCTACTGTAGTAATAATGGCATTACTATTATGCTTAATTCCATCATTTATTACAGGAGAATGGTCAACATGGATTTATAGAAGCTTATGCTTCCTAGTAGTATCTTGCCCATGTGCATTAGTTATTTCAATTCCTTTATCATTTTTTGCAGGAATTGGTGCTTCATCAAGGCATGGTTTATTAGTAAAAGGTTCAAATTATTTAGAAGCTTTTAATAAATCTAAAATATTTGTTTTTGATAAGACAGGAACATTAACAAAGGGTAATTTTAAAATTACTAAGATTTATCCTGAAAATAAGAAGGATGAAATATTAAGATTAGCTGCTATTGCAGAGAATAATTCAAATCATCAAATAGCTTTATCTATAAAAAATGAATATAAGAATGAAATAGATACTAATTATACATTAACTAATTTAGCAGGTATGGGAATAGTTGCTAAAGGAGAAAATGATATTTATTGTGGTAATGATAAGCTAATGGATGAATATCATATTAAATATGAAAAGTCTAATGATTTCGGAACAATTATCTATGTAGCTAAAGATTTAGAATATCTAGGATATATTCTTATTCAAGATGAAATTAAAGAAGAAGTAAAGGATGTTATTTCATCTTTAAATAAGATGGGTAATAAAACTATCATGCTAACAGGAGATAATGAATCTATAGCTAAAAATATAGCATCTGAGATAGGTATTAGTGAATATAGAGCTAACTTATTACCGAACAATAAGGTTAATGAGGTAGAAAAACTATTAAATAATAAAGATAAGAATGAATTATTATGCTTCGTTGGTGATGGTATAAATGACGCACCAGTATTAATGAGATCAGATATAGGTATAGCAATGGGTGGTGTTGGAAGTGATGCCGCAATTGAAGCTTCTGATATTGTTATAATGGATGATAATTTAAATGGATTATTAATTGGTAAAAAGATTGCTAGAAAGACAATGAGAATTGTGTTTGAAAATATAATCTTTGCCTTATTAGTTAAATTTACTATCTTAATCCTATCCGCATTTGGTATTACAAATATGTGGCTTGCCGTATTTGGTGATGTTGGTGTTGCAATTATTGCAATATTAAATGCAATTAGAGTAAATTCAAAGTATAATTAAAGGGGGATAACCCCTTTTTCATATCTCTATAGTTTAATGAATAGAACGCAGGCCTCCGGAGCCTGAAATTCAGGTTTGACTCCTGATAGAGATGCCAAATTAAAATTGATTTATATTTTATTTATGATAAAATACTATTGCTTAAAAAAGGAAATGATTAAAATGGTTAAGGATCCAAATATTGTATTAAGTATAATTAATTTAAAATTAAGAGATTATTATAATAATTTAGATGCACTTATTGATGATTTAGAGGATGGAGAGGAAATGGTAAATCTTCTAAAGGAAAATGATTATCAATATGTAGAAGAAATAAATCAATTTAGAAAGAAGTAATTAGTATGAATTATAATTATGAATTACATCATATAAAAGGTAATACATATTATATAGATGGTCCTACAAATTGTGGAGTCTATGTAATAAATGATAAAAATGAGGTTGCACTATTTGATTGTGGAACTGCAGAAGATGGACCTAAAATATATGAAACATTAACAAAACATAATATGAAAATAACTCATTTGATATTTAGTCATTGTCATGCTGACCACTCAGGTGGATGGGAATTTATTTATCATAAGACTAATTGTAAGATGATAGCATCTAAGGTAGAAAGAGGATTCTTTAGAGATCCTAAGCTAGATATTGGATTCCTATATGGAGGATATCCACTTGATGAATATGATTCTAAATTGATGCATGTAGATATGAATGATGAAATTTATGCATTAGACCAAATACCAGAGGGATTAGAATGGTTCCATTTACCAGGACATCACTGGGGTATGATTGGAATTAAAACAAGTGATGATGTATATTTTGTTGCCGATACATTAGGCTCAATTGATTTAGTTGAAAGAGCACATATATTACTAATATATGATGTTGCTGGATATTTAAAATCACTAGATTTTGTTGAATCATTACAGGGTAAGATGGTAGTACCATCTCATAGTCAAGCAACATTAAATATTAAGCCTGTAGTAGAATTTAATAGAAGAACTATGTTTGAAATTATGGATGTAATTTTAGATTATCTTCATGAGGAACATAATTGTACTGAATGCTGCAGCCATATCTTTGATCATTATGGATTAAGAATTACATATAACAAGTATTTATTAATCTTATCTACTGTCAGAAGCTATTTATCATATCTATCTAATAGTAAGAGAATAAAGAATTATTTTAAGGATAATAGAATAGTATTTATAAATGAAGAATAGGAGAAAAATCTCCTATTTTTTTATGATTAAAAAAAGATTGATTCGCTTGAATCAATCTAATTATTTTGTATTGGTTGCGGCCTTCATGATGAAATATGTTAGCCTTGTAATATAATATTTTTTATTTCTTTTTTCTAAATATTTTCTCTTAATTAATTTATTAATCTTTCTTAATAGCTTATCATGATCTATTTCATTATTATCTAATTTAAATAGATTTTCTAATTCATTTAAGGATAATCCTGATTCTGAATTAGTTACTCTTGCAAGAATAATAACCTCATCATCTGGCATAGTAATTAATATATTAATTTGCCTATTATAATATTTATCTAGATATACATCCATTTTGTTATACATTGTTTCAGTAAGTGGAAGACATTTAGTAATATAATAAACTGATTCCTCAAATGAATCAGGAGGTAAAATATCTTGATTTAATATTTCACTTATTTCATCCTCATTAACATCAAAGAATCCTGATAAGAATGAACAATAATATGGATTTAATTTAAATAATGTTTTATATATTTCGAAGGCTTCCTTATTGTTATTTAAGGCAATGTTAATATAATACATTAAATATAAATATCTAGAAGAAGAGACATAATCCTTTATTAGACTTAATGCATATTCATATTTACCTGTTAAGGCAACACAAAATGCATAATCATATAATGAATCTACAATATTTTCTTTATCTAAACGATATTGCATCTCAGAGAATTTTCTGGCTTCATTATATTTAGCGCATGATATACATTCATCTGTTATAGCAGATAATAATCTAATATATGGTCTAGATTCTAAATTTAACCAAATGGAAAACTCTGGCTTATCTAAATCTATGTTTCTAGTTAATAACCATTTTTTAAATTCTTCTCTAATATCCTCTAATCTTTTAATTCTATCTAAAGGATTATTTTCCTCAAGAAGAGCTAAAAGAATTTTAGAATCATAGTGATAAGGACATGTGGCAATAGCCTCATGTAATAGATTAATAGAATCATCTAATTCGATTGCATCAGCGGCTTCCTCATATAAAACCTCTGCTTTATCAAATTCATCATCGATTTTATATAAGCCACTATGATATAATTCATTAAATTCCTTTTCAGCCTCATCGATATCAATATCTGGATTATCAGATAAGAATCTATTAAAAGCTCTTGTGTATCGTTCCTTATTCATTTAATCACCCCTTTGGGCAGTGTAAGAGGTGACGTTTAAGGTAACCTCACCATCAACCTGAATTGAATTTGGTCTATCAAATTCTACGTATATATTTTTACCCTTAATTATATCTACATATTTAGGGTATTTTTTAATATGCTCACCAGTAAAAATAGTTTTAAATGCAATTGCTATTTTTAATCTGTTTTTACCATGAATAACTACACATGATAGCTCATTACCTAATCTATCCTGTGTTGGGGCAAGCATCATTCCACCACCAACATATCTACCATTCATGCTTGATGCTAGCCATACATTTTTATAATTGTATTCCTTACCATCAACTATAACCTTAGCGTTAGTTGGCTTATATTTAAAAAGAAGAAGCTTAGCGGCAATATTTGTATAATTAATCTTTTTGCCCTTTTTCTTTAATATATCTGCTATTTCACAAACAGTTCCATCTAAACCAAAGCTTGAATTATTGACAAAATATCTTTCTTCATTATTAATTATTACTTTTGGTAAATCATTTATATATTCATTAATTCTTACTAAATTATCCTTTTCAATATCTCTTAAAAAATCATTTCCAGTTCCATCAGCGGAATATAATATATCTGCCTCAAAAGGATATTTCTTATATAAATTTACAAAATGATTAATTGTTCCATCTCCACCAGATAGAATAATTGTATCTACATTATTTATTGATTTTGAGAATTTTTCAAAATCTAATCCATTAAAAATAATAGGCGTAATACCCTCAAATTTTTCACTGTATAATTTTATTAAATTATCCTTAGAAGAAGAATTATTAGCTTCTAAATTATACAGTAAATAATACATTATTTCCCTTCTTTTCTTAATAGATATTGTTTTTTAATTAATTCAGATGTTTCATTAGCTAAATCTACGGTATTCATAGCTACAACCTCTTCAGGTGTATATACCTTAACCACATCCATATAAATATCGTTTCTTTTTAAATTCATAGAAATAGTATCAGTATTAGTTAATGCTACAACTACGATAGGACATTTAGCTCTTTGAGCTATTTTAAATGAACCAGCATGGAAATTTAATAATATATCATCTGTTTTATTTCTAGTTCCCTCTGGGAAAATTACCATTGATGAATTTTGTTCCTTAATGATTTTAGAAGCTCTAACTATTGATTTTACAGCTGCGAAATCATCCTCTCTAGGCATTGGAACGAAGGCACAGTTTTTAATGAAATTACCATAAACAGGCATCTTTAAATTTTCTGGCTTTGTTACATCTGCGATATTACCAGGGAAGAAGTATCCAATAGGGAATGGATCCCAATTGCTTCTATGGTTTGATATAATTAAGAATTTCTCATTTTGTGGAACTAAATCTAGTCCTGTATAATGAACCTTAATTCTAAAAATATCTAATACTAGCTTATATGTTTCTTTAGTAATAAATGATGCGAATCTCTTAGGCTTATTAACTTCCTTTTTACCACGCATAAATAAATTACATACAAACATAAAGAATATGTATAATGGCAATAATAAAATAAATGTGATTGGTAATAATAAAACCATTATCAAATCCCAATACCAAACAGTATATATTCCTGTAAAATACGTAATAACAGCATTTATGATAAATGCGATTATTCCTAATATAATTTCTATTTTCATATTTAAAACCTCAATTATAAAATAATTGTATCATTTTTTTATAACTTTTTCTATAATATAAACTATAAGAAGGTGATTTTATGTTTTATTTATTCAATAATATAAAGGAAAAGGATATTTTAGATGCTGTATTAAAGGCAAAATATACTAATGATGATAAGGATATTGATTTAGCTTTATCTAAATTAGTTACCTTTTCGACTAAATGGAAGCTAACAGGTAATCTTTGGAAGAAATATATTTTATATACATTAGTTAATAATGATAATCCATATACTAGAGCTATTGAGAAGAATCAAGAGGTAGTAGGTGAATCTGAATTTGCTATTAAGGATTTAGAGGAATTTTATAATTTATATAATTTAAATGCAGAATTCTTAAATAAGGTAAATAATTATAATTTCTTAAAGAATACAGGAAGTCATTATGTTAGAGATTTAATTGATGAATTATATTCTAATATTGATAATTCATTTAAATCATTTAAGAATGCTATATTAAGCTTCTATAAGGAAAAGGGCTTAGGAGAAATGGCTATCTATAAGGCATTTAGAGTAAATGATGGTAACTTAGAACCAATTAAGCATGTTTTAGAGGTTAACTTTGATGATTTAATTGGATATGATTATCAAAAGAATTTATTAAAGGCTAATACAGAAGCATTTATAAATGATAAGCCTTATAATAATGTATTATTATATGGT
>JAEEGH010020578.1_pt1 | contig 13707 bp, 9 predicted proteins | sample 9134181 | NCBI WGS metagenome assembly JAEEGH01 (sample SAMN16246544, study PRJNA631951) | gut metagenome | biome: gut microbiome; feature: rumen; material: DP-attached | host: Bos | place: Iran: Karaj | collected 2018-10
TTATGCTTGACGATAAGGTGAAGCGCGTTTTTGTGGCAGAAGAAGGACATCTTCTGGGGGTCATCAGCCGTTCTGTTTTTGTGGAACTGCTCTTAAAGGAATAGGAGGTCATCATGCAGGACGGAGCATTGGAAAAACTATTTCACCTTCGGGAGAACGGCACCACGGTAAAAACAGAGATCATGGCCGGTATCACTACATTTATGACCATGGCCTATATTCTCGCTGTTAATCCGTCGATTCTGAGCGTGACAGGTATGGACAAGGGAGCGCTGCTGACAGTTACGGCGCTGGCTTCCTGTTTTGCGACGCTGTTGATGGCGGCTTTTGCCAACTATCCCTTTGCATTATCCGCGGGCATGGGGCTGAATGCTTTTTTTGCCTTTACGGTGGTTAAACAGATGGGCTATTCCTGGGAGATGGCCCTGGCTGCCGTTTGTGTGGAAGGACTCATCTTTATAGTCCTGTCCCTGACAAATGTCCGGCAGGCGGTGTTTGATGTCATTCCCCTCAGCCTGAAACGGGCTGTATCCGTAGGCATCGGCCTGTTCATCGCCCTGATCGGTCTGTTTAATGCGCAGATCATCGTGGGCAACCCGGCAACCAAAATTGCCCTGTTTAACTTTAAACAGTCTGTGCTCGGCGGAACCTTTCATACGGTAGGCATTACCGTAGTGCTGGCGCTGATCGGCATCGTCATCACCGGCATCATGTTGGCGCGGGATGTGAAGGGCGGTATCCTCTGGGGTATCCTGGCAACCTGGATCCTGGGTATAATCTGTGAAGTGACCGGCCTGTATGTGCCGGATCCCAAAGTGGGGGCTTTCAGCGTGTTGCCCAATTTTTCCGCAGGCCTTGCCTCTTTCCTGCCGGCAGATCCTTCCCCCATTTTCATGAAACTGGATTTCAGTAAGGTAGCTTCCGTTGATTTCCTGATTATTGTTATGTCCTTCCTGTTTGTGGACTTTTTTGATACCCTCGGCACCCTGATGGGCGTAGCCTCCAAAGCGAATATGCTGCGTAAAGACGGCACGCTGCCCAACATCAAGGGCGCTTTGATGGCTGACTCCGTGGGCACTGTGGCCGGCGCGCTGATGGGTACCAGTACCATTACGACGTTTGTGGAATCCGCTTCCGGTGTCAGCGAAGGCGGGCGTACCGGACTGACAGCCGTTACCACGGCTGTGCTGTTCTTCCTGTCGCTGTTCCTGGCTCCTTTCTTTATGGCGATCCCCGCGTTTGCGACAGCTCCGGCTCTGGTCATGGTAGGGTTCCTGATGGTTTCCTCCATTGCCCAGATTGATTTCGGTAATCTGCCGGAAGCAATCCCTGCTTACATGTGTATCATCGCCATGCCCTTTGCATACAGCATCTCGGAGGGCATTTCCTTTGGCATCGTTTCGTACGTAATCGTGAATACGCTGACCGGCCATGCCAGTCGTGTCAGCCCGTTGCTGTATATACTGGCTGTTATCTTCATCGCAAAATATGTGCTGATTTAACCGGCGTTGCAAAAAAACCTTGACTTATTATTACATTTTTAGGATAATGAAATAGTACATTAACATGAATAATGTGTTAAATGCGAAGAACGGAAATTGGTTTTTGGAAGGCGTTCAGAGAAAAAGCGGCTGGTGCGAGCTTTTCCCGGATAAAGACCATCTCGTCCGGGAGCTGTGCCTGTGAAAAAAGTAGCGGGCAACGTCAGCGTGCGTTAACCGCCCGGTTGAAAAGACCGGAATCCAATGAGTGATAAATCAGGGTGGTACCGCGATACAATTCGCCCCTGTCTGGAAACAGGCAGGGGCTTTTCAATTTTTAATTATAATTTTTGAGGAGGGGTTTCTTATGGGCATGACAATGACACAGAAAATTCTCGCCATGCATGTAGGACGGGAATTTGTGGAGGCCGGGGACCTGCTGGTTTCCCAGGTTGATCTGATTCTGGCGAACGACATTACCGGCCCGCCGGCAATCAATGAGTTTGAAAAAATCGGGCGTCCGGTATTTGATAAAGATAAAATCGCGCTGGTGCCGGATCATTTTTCTCCCTGCAAGGATATCAAATCCGCGACCCTGTGCAAACAGATGCGTGATTTCGCCAGAAAGCATAACATTACCAATTACTTTGAAGTGGGGCGCATGGGCATCGAACATGCGCTGCTGCCAGACAAGGGTCTGGTGGCTCCCGGCGAGATTGTCATCGGCGCGGATTCCCACACTTGCACCTACGGCGCATTAAATGCTCTGTCTACCGGCATGGGCCAGACGGATATCGGCTGCGCCATGGCCAGCGGCACAACCTGGTTCAAGGTTCCTGCTGCCATTAAGGTGGAACTTACCGGCAAAATGCCCAAATATGTAAAAGGCAAAGACCTGATCCTGACCCTCATTGGCATGATCGGCGTGGACGGCGCCCGTTACCAGAGTCTGGAATTTACCGGTTCCGGCGTAGTGGAACTGGACATGTCCGACCGTTTCACCATCTGCAACATGGCCATTGAGGCAGGTGGCAAGAACGGCATCTTCCCGGTGGACGCCAAGACGGAAGCCTTCCTGAAAGGCAGGGTGACCCGCCCCTGGACGGCTGTGGAAGCAGATCCGGATGCAGTATATGACCGGGTCGTACAGATTGACCTGTCCAAACTGGTACCCGTAACTTCGTATCCGCACCTGCCGGAGAATACCCATCCCGTCAGTGAATCCCACCATATCAAGATTGATCAGGTGGTTGTAGGCTCCTGTACCAACGGGCGGCTGGAAGACATCGCCCAGGCTGCGGAAGTGCTAAAAGACCATAAAGTGAACGAGAACGTCCGCTGCATCATCATCCCGGCGACCCAGGAAATTTACCAGGAAGCCATCCGCTTAGGCTACGTGGATATTTTCATCAATGCAGGCGCGGCGGTTTCCACACCGACCTGCGGCCCCTGCCTGGGAGGCTATATGGGAATCCTGGCGGCAGGCGAACGCTGTGTTTCCACCACCAACCGGAATTTCCGCGGGCGTATGGGTCATGTGGACAGTGAAGTGTATCTGGCCAGTCCCTACACGGCGGCAGCCAGCGCGGTAAAAGGTTACATCGCTTCGGCAGAGGAGGTATTAGGATGAGCAAGATCTGGCGTTATGGGGATCATGTGGATACGGACGTTATTATCCCGGCCCGTTACCTGAATATTTCTGATTTCAACGAACTGGCGGAACACGCCATGGAAGATATTGACACAACTTTTGCCCCCAATGTGAAAAAAGATGAAATCATGGTGGCAGGCAAGAACTTCGGCTGCGGCTCTTCCCGTGAGCACGCTCCCGTGGTGATCAAAGTAAAAGGCATCAAGTGCATCATCGCGGACAGTTTCGCCCGTATCTTCTACCGCAATGCCATCAACATCGGCCTGCCGGTTCTGGAGATTGGCGCAGAGGTGGAAAAGATTGAAAAGGGCGACGATGTGGAAGTGGACCTGAAGACCGGCGAAATCAGAATTGTGAATAAAAACCTGGTCATCAAAACAAAACCATTGCCGGACTTCTGTCAGAAAATCGCGGACTGCGGCGGACTGGTTAATTACGCAAAAACACAGGCATAATAAAAACAAAGGCGAAGTCATCCCGGCTTCGCCTTACGCTGTCTGCCTGAATACATAAAAGTACAAAGACAAGGAGACTGTCAATTATGAAAATCACCTTATTGCCGGGCGATGGCATCGGTCCGGAAATTGTAACTGCTACTGTAAAAGTTATGGATGCGGCGGCCAAAAAGTTCGGCTTTGCGTTGGAATACGACCATCAGCTGCTGGGCGGCTGCGCCATTGATGCGTATAATGACCCCTATCCGGAAGTGACGCAAAAATCCGCCAAAGCAGCGGATGCAGTGCTGTTAGGCGCAGTAGGCGGGCCAAAATGGGATAACGTAGATCCGTCCATCCGCCCGGAAAAAGGCCTGCTGCGCATCCGTAAAGATTTAGGTCTGTACTGTAACCTTCGCCCCATGAAGGTAAGCAAATTTACGGCGCATCTGTCTCCGCTGAAACCGGAACGGGCAGCCAATACGGATCTGCTGATTGTCCGGGAACTCACCGGCGGCATTTACTTCGGCACCCATAACGAAGCGGCTATGGTTGACGGTGTGGAGACTGCGTCGGATATCGACCTCTATACCCGTCCGGAAGTGGAACGGATCGCCCGGAAAGCTTTTGAAGCGGCCAAGGTGCGCCGGGGCAAGGTGACCTCCGTGGACAAGGCCAACGTGCTGGCGGAATCCCGCATGTGGCGCCGCATCGTTACGGAAATGCAGGCGAAGGAATATCCGGAGATCGAACTGAACCATCTGTATGTAGATAACTGCGCTATGCAGCTGGTGCTGAATCCCGGCCAGTTTGACGTGGTGCTGACCAATAATATTTTCGGTGACATTCTGTCGGACGAAGCGTCCGTGCTGGGCGGCTCCATCGGCCTCTTACCCAGCGCCAGCCTGGGCGACGGCACTGGTCTCTATGAGCCCATCCACGGCAGTGCGCCGGATATCGCGGGGCAGGGTATCGCCAATCCCACGGGCACCATCCTTTCCGCAGCCATGCTGTTCCGTTATTCCCTGGACCAGCAGGCAGCTGCGGACGCGGTGGAGGCAGCCGTTGACAAAGTGTATGAAGCGGGTTACCGCACGGCGGACCTGTTTGGCGAAGGCCTGACGAAGGTCAACACACAGGAGATGGGCGAGCTGGTAGCCAAAGCGCTTCTGGAAGCATAAATCTGCAGTCTTTTTACCCATTAACTTCAATCAAAACCGTCAGTTGATACTGGCGGTTTTTGTGTTTTACATAAATCATATGATATAATAAACAGATAAAGGTTTTAAGGAAAATTTTAGCATGCAAACGAGCTTTCCCGATTATGTAACGAAAACACTGAATATACTGAATGCGGCCGGGTATGAAGCCTATGTGGTGGGGGGCGCAGTGCGGGACCTGCTGCTGGGGCTGGAACCCGGGGACTATGATATTGCGACTGACGGACGCCCGGAACAGATTGCGGCGGTTCTTCGTAATGCCGGTTATTTGCTGGCAGAAAAGCTGGGTGATAATTTCGGCGTGGTGGTGGCTGTAACTGAAGGCCGTTCGCTGGAAATCGCTACCTTCCGTAATGAGCGCTATGTCTATGGCCTGGATGCCCACCGGCCGGCGGAAGTGTGGTATTGTGACACATTAAAAGAAGATTTGTCACGCCGGGATTTTACGGTGAATGCCATGGCCATGGACAGCAGAGGAAATCTGTATGACTATTATGGCGGGCAAAAGGATTTAGAAGCGAAAGTGATCCGTACGGTAGGCGACCCCCGGAAGCGTTTCGCGGAAGACGCATTACGTATGTACCGGGCCTGCCGTTTTGTGGCGCAGTTGGATTTTACCTATGTGGAAGGAAATGACGCGCCAGAAGATGTCCGGGGCGGCTATGATGAAGCACTCAGCGTGGAACAAAATCTGCGGATTGCTATGGAAAAAGCGGGGAAGTATGTTCCGGAAAACATGAAGACCATGGGTCCGGATGCCCAGCTGACCCATGGCAATGTGATACCCGGTTCAGACGATCCGGTCCGGGAAGGTTTAGCGCAGGATAATGAAACGGTTTACGGTTTTCCTTTCGGACAACCCGGTACAAAGTATTACCTGAAGAAGCGGTATGTCTTTGATGTCAGCCGGTGCCGCAACCTTTCCCTGGAACGCGTCAAAACAGAACTGGATAAAATGCTGTTAGGGAAAGCAGCCGGAAAAGGTCTGGCACTGTTCCTTTCCAGCGGTCTGGCAAACGCGCAGTGCAGGGTGAGGGACAAGGGTAACGAAACGTTTGTGGATGTGCTGCCGGAACTGGCGCACTTACCGGCTTTACCCCAGAATATCCGGTTTCATTGTTATAACGTCTGGGAGCATATCCTGGCGGCAGTGGACAACGGTCCCCGGGAATTAACGTTGCGCTGGGCCCTGTTGCTGCACGATGTAGCGAAAGGCCTGCCGGGGGTCCGGGGAACCACGCCGGACGGATATCCGAATGATCACGGCCACGAAAAAGAAAGCGCAAAAATGGCGGAAGCAATACTTGTCCGTCTGCGTTATCCCCGTCCTTTTGTGCGCCGGGTAAGCTGGCTGGTGGCGAAGCACATGCGCTTTGCTCCTATGATGATTCATAAAAATAATACACTGCTGCGCTGGATCCGCAGTGAAGCCACAGGCGGTGAGTTCCGCACAGAAAAGGAAATGGCGGAAGCCTTTTCCCAGCTTACAGAAGTGTTTTTAGCGGATATGGGGGCTACCTGGGCCGGCGTGCTGCAGGAACCGGTGATGGAGGAAGGCCGTCATCTGGGAGAAGAAGCGGTACAGATCGCCCGGGAACGGATGCCCGTGCACACTTCCGATCTGCATGTGCGGGGCAGTGAAATACAGGTTTTACCGCCGCTTACCGTAGGCGACGCTATGAAATATCTGCTGGCCCGTGTACAAAGCGGCAGCGTTCCCAACGAAAGAGGCGCGTTGCTGCAGGCTTTGGGAAAAAAGCTGGAGAAGATTACCAAAACGGAATAAGGATAAACCTGTTAAAACGTTTCATTATTAAGAAGCGAAAAGAAAGGTGATACCGTGAAGAAAAGTTCCATTCTGCTGGCTGCCGCATTGATTGCGGTTGCAGTATTTAACTTTTATACCGGTACAAAACACACCGGAAATGCAGAACAATCCGGTGTATTAGATGAGATTACAACCAAAATGGTTCTGCTACTGCAAAAGGACGGAGGCGGTCCGGCTTCTGTGCAGGGTCAGTCAGACGTGAAGGACTCACCATATTTTAAGAAGGTTGATGTATATAATATGAAGTCCGGCGGCAGCCTGCTGCTTCTGGAAAAATATAAAACGCATCAGCAGCATACTTATTACACCTGCGGTCCTGCTGCGGCGCTGACCGTGGTGCAGCATTTTCTGGGCAAGGTGCCTGATTCGGAAATGGAAATGGCGAAAATCATGGGGACGCATCCGGCCGGTGTAAAAGACCCTGGCACTAACACCCGGGGTATGAGCCGTTATTTTGAACAAAAAGGCTGGAAGGTTAAGAATGCGTTAAAAGACGGATCTCCGGAAACCTACGAAAAGTTTTTGGCATTTGTGGAAGACAACTTGAAGCGGGGTATCCCCATTATGGTGGAAAATGTTGACTGGGGCGGTCACTGGCGGGTGATTATCGGCCTTGATACGCTGGGAGACAAGAATGAGATGAATGATGTTCTGATTTTGGCGGATCCGTACGATACCACAGACCACGCCCAGGATGGGTATAACATTATTTCCGCATCACGCTTCTATTACATGTGGTTTGACGCCCGTCTGTTCCGTGAAAAGGAAAAGGTACGCCAGTGGCTGACGGCGGTTCCGCCGGACTATAAAGGATGATAGATAATGTTATTTGATTTCCGAATTTGTAAATTTGCGTTTATATAATTAATATACGACACCGGGAACGGTCAGTTGCATAATGGTCAGGCTCCTGACGGAGTCAGCAAGATGGAGGATAACGATGTTTAAACGTGTAGTAACGGGAATCGGCGCTTTTCTGTTGATATCGGCGCCCTTTTCTTCCGCTCAGGCAGATCTTCTGGCTAAAGTGGAAGCGGATGTTGACGGCAGCGGCCAGAAAGAGATTGTGGAGCTGACCGGTGAAAAGAAAATGCCCGGCAGCAATTATTATTCCGATTTGTGGATCATGGTGAAGAATGGGGAAGGAAAAATGCTGACCGCCTGGAAGGCAAATCTGGACGGCGGTTACTATTGCCTGTTGGAAAAAATGCCTGTAAACGCCAAAGCTAAACAGGATAATAAAAAAGCAAAACAAAAAGACAGAAAAGAGGATGCAGAGAAACGGTTTGAAAATCTTCTGGAGTCATTAAAAGAAGCAACAGGCGAAGGAACAGATAAGAAGAACAGTAAAACCAAAATTTCAGATAAACCCCACGACCAGATCTTACTGATGGCGGCGAAGGGGGGAAAGAACGCGGCGGTGAACTGCCGGATCCTGGACTTTTCCGACTATAAGCAGGTGTGTGAAGTGTTCTCCGGTGCGGACAGTCTTGGCGTAGCGGCAAAAGCCGAATACAAACCGGATAACCGTTTTACCGTGGAAAGCAGTTTACCGGAAGCGGATGGTGCAGAAAAGAAAGTATCTTTTTCCGGCAACGCGAAAAATGTCTTGCGGCTTTATAATGAAGACGGCAGTATTGCCAAGCCGTACCTGCGTCCGCAGGTGACGGAGGTTGCGTCCCTTGCAATGCTGGACGGACGTTTGTTTACGGAGCAAAATGTACTGTCTGCCGATGGACAGGAACTGTTGGGGCGCCTTGCGGTACGATGGGCACAAAAAGAAGCAAAATGGATACCGGAGGAAATAAATCTGACGGATACCTTGGACGACTTGCTTAAGCCTGATGCTGATAGCGCGAACCGGGCTGACGGGGCAGGAAACTGGAGGCTTTATCCCCGCAGGGCGTTTATCGGGGACCGGGTAATCAGTCGTCCGGTTGTGGCGGTTGAGGAAAAACCGGAGCTGCAGAATAAAATCAATGATAAACTGCAGGCATGGTTTGCCAAGGCGCCGGAAGAAGACGAAAGGGCGTTTCAGGTGAAATACGCCGGGTCGAATCTGTTAAGCCTGGAACTGGGGCGCAGGAATAAAAAAGGGGAAGTAATCCGGGAACTCTATAATTTTAATATGCAGAACGGAGAACATCTTAAGTTAGATGAGATGTTTAACACCAAAAATCCTGATTTTATAAAAGTCATTAACCTGGTGGGAAAACCCGATAACTGTTTTTCCGAAGCGAAACCGGCCTTCTGGCATTTTACCGGAAAACACTTTGTATTGCAGGACCGTTTGCTGGAAGAGGGATTCCAGAATGAAGAGGCCATTCATCTGGCCGTGGTGGAAAAGGACGACCTGCTTCCCTTTGTAAAGGATAAGAAGATTCTGGACGAATGAGGATAAAAGCAGGTGCTGTTTTTTAATAAATTTAATTTGATTTTTTAATTATTTTTTGTTAGAATATTGCGATGCTGAAAAAACGGGAATGCGCCCGTTCAATACATTCAGAATGAAAGCTTCATTAATAAAACAATCGTTGATAAGAAAGGTGCTCTTTCAGAAAATGAAAGGCATGTCGATTCAGGGAGGATCTGGTTTATGTTACGTAATTTCCGTGGGAAATGGGGAAAAAGTTTAGCTGTTGCGCTGGCGGTTTCCGGGCTGCTGGTTTTTGCCGGGTGCGGTAACAAGAAGGCGCAGCAGAAAGCGCCGGCTGCAGTGGCTGTAAAGACCATGCAGGTCATAAAGAGGGATACGCCTAACGTTCATGAGTTTACCGGTTTTGTGGAAGCCCAGCAGGAAGCGAAGCTGACGGCAAATGTTTCCGGCAAGATTACCGGAAAGTATTTTAACGGCGGCGACCGGGTGGAAGCAGGCCAGGTATTGTTCACTATCGATCAGCGCACGTATAAGGCAAACCTTTTGAATGCCCAGGCAGGTCTTGCCGCGGCAAGAACAGAATATAACCGCCTGGCAGCGGATGCGGAACGTTATAAAAAATTATATGAGCAGAATGCTGTGTCCAAACAGCAGTATGACCTGGTGATGGCCCAGCGGGACTCTGCCCAGGCCCAGGTTGCGGCTCATGAAGCCATTCTGGAAAACGCGCAGATCAGTATGGGCGATACGGAAGTAAGGGCTCCTTTCTCCGGCAGGATCAGTACCAGCGATTTGTCCGTAGGCAACTTCGTGTCGGCCGGGCAGACCGTACTGGCTACCATGAGCAATACCAATCCGGTACGGATTAAATTCAGCATGTCTGAAAATGAGTACCTGCAGCTTTCCAAAGCCCATTCCGATTCCGGTGCCAAAGCCCTGGAAGATCTGAAACTGGTTCTGTCTGACGGCAGCATTTATACCGGCGCAGGCGTAGTGGACCAGGTTGACCGGGAAATCGGCAGCGGTACCGGCGCCCTGACCTTAAAGGCGCGGTTCAGCAATGACGACAACCGGCTGATGCCGGGCATGTTCGCCCGTCTTCAGGCCAATGCGGGTACAGTGAAAAACGCCATGCTGATCCCCCAGCGCGCTGTCCGGGAAATGCTTTACAAAAAATTCGTGTTCGTTGTAGGCAGCGATAACAAAGTAGATATGAAGGAAGTTACCCTAGGCGCCCGCGTCGGCAAGCTGTGGCTGGTGGAAAAAGGCCTGAACGGCGATGAGACGCTGGTAGTTGAAGGTGTCCAGAAAGTGAATAAAGGGTCTGAAGTGAAACCCGCCGCCATGACGGAAGCCGACCTGAGCAACGAAAGCAAACAATAGGAGGTAACCTAAGTGGCTAAGTTTTTTATCGACCGACCGATATTTGCAATAGCCCTTTCCCTGGTCATCGTCTTTGCCGGCGTAATTGCAGGGTTCAGCCTTCCTATTGCACAGTATCCCAATATTACAAAACCCCAGATTGAAGTGGAGACCAACTATGTGGGCGCTAACGCTTCCACTGTAGAAGAATCGATAGCCCAGGCTATTGAGCAGAAGGTAAACGGCGTGGAAAACATGCGCGATATGCGTTCTACTTCTACTAATACCGGCCGTTATGTATTAGATGTTAACTTTAACCTGGAAAAGAACGGTGACATTGCCTCTGTAGAAGTGCAGAACCGTGTAGACCAGGCCAAGGCCTCCATGCCTACCGAGGTTACCCAGTACGGTATTACCACGGCCAAGATGTCTTCCCAGACGATTATGTATTTTGTACTGACGTCTCCCAACAAAACCTACGACGGCATGTTCCTGAAAACCTACGGGGCTTCTAACGTGGTAGACCCGATCAAGCGTGTTAAAGGCGTGTCTTCCGTAGGTGAATATGGCCCGGAATACTCCATGCGTGTGGAACTGAAGCCGGACCTGATGGCTCAGCTGGGGTTGACTGCATCCGATGTTGCCGCAGCGATTCAGACACAGAACATCCAGGCTCCTGTTGGTTCCATCGGTTCCAAACCCACGACAAATGATTTGGAGTTTAAATATTCCGCCAGTGCCGAGGGCCGTCTGAAAACCCCGGAAGAGTTTGGCAACATTATTGTCCGGGCACAGAACGGACAGATTTTAAAATTAAAAGACATCGCCGATATTTATGAAGGCGAACGTATGGATACACCGGCTTCCCTGTTCCTGGACAAGGGCGTCGGCGGTGAATCGGTCGTATATCCCATTTCTCTGACCTCGGATGCCAACGCGATTGAAACCGTAGCGGAAATCCGTAAGGTGCTTGAGGACGCGGAAACCCGGTTTCCGCCGGATATGAAACTGATCATTGCCCAGGACAAGACCCAGTTCGTAAAAGAGTCTCTGGAAAAAGTGGCCCATACGTTCTTTGAAGCGTTAGTCCTGGTATTGATTGTAGTTTATATTTTCCTGGGAAATTTCCGGGCTACGCTGGTGCCCATGCTGGCAGTGCCGGTTTCCCTGATTGGTACCTTCGGCGCTTTCGTATTATTAGGTTTTTCCATTAACACCCTGTCCATGTTTGCCATGATCCTGGCCATCGGCCTGGTAGTGGACGACGCCATCGTTGTAGTGGAAGCCGTGGAACATCACATTCAGGAAACCGGTCTGTCACCGAAAGAGGCGACCTACCGGGCCATGAAAGAAGTGTCCGGCCCGGTTGTGGCCATCGCCTGTGTACTGGCTGCCGTGTTTGTACCGATTTCTTTCATGAGCGGTTCTACCGGCCAGCTGTACAAACAGTTCGCCCTGACTATTTCCGTTTCCATGATGCTGTCCGCCGTGGTTGCGCTGTCGCTGACCCCGGCGCTCTGCGCGAAGCTGCTGAAGCCCCATTCCAGCGCGGCAAGTGAAGAAGCCAATAAAGGGTTTATCGGTAAAATTATTTACCGGTTTAATGTGTGGTATGCCAACACCCTGGCAAAATATACGAACCAGGTGGGCAAGTGCATCCGCTACTCTAAACTGATGATGTGCGGTCTGCTGGTTATCTGTATCCTGACCGGGCTGTTGTTTAAGATTACCCCGACCGGTTACGTGCCGGATGAAGACCAGGGCATGTATATCATATCCTACAACCTGCCGGAAGGCGCGTCTTCCAACCGGGGCATGAAGCAGATGGAAGATTTTGCACGCAAGCTGGGAGAACTGCCGGGTGTCAGGTATGTAATGCCGATTAACGGTTTTGACATTCTGAGTAATGCCCCGAAGTCCAGCGCAGGTATCATTCCGGTCATGATGGAAGAGTATGATAAACGCTCCACCAGTACGTTTGAGCTGATAGGACGCACCTATGCCATGGCAGCCCAGACGCCGGAAATGAATATCATGGCCTTTAACGAACCGGCTCTGCCGGGTCTGTCCAGTACGGGTTCCCTGAGTATGTATATCATGAACCTGGGCGGTGACTCCATTGAGCAGATGAATATGTACGCCCAGCAATTTGTCATGAAAGCCAATCAGCGGCCGGAAGTCGGAATTGCCTATACCACATTTAACACGGATACCCCGGGTTATAAATTTAATGTCAACCGTGAAAAAGCGGAATCCCTGAACGTTCCGGTAGCCAGCGTGTTCACCACACTGCAGGCATTTTTGGGCGGCATGGAAGTGAATGACTTCAATAACTTCGGCCGTACCTGGAAAGTAGTTATGCAGGCCCAGCCCCAATACCGTGATGATGTGAAGAATATGCGGTTCTTCTTTGTCCGCAGTAACAACGGCGAAATGATTCCTCTGGACTCCCTTGTGACCGTGGAGTCGGATATGACAGTTCCTTCTATTACCCGGTATAACGGTGCCAGTGCCTTCAAGATTGCCGGTTCCCCGGCAGACGGATATTCTACCGGTCAGGCTATGGCGGCACTGGAAGAAGTGGCTCACGAAGTGCTGCCGACAACTTACACCTATGAATGGACCGATCAGAGCCGTGACGAACGGGAAGCCGGTGACCAGGCTTACGGTCTGTACGCGATTTCCCTGGTATTCGTATTCCTGGTGCTGTGCGCGCTGTATGAAAGCTGGACCATTCCCATTGCCGTACTGCTGTCGGTTCCCCCGGCGGTTATGGGCTGCCTGGGTTCCCAGTTCCTGCGGGGCCAGCAGAATGATATTTACATGCAGGTGGCCATGATCATGCTGATTGGCCTGGCAGCTAAGAACGCCATCCTGATTGTGGAATATGCCAAGATGAATCTGGAAGGCGGGCAGGATGTGGTGACGGCAGCCATCAATGCGGCCCATCTCCGTCTGCGTCCTATTCTGATGACATCCTTTGCATTTATTTTAGGATGCCTGCCCCTGGCTATCGCTACCGGCCCCGGCGCCGGTTCCCGTGTATCCATGGGTAATGCAGTAGTAGGCGGAATGACCTTCAATACATTCGTAGGCATCTTCCTAATCCCTGTACTGTTCGTGGTGGTGGAACGGTTCTTCAGCCGCGGCAAACATAAAGACGAAATGGCTGACCTTTAACTCATTATTATTATAATGACGCTTTGTGAAAGTTGTTTTATCAGGTATGATTGTTTATTTGTTGGTTCATGTACATCACGGTTGTGAAAAATCCGTAAATATTACTGTCTGGCATGTGAAAACACTTGCCAGACGTTTTTCTTTCTTATAAAATAGGAATGTAATTTGTCTCCT
>JAEEGH010020585.1_pt1 | contig 13704 bp, 13 predicted proteins | sample 9134181 | NCBI WGS metagenome assembly JAEEGH01 (sample SAMN16246544, study PRJNA631951) | gut metagenome | biome: gut microbiome; feature: rumen; material: DP-attached | host: Bos | place: Iran: Karaj | collected 2018-10
TATCAATCAAAAGCATTACTCAGAACGGGTCCCATGAACGTCATTCTGCCTGCCGACAGATTTGATGCGGATACGGATTCATATCTTAATAAGCCTGACAGAAAATACAAGACCCTTTATCTTTTGCACGGACTGTTGGGTAATTATACGGACTGGGTAAGTAAGACAAGGATTCAGACATGGGCTGAAGAAAAGAACCTGGCAGTTGTTATGCCATCGGGAGACAATTCATTTTACTTTAAATCCCGTACTCCCTGGAATGATTATGGTACTTTCATCGGTGAAGAGCTTGTGGATATAACACGAAGGATGTTCCCCCTTTCAGACAAGCGCGAGGATACATTTATCGCGGGACTGTCCATGGGCGGATACGGAGCGCTTAGAAACGGTATTGTTTATTCGGATACTTTCAGTCATGTTGTTGGGCTGTCATCGGCCATACATCTTTTTGAGGATCTGTCTGAAGAGGCGAATATTGGTCTCTTTGACAATCTTAAAGAGGCAGCAGAAAGCAATCTCAATCCTAAAGTTGCCGTTAAAGAAATGTTGGATGAAGGAAGAAAGATTCCCGGTATCTACATGTCATGCGGTCGTAATGATGATCTGCTGTCTGTAAACGAAGACTTCCGTGATTACCTTAAGGAAAAGGGAATCGACGTTACATGGGATGAAGAAGATGCAGGGCATGAATGGTATTTCTGGGACAGCCAGATAAAGAAGGTTCTGGACTGGCTTCCTTTATAAAAGAAAGCGACTCGATTAAGTTCGAGTCGTTTTCTTGATTTAAAAACACTTGACTATTTACATTTGATAAAATATAATATGGTCAAACACAAAAACGCAAATCATAAGGAGGAAAAAGATTATGGGTTTTTATGATCAGAGTGTAACAGCAGCTAACGGCGAAGAGATATCTATGAAGGATTACGAAGGAAAGGTTGTACTCGTTGTTAATACAGCTACGGGATGCGGCTTCACACCTCATTACAAAGATATTGAGGATATGTATGAGAAGTTTCATGACAGAGGATTTGAAGTTATCGATGTTCCCTGCAACCAGTTTGCGGGACAGACTCCGGGAACGGATGAGGAGATACATGACTTCTGTCAGCTTAAGTACAACACACAGTTCCCTCAGATGAAGAAGGCTGATGTTAATGGTGAGAATGCAATTCCTTTATTCAAATACCTGAAGGAACAGAAGGGCTTCGAGGGCTTCGGAAAGGGACCGACAGCTCTTGCCATGAATACAATGCTTAAGAAGATCGACAAGGATTATAAGAACAATTCCGAGATCAAATGGAACTTCACAAAATTCGTTGTAGACAGAAAGGGTAACGTTGTTGCCAGATTCGAGCCTACATCCAAGATGAGTGAGGTTGCAAAGTGTGTGGAAAGTCTTTTATAATGCTAAAGAAAAGATGATTATACATTATGAGGTGGGAACCAATGGCACAGGAATATGAACAGCTTTTACTCAAGAATCAGTTATGCTTTCCAATGTATGCATGCGGAAGGAAGATCGTTGCAGCATACACGCCGTATCTGAAGCCTCTCGGACTTACCTATACTCAGTATGTGGTATTCATGGTCTTATGGGAAAAAGAGAGTGTGAATGTGGGACAGCTGGGAGCTATCCTTCACCTGGATGCAGGAACACTGACACCTCTTTTAAAGAATCTTGAAAAAGAAGGATACATCACAAGGACACGATCAAAGGAAGATGAACGTGTTACAATCATCAGTATCACAAAGAAGGGTAATGAGCTGAAGGAAAAGTGCAAAGACATTCCGAAAGAACTGTCTAAGAAGGGTTCATCCCTTACAGAGAAGGAAGCATCAGAGCTGTACGGACTGCTTTATAAATACCTTGAAGGCTGAGTACTGACGCAGACAGGATGGTAGATCTAGGAGGATAAGTAAGTTGAACGATACAATAAAAGTGCTTGAATCAAGAAGAAGCTGCAGGAGCTTCAAGCCGGATATGATAAAGGATGAAGAGCTCAAGACGATTATCGAGGCGGGAACATATGCTGCCAAGGGAGCGGCTCCCAGAAAAGACGACTATGTGTACTATATCTCTTAACAGAGTTGAGTAAAGAAATGATTTGATTAAGAAGAGGAGGGAATATGGCAAAAATCAAATGGGGCGTAATCGGAACTGCACACATAGCAAAGAAGTGTACCATACCAGGTATGAAAATGGCTGAAGACTGTGAACTCTATGCCATAGCGGGCAGAAGTCTTGAAAAAGCACAGAGCTTTTGCAAGGAATTCGGATTTCAAAAGGCCTATGGCAGTTATGATGAACTTATAGCGGATAAAGATGTTCAGGCAGTATATATTCCTCTTCCTAATCATCTTCACCTGGAATGGGTTAAGAAAGCTCTTAATGCGGGCAAGCATGTAATATGTGAAAAACCGCTTGCACTGACTGCAGCCGATGCAAAAGAAATGTTTGAAACAGCTGAAAAGAACGGCGTATTTCTGATGGAGGCCTATGCTTATCTTCACAGTCCTTATGTGGAGAGTCTGAAAAAAGATCTGAAAGAAGGCATAATAGGCGAAGTTGATTACATTGAATCTGCTTTCTTAACACAGGGTTATGAGGAAAATATAAGGCTCTATAAAGATATGGGCGGTGGCGCCATGTACGATCTTGGCTGCTACTGTACAAGCATGATCCTGTCTCTTATTGATTCTGAGCCGGATTACGTTAAAGCACAGGCTGAGTTCTCGGATCTCGGAGTGGACAACGTGACGTCGGCAATAATCCGTTTTAAAAACGGAGTAAGAGCCGCACTTAATGTCGGAATGATTTTTGGCAAAAACAACGGTTCAAGATATGACAGCCTATATATCCACGGAAGCAAGGGATCAATCAGATCCGAAGTTGAATACAATCAGCAGGGAAAGCTTTCTTACAGAATATTTGTTGGGGACAAAGTCATCAAGAGAAAGATAAAGGCTCCGCAGAATTATTCTCTTGAGATAGCTCAGATGTGCAAATGTATCAACGGAGAGGCAACTCCGCATGTAACAAAAGATTTTTCAATAAAGAATGCGGAGCTTATTGATAAAGTAATGAACGAAATCGGTTATTAAGAATTGGGGAATTGTATGGGAAAAAGGAAGATAATCGGAATCCTTACAGTTTTACTGGCGCTTACACTCTGTGCCTGTGGAAAGAAGGACGAGGGAAGCACAGTCGAAAAGCCAAGTAAAGAGGCTACAGAAAATGAATACAGTGATATAGAGACGCCCTTTAAGCAAACAGGCCTCAATAAGCTGGAAGAAATGCTTTATCAGAATGATGACGACAGAAAATATCTTACACCTTCATGTGAGGATTACAGGGTAGATATTATAGATACCAAGGCTATAATATTTGAATCCTGTTCATTGCTACAGAAACCCGGCGGGGGAGAATGGGTATTCGGAACCGATCCTATGGGAAAGACTACGCTTAAGCCCTGCAAGATATACAGAATCTACGAATACAATGATGTCGGAAGTCTGGTGTCATATAAGGAAAAAACTGTTTTTGAAAATGAGGGTGATGCCATTCACGTGGCGGGCACAAACGGAATAAACGGTAATCATGCGCTTTATTTTATAGACTGGCTGGGAGTGAATGAAGTTCCTGCTGACTTTACGGAGGAACAGGGACTAAGAGTCATATGTGATGAATACCTGCCTGCATACTATAGGATTTTGGGCGGTGAAGAAGGTTATCAGGCTGACATAGTCAGGACTGACAATACATTCTATTCTTCGTTTGTTTTGGACAATGCGGGATTTATTAATCAGGATTATTTTGGCGGAATCTGTGAAGTTGAGTTTCTTGGAGATTATCTGAAGACGGAAGGTGTTGAATTCAGTGCGGATAATGTAGATGATGAAGGCTTCATCTATTTGAATGACGGCGAGAACAATATGACTGTATATTATTCGGATCCGGATGCGCACAAACATAACATAAGCACTGCAGAGGATAACGGAGGAAATCTGCCGGATGATTTTGTGGTTATGAAATATGACGATCAGTATTTCAGTCCCGCAAGTGATGATTATATAATCTTTTATACAATGTTTGAGGATTACGGAGATTATTGCTTCAATGAACAGGCGGCACTTTTGTCATTTGACGCTGCAGGTAATCTGATTGATGCGAAATACAGATATTTCAGAGCGAGCAATCTTGTGAATCCTATGTCTGAGTGTATTGATTCCATACTTCTTAACGAGGGAAGCAAACTCCTCTACAGTGACGATACTTACGCTTATTTTGATGTTTTGGATGTGGGAGAATTCAGGGAATATCTCGGAGACGGTAAATATGGAGATAAGACTTTTACGAAAGCAGAGATACTTGAACAGTCTGTGGATGAAAATTTTGTAAAAGTGCCGATATATGGTTGGGCGTCAGATAACGGAATATTTATTTCTAAGTAAGAAAAAACAGGAATACATTACGTATTCCTGTTTTTGATTTCAGTTACCGTATAACCGAGATTGGAAATGATATCGCTAATCTCGGAATCCGAAATATCTCTTCCCAACTTTACATTCGCAGTTTTAGTTCCAAGAGATACTTTAGCGCTTATTCCATCTACGGAATTCAATGCATTCTGAACTCTTGCCACGCAGTTTTTACATGTCATACCATCAATCTTAACAATTTTGACGGATACTACTTTGTCAAGTTTCTTGGGCTTTACGGCTTTGCGTTTAGAACCGCCGCCTCCGCAGCAGGCTCCTTCTCCCTTGAAATGGGGGATGGAGTACTTAACTGCTACGAAGATTATTATAACTAATATTACAATGCTTATTAAATCGGCTGCTGACATAAATAACCTCACTTATTTCCGGTCGCTATTTCCCACATAAGGCCCATATTTCTGAAACCGCCTTCCGGCATGCACGAAGGGCAACTCTTTCCATTGGAATCGCATCCGGAACAACTGCCTCCTCCGCAACCTCGGGCTGACATGTCGATTCGTTTAATCACACCTGCCCGTTCAAGAAATTCTATCTCGCGGTTAACCTTTTCAACTGATGTATTCAATTCCATTGCGATCATCTCGATTGATCTGGAGTGACCGTCTTTTAACAATTCTATCAGTTTCTCCATTTTATTTTACCAGATAAGTAATCCTATATGATATGCGATACATGCAAGAAGCAGAGCAACGCCTGTGTAATAGAGTGCTATGATAGCAGTCCACTTCGCTGAATGTGTTTCCTGATATGTGGATGCAAGAGCAACAATACAGGGCATGTTGAATGTCATGGCGAATATCAGAGCAAGAGCTTCAGGCTTTGATATATTAGTTACCAGCAGCTCGTTAATGTTGGCAGCCTTTGTTCCGCTTACAAGTGAACCGATCGATATGGTTCCTTCGCCGGAGAAGAGTGTTCCAAGTACACCGAGGGATCCCTCTTTTCCAAGGCCGGATGCGATAAATGCCATAAATGTCTGCCATCCCATTCCGAAGAATTTGGTAACAGGTTCAATAAAATGTCCGACTTTATAAAGAACGGTAGTAGATATATCACCTGTTGACGAATAAGAAAGAAGCCAGAATACCACTGCTACAAGAAGCACTACTTTGAGGGATCTGAAGAAGGTCTCTTTGGTACGTCCCAACACATATCTGAAAAGTGCTCCCCACTTGGGTTTGTGATAAGGAGGGAGTTCCATTATCATTCCGCATCTTTCCTCGGGCTTCACAAGAGAACGGCCGAATATTTTTGCGGTAATCCACATATGAAGAATCATAACAAGCAAGATGACTACGATTATTACGGGAACCCATGCACCAAAGAAGATGGTTGAAAGCATGGGGATTACTGCCCAGGCAGCTCCACAGGGTACAGCCCATGCAAGGGCTATTGTCAGGACCTTTTGTCCCCAGTTATCTATTACTCGTGTACCGGCAGCTCCACCCATGGTACAGCCGAAGCTTATAAGGAAGGGCATAACTGATTTTCCCTGGAGTCCCAGCTTGGCCATTGTGTTGTCAAAGACATAGGATATTCTTGCCATGATACCGATCTCTTCAAGCAGACCGAATACCAGAGTTACACCGAATACAAATCCTAACATCTGGATTATAAAGCAGACAGACCTTAAGCAGACATCGCAGAGTAAAGCAGCCAGAAAGGCAGGACATCCTGCAGCTACAAGGAAATTATTCAATGGATCCGGGATCATTCCGATGGCACTTCCGATACCCATAAAGGGAAGTGCAGGTATGAAGGAAGCAATAAGTCCGAGAATAACCGTGAGCACTACAATCGGCTTTCCCCAGAATCTGTGAGTTATGAGACGATCGAATCGTCCGAGACTTACTGTCTTATTTTCGCTTTGAACCGAATCGGATATAACTTCATCGATCCAAGAGAATTTTCTTTCGCCGGAAAGAACCATGCCGTTGTCAACAGTATTCACTGTTGCTTCAAAATCTATTTTACTGTCTCCGGACAGAGATTCGTTTATCTTTTGTATTACAGGTTTGTCGCCTTCGATAGCTTTGATTGCAAGCCATGTTTTAGAATATCCCGGATAAATATTGTCGGGTATCAGTGCTTTGATTGTTGCATAAGCAGGAATCTCTTCATATTTCGATTCGAGACCCGCTGCATTAAGAGTACTCTTTTCTTTAAGTGCTCTATCCAGTGCGGCATAGAATACATCATATGACTTGCTGTCGGGAGCAGAAAAGAGAACAACGGGTATACCGATCTTCTTCTCTATGGAAGCAACATCGATTTTCTTACCTTGCTCGGCTGCCACATCGCTCATGTTCAGAACAAGGAAGCAGGGAACAGAGATGCCTGCATAATCCGCAAGCATATATAAACTTCTTTCAAGCTGGGAGCTGTCGGCAAGAATACAAACAACATCTGCCTTTCCGCTTGCAATATAATCTCGGGTTATCATCTCTTCATCGGAATTGGCTGAAAGAGAATAAGTTCCGGGAAGGTCGGCGACTGTATATTCGGCACCGTTTCTGTTGAAAGTTCCTTCCTTCTGTTCTACAGTCTTGCCGGGCCAGTTACCCACATGCTGACGAAGTCCGGTAAGTGCATTGAAAAGAGTTGATTTTCCCGAGTTGGGCTGCCCCAAAAGGGCTATAACCGTTTCTTTAGCTCCTGTCATTTCTCTATGCCTCCTTCTACCTCGATGTTGTTACATTCCGAGCGATTGAGTGCAATCATCGTATCTCTGGAATACACAAGCAGGGGCATATTCTTTTCATTCTTGATTACTGTTACTTTGCAACCGGGGGTAAGACCGATTGAAGTGATTCGACTCACAAATCTTGTATCACCATTGATAGACCGAATGATACTTTCCGAGTCTTTTTTGATTTCAGATAGTTTAGCCATGATATCTCCTCCTCGTTGTTTTAGCCAACTTAAAAACGTTAGCCTTAACTAACAAGCATAATATCACTTGCGTATAGGAAAAGCAAATAGTTTTTTAATAAACCATATGAAGATTTATGGTATGATATAGACTATGAACGAAAGCAGTGTTATCAGAGAACCGAATAAGAGATATGGTAAGAGAGCCTTAAGGGTCCTCTATGTCAGTATATTACTGATGTTACTTGTGACCGCGGTGTCTGCCATTGTCTATAACAGTCTGCGTTCAAGAATGCCCGATATGGTGAACAGTGAGGCGGTGGAATATGACGCCCATTATGCTTTTATCGTGCAGGGTGAGGACGAAGATTTTTGGAAAGGTGTATACAATGCTGCCTGTGACGAGGCAGCTAAGAATAATGTATATATAGAGGATCTGGGAGCTTCTTTGGGTGTTAATTACAGTGACACGGATCTTTTACGTGTGGCGGTCAATTCCAAAGTGGACGGTATCATATACGGAGGAAGCACCAATGATGCGGCAGAAGAACTTATTAACAGGGCCGTTGCCGATGACATTGGGGTTGTTCTGCTTCAGAATGATATGGAAGCCAGCCTGAGACAATGCTTTGTTGGTGTGAACAATTATGAGCTTGGTCAGATGTATGCCAGTCAGATCAAAGAGATCATAGACTCGGAGGGCGTGCCAACTGTTCAAACCGTTGATGTACTTGTGGATGAGAACATGAAAGAGGGTTACACCAATGTCATTACCATGGCGGTTGAAGATTATTTTACCGACAATTATCCTGAATATCCCAAGCCTGTTCTTAATATAGTAGGAATCAATACGGAAGACAGTTTCAGTGTTGAGGAAGACATCAGACAGCTCTTTGTTAACGGAGAGGAACTGCCTGATATTATGCTGTGTCTGAGCAGTATATATACCAGGGCCGTATACCAGGCTGTGGTGGATCAGAACAGGGTAGGTGAAGTTCAGATAGTGGGATTTTTTGCCGGCAATTCCATACTGGAGGCGATCAATAAGCAGATAGTGTTTTCTACGATATCCGTAGACACAAGAGAGATGGGCAGGGACAGTGTTCAGGCTCTTAATGAGTTGCGTAGGAGCGGATACACCAACTCCTTCATGCCGGTCAGCACACAGGTAATAGGATACAGGGCAGCGGGTAAACTGCTCACTATAGAGGAGGCTAAGAAATGATAGAACGTTTTTGGGAAAAAGCCTCCATACAGAGCAAATTGATGCTGGCCTTCTTTGTGCCGATCACAATCATTCTTATAATGAATATCTACATGTATACGAATGTTAATTCCATGATCGCCAGAATCAATGAGATATATGATAACAATGTCAAGCTCAACGATCTGGCCGAGCAGCTGACGGCACTTAACGATTCCATGAAAGAGTATTTGGAGAATAAGAGTACCAATGCTCTTAGTGCTTATTACAAAGCGGATCAGGAATACAGAGACAGTGTGGAAGCTTTGGGTGAGAGTTACACCGGAACCATGGCAATCATGCAGGAGAATATCCTGAATCAGTCTGACAGATATCTGACTATTGTGGACGGAACCGTAGCGGCAAAACGAGGACGTAATGTAGAAAAATACAGAAGCGGTTTTGAAGAAGCCCAGGTAATGTATGCCGACCTGCAGAACTGCATCAATTCTCTTAATAACGAACAGTTCAAGGTTAATACGTCCAACTACTATATACTCCTTACTTCATTAAGATATATGGAGATCGTATCTATAGTAATACTCATTATTATAGGTATAGTTAATATCGTTGCGCTTTTCCTGCTGACAAGAAGTATGACAAGGCCTCTTACGGAATTGTCCAGGGCAGCAGACAAGGTTGCGGGAGGAGATTTTAATATCACCATAGTCAATCCCGAGGGAGAAGATGAGATAGGTAAGGTATCCAGAGCTTTTATCGGTATGGTGGACAGCATGCAGTTATACATTGCCCGAATCAGAGAGAGTATGTTACGTGAGAGTGAGATGAAAGAGTCCGAGCTTAAGATGCAGACTCGAATGAGAGAGGCGGAGCTGAAGTCTCTTCAGGCTCAGATCAACCCTCACTTCTTATTTAATACCCTCAATGCCGGAGCCCAGCTTGCCATGATGGAGGGTGCCGACAGAACAACGGAATTCATACAGTATATGGCGGACTTTTTCAGATATAACATCAAGAGTATAGATAAGGATGTTTCTCTGAGAGAGGAACTGGAACTGGTGGACAAATATATCTATATTCTTAATGTGAGATTCGACGGAGAGATACACTACCATAAGAATCTGGATGAGAATCTTAACGACATAAGAGTGCCGGGTATGATCCTGCAACCTATTGTGGAAAATGCTGTCAATTATGGTATAAGAGATATAGACTGGGAAGGCCATATCAATCTTAAGACATACCGGGTTGGAGATCTGGCCTTCATATCCATATCCGACAACGGCATAGGTATGACTTCCGATATGATAGAAAAGATTCTTTCAAGAGAAGGTATAGCGGCCAATCCAGATAAGAATGATTCAAACGGCATAGGCCTTGGCAATGTGATAGAGCGAATACGTATATTCACAGGCAGGGATAATGTTATGGATATAATAAGCGAGGGAGAAGGAAAGGGTACAGAATTTATTATCAAGGTACCCATGCACGTGTAAGATATGTACAGGATATTACTTGTAGACGATGAGGGTATAGTCCTCAATTCCATGACTTTTTTAATAGAAAAAAATTTCGACGGCAAATTCGAAATAGAGACCGCAAAATCCGGAAGAGCGGCCATCGAACTGTCGGAGACTTTCAGACCCGACATCATATTCATGGATATACAGATGCCGAGGATAGGTGGTATAGAGGCCATGAAGGAGATCAGAAAGATTCTTCCCGGAGTTATTTTTGTGGTCTTAACGGCGTATGACAAGTTCGACTATGCCAAGGAAGCCATCAACCTTGGGGTTATGGAATATCTCAACAAGCCTTTCAATCAGAAAGATGTGGTGGCTGTTCTTCAGACTGCCATGGAGAAGATTGATGAGAAACAGCGTCGAAGACGTGAAGACCTTGAGACCAGGGAAAAGATGGAGACGGTTATGCCCATCATAGAGAATGGTTTCATATATTCAATAGTATTTGAAGAACAGATCGACGAGGATATTGCCAGTTACAAGAATCTTCTCGGCATCGACAGTGCCTATGGTTATATGATGGTGCTGGTATTCGGTGATGATCAGCAGGGACACCTGATGACCAATGTCGTCGGAAGTTCGGTAAAAGCGCAGACCACCTATTACAGTAAGGTAAGAGAATTGATCAAGGATGCTTTTTCCGAAGCAATTGTAGGTAACGTATCCGGTAACAGAATACCTATCTTCATTCCCTCAGCGGAAGATCACATGGAACTCAGCGAAAGAGGTTTCATAATAGAGAAGTGCAGAGCTCTGACAAGAAGTCTGAAGAATGCAACCGAGATATCATACCGTATCGGTATAGGAGGAATGAGAAGACTCAGGAGTGCTCCCGAATCATATGAGGAAGCAATCAAGGCGCTCGTATCCACAAGCGGAAGCGTTGCGCATGTGGACGACCTTCCTATTACGGTCTCTTATGAGGAGAGTTATCCGGCGGCTTTGGAAGCAGAGATATTCGAAAAACTCGAAGACGGAGATACGGATGCAACTCTTGTTAAGGCAGAGGAATTCTTTGAATGGATGTCAACGACTCATGCCGATGATATTATGAGCGTAAAACTAAAAACGCTGGAGTTCGTGCTGAGAGCCGAGTCTCTGATGTACCAGAGCGGAGGTCCTACATATGAGTTCACAAGCCGTAAGGATTATCTGCAGGAGATAATGAATACTTCCGGCATTGACGCACTTAAGTCCTGGTATATGAACAAATTCCGTGCGGCAGCAGGTGGTGTGTCAACGGGAAGCAAGGACAGAACCCATCACGTAATAAAGAAAGCTCTTGAATATATAGACAATAATTTCCATAAGGATATATCTCTTGATGAACTGGCAGGAGAACTGGGAATCAGTTCCTACTATTTCTCAAAGCTCTTTAAAGAAGAAAAGGGGGAAGGCTTTGTAGAATATCTGACAGGACGCAGAGTGGAAGAAGCCAAGCGTCTTCTTGCGGATCCGGAGCACAGTATTAAGGAAGTGGGAATAGCATGCGGTTATTCTGATCCCAATTACTTCTCAAGGATATTCAAAAAACAAACAGGGGTAACACCTACAGAATACAGAGACAGAATCTGACGATGTGATGAACAGCACTGTAGGGCTGACAGATCGCCAGGGGGAAGGTATAACAAAGGGTATAACAATGAGAGGAAAAAGAAACAGGTTAATTTGCGTTCTTTTGAGCGTGGTCATGTTAATTATGACAGCGGGCTGCGGTTCTGATATGCAGCAGGATGAGGAAATGGTCCAGGATTCCAATGACGGGATTGAAATAGGACTGTCTATAGACTCGCTTGTAATCGAGCGTTGGCAGAGGGAGAGAGACCTTTTTGTGTCAAAAGCTACCGAGCTTGGGGCTGAGGTGAATGTACAGAATGCAGGCGGTGAGATAGAAGAACAGATCAAGCAGATTGAGTACTTCATCGACAAGGATGTGGATGTTATCGTGGTAATCGCCATTGATGACGAGGCTCTTATGGATGTTTTGAGCAAGGCCAAAAAGTCGGGTATTAAGATAATTGCCTACGACAGACTGGTTCGTAATGCCAATGTGGATCTCTATACGTCCATCGACAATGAAAAAGTCGGTGAACTGATGGGTACTTATATAAAGAAAAAAATAGGTAACTCCGGCAATATAATCCAGATCAAGGGCTCGCCTACCGATTATAACGTTCAGATGGTACAGGCGGGATTCGAGAAAGCTCTTAAAGACACGAATATCAATATCGATCATGCTGAATATTCGGATAACTGGGTAGCGGAAAACGGATTCACGGTTACAAGTAACTACCTTGCTTCAGGCAAAGTTCCGGATGCCATCATGTGCGGCAATGACAATCTTGCTGCCAACGCCATAAGGGCGCTTATTGAGAAGAGACTGGCCGGTGAGGTCTGTGTGGTAGGACAGGATGCCGATCTGGAAGCCTGTCAGAGAATAGTGGAAGGCACACAGTACATGACGGTGTACAAGCCGGTAGAGAAACTTGCGAAATCGGCTGCCGAGGCAGCGGTTGCTCTGGCTAAGAACGAGCCTCTTAATACCACGGATACAATCAATGACGGGACTTATGATATTCCATACGAAAAACTGGAGCCAATTGCGGTAACAGCGGAAAATATGGACGAAGTTATTACCGGAAAGTATCATCAGAGGAGCGAGATATACCTTAATGTTAAGGAATGATCACTGACGGTGAATTCTTAAAAAACGCGTAGTTAACGCGCTCAACGAAATAATGAAACTATCAATAGGACAATTTTGTTATATTTTCATGACAAGATTGTCCTATTTCTGTTAATAGTTTGTTCACATACTGTTAAAAATTTGAAGAAGTTGACAAGTTGTTGCTATTAATTCTGTGATACATTATGAACTGTAACAGGGGTGACGTAATAGTTACCGAAAAAGTATATATAGGGAGGACAAGAAAAATGTCAAAGAAGTTTTTAGGTATTTTACTTGCAACAGCAATGGTAGCTGGAACTTTAGTTGGATGTGGCTCTACAGCTCCTGCAACTACAGATGCAGCTCCCGCAGCAGCAGCAGAAGAAGCAGCACCTGCAGCAGAAGAAGCAGCACCTGCAGCAGCTAACGGACAGAAGGTTGGTGTTGCAATGCCTACAAAGGATCTTCAGAGATGGAACCAGGACGGTGCCAATATGGAAGCTGAGCTTAAGGCAGCTGGTTACGAAGTAGATCTTCAGTACGCATCAAACGATGTGCAGCAGCAGGTTTCTCAGATCGAGAACATGATCAACGGTGGTTGTTCAGTACTCGTTATCGCATCTATCGATGGTGATTCACTTGGAACAGTTCTTGCATCTGCAAAGGAAAAGAACATTCCTGTTATCGCTTATGACCGTCTTATCATGAACACAGATGCAGTTTCTTACTACGCTACATTTGATAACTACATGGTAGGTACAAAGCAGGGTGAGTACATCAGAGATCAGTTGGATCTTGACAACGCAGCAGGACCTTTCAACATCGAGCTCGTAACTGGTGATCCCGGTGATAACAACGCTAAGTTCTTCTTCAATGGTGCTATGGACGTTCTTAATCCATACATCGAGTCTGGAAAGCTCGTTGTTAAGTCTGGT
>JAEEGH010020586.1_pt1 | contig 13702 bp, 9 predicted proteins | sample 9134181 | NCBI WGS metagenome assembly JAEEGH01 (sample SAMN16246544, study PRJNA631951) | gut metagenome | biome: gut microbiome; feature: rumen; material: DP-attached | host: Bos | place: Iran: Karaj | collected 2018-10
TGCAGAGCGTTGCGCCGTTGCCGTGACGCTTGATGAAGGCCGGAGAGGTCGGATCCCAGGCGGTGTAGCCGCGGGCTTCGAAAGTAGAACGGAGGCCGCCGCTCGGGAAAGAAGAGGCGTCCGGTTCGCCGACGATCAGGTTCTTGCCGCTGAAAGCGAGAATGGCCTTGCCGTCTTCGGGTTCAAGGAAGGAGTCGTGCTTTTCGGCGGTAGAACCGGTAAGGGGCTGGAACCAGTGGGTAAAGTGGGTAGCGCCGCGATCGATGGCCCATTTCTTCATGGCGTGGGCAACTTCGCCGGCGATGCTCGGATCAAGCGGTGCGCCGCCATCGATGGTGGCGAAAAGCTTCTTGCAAATGTCCTTGGGAAGATATGCGCGCATGGCCTCGGCGTTGAAGACGTCTTCGCCGTAGAAGTCGATGTTTGCGGGTGCTGCGGGGAGGTTAGCGCCGGCGTTTTCGCTGGCGATTTCCTTGATAGCTTTTAATCTGTATTCGTTGCTCATGGCAATCTCCTATGAATTTTGTTTTCGGTGCCATGAATGCAAAAATCGTGCCAAATATGTAAAACGCCCAAAAAATGTTATATATGGGCTTTTGTACGAGCGAAATATTGAATTTTAGAGGATTTTTATTACGGATTTTGTAATAAAAATAATGAAATTACATTTTATGTAAATTAGGCTAGGACCATCTTGACGCCGATTCCAATCAGGATAATGCCTGCGATGATCTCAGGAATCTTTGTCTTGAACCGTTTGGCGGCATGTCGGCCGATTTCGTACCCGATAACGCCCATGATAAAGCTAGCAAGCGCAATGGCGCTAGTGGCAAATACCATGTTCGCGTTCAGGAAAGCAAACGAAATACCGACGGCAAAAGCATCGATACTAGTCGCAATTGAAAGAAGCAGAATGTTTGCGATAGTCAAGTTCTTCGCGGCAATCTGTTCGCCTTCCTCTTCGCCAGAGTCTCCACGGACTGCTCCCCAGATCATGCGCCCGCCCAGAATGCAAAGGATGGTGCATGCGATTGGCGTACCCACGGAATTGAACCAGCGCTCGGCAAAGCTCCCGAGGAAATATCCGAGCAGGGTCATGCCGCCCTGGAAAACGCCAAAGCTTACCGCCTGGAGCATGGCGCGGCTGTACTTGATTCCCTTTTTAGAAAGTCCCGTGGCAATGGCGACCGCGAAGCAATCCATTGCCTCTACAATCGCGATAATGATGATTTCAATAATGCCCATTCTCTAATCTGTCATGCCCGCGCAGGCGGGCATTTCCTTTATCGCGTAAATTTATACCTACCCAGCAAATCGAAATACCTTGCCTTCGGCGAAATCTTTACCGTTGGGCGCAGTTTGCGGATGGCTGTGGTGGTATTTCCGGGCATACTCATATAGAATTCCTTTAGGTAGGAATCGTCGCCATTTTGAGTGTATTCTTTTAAAACGAAACCGCTTGCGCTTGGAATGACTTCTAGATTGCTTCTGATGTAATTGTCTTCGGCGTTATAGCTATTGCATTTGGATTTATCCTGAGCGTCGTTTATAAAGATTTCCTGTCGGAGTATGGGAGCCTTGTGCTTATAGGTCAGCGTATCGCCAGACAAGGTATATTCGTCAAAGTACTCGTCATCGTATTGAAACATGTAGAACTTGTAGTAGTGTGGCAGACTTTTTTCTATGGATGAATCGGATAAAATGCCGTCTTCAAAATATATCGTGGTGCCAATGATGGTGTCATTGGATGTCCTGCTAGAAAAGATAATTTCTTGTCCTTTTTTGGAAAGTTCCGATTCGGAGTTCACGTAAAAAAAATTTGTTGTGTCTAATTCGTTGTTGAGAGCGTCCCAGGAGATTCTTTGTGCAATGCGATCGTTTTTCCATACAAAGGTATGGTGATTGTCGTAATCATCTTGGTTGTCGCTTTCGTCGTGATGGCTGACATGAATCGAATCTGGATAAGGCGATTGTGTATTTTTTGTGATGCCGTTTCTATTGGATGCAAATACGGCTTCAACGCATGTTATGGCATTTGCAAAACCCGCCAAAAGCATTAAGCAAAATAAGATTTTTTTCATTTGTGTCTCCTGAACCTAAAAATAGGAATATATTTGAAAAAAATGTCTATATTTAAGAAGAATTTTGTATTCAAAAGGATGGTGTTTTGAAACTGCGTGTTGCGGTCATAGTCTTTGTTTCGGTGTGTGCGCTTTTTGCGGTGGATGCGTTCGTGCTTCCGCCGGTTACTCCCGAACTCAAAAAAGAGGCGCAGGACTATTATAATAATGAATGTAAGGGGTGTCATCGCTGGGCGCGCAAGTTTGCGGCCCCTCCGATGCACGACAATGTGGAATCTTACGCCGAAAAACCGGAAGATATGGTGCGTTACCTGATGCACCCGACTCCGCAGCACCCTGACGAGTGGCCTGCCATGGAAATTACCCCGCTCACCGAAGAACAGGCGAAAATGATGACGGCGTGGCTCCTTTACATTTTACGTAATCCCGATGATCCGGGACGGCCCAAGTAAAAGCGGCCGAAGCCTCCCAATTCTTTTCATTTTCACCCTTAACAAAGGGTGTAAATTTTTCTAAATTTGGCGCCGTCCTAAGAACGGAGTGCCCATGCCCAATATTCACGCCAAAGAATCCCTCCAGAGTTTCCTCGCTGGCGTCAAGACGACCATCACCCCTGAACTTTTCCGCACGGTACGCAGGGGCTATAACAAGAAAAGCTTCATCAGCGACCTGATGTCGGGCCTCATCGTGGGCATTCTCGCGCTTCCGCTTGCGATTGCGTTCGCTATCGCTTCGGGCGTGGGTCCGGAACAGGGCCTCTACACGGCCATCATCGCGGGCTTTGCGATTTCTTTCCTGGGCGGTTCCCGTTTCCAGATTGGCGGCCCCACTGGCGCCTTCATCGTGATCGTCTACGGCATCGTGAGCCAGTATGGTTACGACGGCCTCGCCTCGGCAACGCTCCTGGCCGGTATCCTCCTGATTATTTTTGGCCTCGCGAAATTCGGTGCCATCATCAAGTTCATTCCGTTCCCGGTGACCGTGGGCTTTACCGCTGGTATCGCGATTATCATTGCGCTTGGCCAGGTGCCGAACTTCTTCGGCCTGCGTTTCTTGGCGAAGGACCCGGCCGATGCCGTGGGTAAGATCAAGCTTTACGCCTCTTCGCTCGATACTATCAATATTTATGCCGTGATTGTGGGCCTCGTGGCACTTGCCGTCTGCATCTTGTGGCCGAAGATTACGACGAAGGTTCCTGGTTCCCTGATTGCGATTATCGTCGCTACGGTCATGGTGAAGGTTCTCGGCTGGGACGACCCGATTACGGGCCACGGCGTGGTGACCATCGGTATGAAGAACCACATCCCGAGCGGTTTCCCGATGCCGCACCTGCCGAATATCAGCCTCGAAATGATGCAGAAGGTGTTCCAGCCTGCTTTGACGATCGCTATTCTCGGTGCCATTGAATCGCTGCTTTCTGCGGTGGTGGCTGACGGTATGACCTCGACCAAGCACCGTTCCAATACCGAACTTTTTGGCCAGGGTGTCGCGAATATCCTTTCTCCGATGTTTGGCGGTATCCCGGCTACGGGTGCCATTGCCCGTACGGCGACCAACATCCGTAACGGTGCCGTGAGCCCGATTTCAGGCCTGGTGCATGCGGTGGTGCTCCTCCTTATTATGCTCGTGCTCGGCAAGTACGCCGAAATGATCCCGATGGCAGCCCTTGCCGCCGTGCTTTTCCAGGTGGCCTTCAATATGTGCGGCTACCGCAGCTTCATCAAGATGTTCAAGGCCCCGAAGAGCGACGTCATCGTGATGCTCGTGGCCTTCTTCCTCACGGTGATTATCGACCTTACGGTGGCGATTGAAGTCGGCGTGCTCCTTGCCGCGGTGCTCTTCATCAAGCGCATGAGCGATGTTTCCGAAATGGAAACGGTGACGGAAGCCCTCAAGGAAGACGACGAAGAAGCCGCCCACAACGACCTCAGCCGCCAGGTGCCGAAGGGCGTAGTGGTGTACGAACTCGCCGGTTCCCTCTTCTTTGGTGCGGTAGACAAGTTCAAGGACACTATGGCCCGTATCTCGGACAAGCCGAAGATCCTTATCCTGCGTATGCGTAGCGTTTCGAGCATCGATGCCGCCGGTATCCAGATGATCGAAGACCTGCTGAACCGTTGCAACCGCGAAGGTACGCAGCTCTTGCTGTCGGGCGTGCATGCTCAGCCGGTGGTGGCGCTTACCCGTGCAGGCGTGCTCAAGCAGCTTGGCGAAGAAAACGCCCTCGGTAATATCGATGCCGCCCTTAACCGTGCCCGCGAACTCCTCGGCCTTCCGATTGTCGATACCTCGCACGAAAAGCAGCAGGCCCCGACGGTCTCCTGGGAAAAGAACCTTGACAAGCCGTGGATGCCTGAAGAATCGAACGCCGCGATTGCCGAAGAAACTCCGGAAGTCATCGCCGAAAAGATGATGGACGAACCCGTCGTCAAAATCGAAGAAAAGTAATCCCGCGCACCGCAGCCTGTCATCCTGGACCCTCGAAGGGGGGGAACGGAATCCAGTGCGCCGCAGCGTGTCATCCTGAGCGGAGCAACGGAGTTGCGAAGTCGAAGGATCTCTTGTAGCATTTTCAAAAGTTTGTGACGAAAATCGCAGTGTGATTTTCGTCTCTTTATTTATGGGTTGACAAATCCTACATTTAGGGCATGAAAATCAAGAACGTAGCTGTAAAAGAAAAAAACGAACTCTTTTTCTTTGACTTTGCGGTTAAGTATCTTTTGGCGTTCAGCGCCGTCCTCCTGACCCTTCTCAAGTTCGTATAGACAAAATAAACAAAAAGTCCGAATCGCTTCTTTGATTTTGTGCTTTTTTTGTTATATTTTGTTTGTATTTTTATGAGGAGGACAAATGCGTTTGAAATATGCATTTTCTTTAGTTACAGCGGCTGCCTTGCTTGCAGCTTGCGATAGCACCGTCACCAACACCAACGACGATGCAAAGGCCGAAGGCAACATTACCATCATGGTGGTGGACAACCATTCCGGAGCAGCTCTTTCCGGTGCGACGGTCTATTCCGTGACCGACGACAAGGCGGTTGTGGGCGACTCCCTGGGCCGTTCCGTGTGGAAAAAGCGAGCCTTGGGCGACCACAGCTTCCAGGTTTCCAAGGATGGCTATGCCACCGTTCATACGCAGGTGAACCTTGCCGAACAGGGCCAGGGCGATGTGCCGCGCGTGGGCGATGTCGTCCAGACGGTCCCGATGTACAAGGCTGGCGTGCTGGCCAAGGGTATCGTCCTGTATAACGACGACAAAGGCAAGCTGAATGCCGCTTCGAAGGCGACTGTCTATGCCAACCTGCCCCCGCAGTTTGTTCCGTGCGAACTTTCTACCCAGACCAACGACAAGGGTGAATACTCCTTCGACAACCTTCCCGAAGGTGTCGAAATCGACATTTCCGTGGGTCAGGAACTCATTGACTCCAAGAAGTATGTGGGCGATGCCGTGCTCACCATTGGTGGCGCCTCCTATAGGGCTGGCGACCTGATCAACGTGGGCACGATCAACCTCGTGAAGACTTCCGCCCAGATCGTCAAGGTGGCTGACAACACTTCCGAAATCGATACGGTTTCCGACGTGACCTTCACCTTTGCCGCCGAACTGGAAGCCGACTCGGTCAATGTTTCCAAGTGGACTGTCACGAAGGGCGGTAACGATGTCCTGGTGACCGTTGCCTTGAGCAGCGACAAGCGTACCGTGTCCGTTACGCCGTACACCGAAAAGTGGACCAAGGGTTCTACCTACAGTGTCCGTGGTACGGTCTACTCCGTAGACGGTTCTTCTTCGACGGTGAGCGCCTCCTTCACGGTGGGTGGCGGTTCTACGGGTAGCAGTGCAAGACCGGGTAATGTCGATGGCCTCAAGATTACGGAAGATCCGGATTACACCTATTACATTCACCTTTCCTGGAACGAGGCTAAGGGCGATGTCTATCGCTACAACATCTACCGCAAGACGAACCTGGTCAACGATTTCGCCTTCTATACCAGCACGGCGGACACGACCTACATGATCGACCTGGAAGACTTCTCCTCGAGTGTTACGGATGTTTACTACATCGTTCTTCCGGTGAATGACGATGGCGTAGAAGCCGATATCGCCGGTGCAAGATCTGTGAAGTATACCATTGAATAAGTTCCTCAGAAAGGGAACCTTTTAGCTCCTTAGCCCGCCGATTTTCTTCGGCGGGTTTTCTGTATAAAAAAGTCCGCCGGCAATCAAACAGATGCTGGCGGATCTACTTATGGAACGTGCCTGTCCGGACTTTGACGGAACAGGAATTTAAAGTTCGTCGTTTTCTTCGGAAGAGGAACTTTCAGCGGTGCTGGAACTGGAATTTTCGTCATCCTCGGAAGAGGAACTTTCAGCGGCACTGGAACTGGATTCCTCGTCTGCCTCGGAGGAAGAACTTTCCGCGGCGCTGGAACTGGATTCCTCGTCTGCCTCGGAGGAAGAACTTTCTTCTTCGCTGGAGCTGGAATCTTCGTCGAATTCGGAGGATGAACTTTCTTCTTCGCTGGAACTGGATTCCTCGTCTGCCTCAGAGGAGGAACTTTCTTCTTCGCTGGAGCTGGAATCTTCGTCGAATTCGGAGGATGAACTTTCTTCGTCGATGGACGAAGAACTCTTGGGAGTGACAATGGCGTCGTCTTCGTTGAAAACGGCCTTCGAACTGGAACTGACGGTCTCGTCGCGGCGAACACTGCTGGAGGAAACCTGCTTATCTTTTTCCCAGCCGATTTCGACCCATTCGCCGTTTTCGCAGCGGTAGTAGCTTCCCGTGGCGAGAACCTGCTGGGTTTCCCCGGCCTTGTTGCATACTCCGAGTTCGCTCACGGTCTTCACAATGCCTTCGGGCAACGGTTCCGATGCAGCGGTGGATGTTCCGCTATCGCTGTCGCCGCAAGCCGCAAGAATCGCCATGGATACCATGGATGCGCCTAAAAACGCTTTTTTCATCCTGTTCTCCTTTTCAAATCCCAAAAAGTGTCTTAATTTGTAGTGAAAATATATAAAAATTGAGGTGAATAATTTAAAAAGCCCGCCTAGAGCGGGCTTCTAGTTCGTGAAATTTGGTGATTTTTACAGTTCTTCCACGGCTTCGGCGCGGAGGTTCTGCACGATGTGGTCCTGACGCTGCGGCGTGTTGTTGCCCATGTAGTAGGCGAGCATCTTGCCGAACGAGGCATCGGGCGGAAGCACCACCGTTTCGAGGCGCATGTCTTCACCGATGAACTGGCCGAATTCTTCCGGAGAAATTTCGCCGAGACCTTTGAATCGAGTGATTTCGAGACCGGTCTTGCCGATTTCCTTGGCAGCTCTGTCGCGTTCCGTTTCGTCGTAGCAGTACTTGGTCACCTGCTTGTTACGCACGCGGAAAAGCGGCGTCTGCAGAATGAACAGGTGCTTCTGTTCCACGAGTTCGGGGAAGAACTGCAAGAAGAAGGTCATCAGCAAAAGACGAATGTGCATGCCGTCCACATCGGCATCGGTCGCGATAATCACCTTGTCGTAGCGGAGGTTCTCGAGACCGTTTTCGATATCGAGCGCGTGCTGCAACAGGTTGAATTCCTCGTTTTCGTACACCACCTTCTTGGTCATGCCGAAGCTGTTCAGCGGCTTACCGCGCAAGCTGAACACGGCCTGCGTCTGCACGTTGCGGGCCTTGGTAATGGAACCCGAAGCAGAGTCACCTTCGGTAATGAAGATCATGGTTTCGCGGTTCAGCGCGTTCTTCGCGTCGGTCAGGTGAATCTTGCAGTCGCGGAGCTTGCGGTTGTGCAGGTTCGCCTTTTTCGCGCGGTCGTTCGCGAGCTTCTTGATGCCTGCGATTTCCTTGCGTTCGCGTTCGTTCTGCGTAATCCGGTTTAAAAGGGCCTTTTCGGTTTCCGGATTCTTGTGCAGGTAGTTGTCGAGCTGCGAGGCAACGTAGTCCACAATCCAGGTTCGCAGCTGGGCGCCACCCGGAGCGACAGTCGTCGAGCCGAGCTTGGTCTTGGTCTGCGATTCGAAAACCGGTTCCTGGATGCGCACGGAAATTGCGCCGATAATGCAGTTACGCACGTCGGCCGGGTCAAGATCCTTCTTGAAATGGTCGCGGGCGCCCTTCACAATGCCTTCGCGGAAGGCCTGCTGGTGCGTACCGCCCTGCGTGGTGTGCTGGCCGTTCACAAAGCTGTAGTAGTGCTCACCGTACTGGTTGCCGTGGGTAAAGGCGACTTCGATATCGTTTGCCTTAAAGTGGGCCACCGGGTAGCGGATCGAGTCGTCCACATGGTTCTGCAACAGGTCCAAGAGTCCGTTCGGGCTGTTGTAGGTCTTGCCGTTCATCACGAGCGAAAGACCGTTGTTCAGGTAGGCGTAGTTCCATACCTTTTCTTCCATGTAGCCAGGCAAGAAGCGGAAATTCTTGAAAATGCTGGCGTCCGGTTCGAAATAGATTTCGGTACCGTTCTTTTCGGTGGTGTTCTTCTCGCGTTCTTCGCGGACAAGCTTGCCCTTGCTGAATTCGGCTTCCTTCACGCGACCGTCGCGGAAACTCTTGACGATAAACTTGGTGGAAAGGGCGTTCACCGCCTTGGTACCCACACCGTTCAAGCCCACGGACTTCTGGAAGGCTTCGGAGTCGTACTTACCACCGGTGTTAATCTTCGATACGCAGTCGATGACCTTGCCAAGCGGAATGCCGCGGCCATAGTCGCGCACACGGGCGCTGTGGTCTTCGATGTCGATAATAATCTGCTTGCCGGCACCCATCACGAATTCATCGATGGAGTTGTCGATAATTTCTTTCACCAGCACGTAAATGCCATCGTCGGGGCTGTTGCCGTCGCCGAGCTTGCCGATGTACATACCCGGACGTTCGCGGATATGTTCGTTCCATTCCAGTGTTCTAATGCTGTCTTCGGTATACTTTGCTGCTGCCATAGTAATTAGAAACTCTCGTTAAAAATTTAGTCGGTACAAAGATAAACAATTTTTTTGACAGTTGAGTGTCAAAATCGCTCCAGATACAATATAGTAAAAAATAAATGATTGATGTGCAAATGTGCAGTAAAAAATGCTCGTTATAGCAATCTGCTTGTTTTGGGCGAAAAATGGTAAACAAATCTGGGCGTGGTGGACCGGAGAAAAATGCCTATTGGCATTCTGCGGTGTATATTGAATTCCGGGTAGGGTCTATCACCCGATTAGGATCAGTTGAACCGTCTTCCCAAGTGATGAATGTGGAGCCATTAGGGCATTCTACGCTCAATTTCATGGGATGATGTTCAAAAACATTCCAGTTGTATTCTGGGCTTTGTTTGATGTCGAAACCATCTAGTTTTAAAATGCCGTTTCCATTTATTTTTATGGTAATGGGAACGTCATCGTTTAGGCCAAATGTTTCTTTAAAATCGTTTCTAACAGTTTTGTCGCGGTTGTAAGACCATGTTTTCAGACAACTGCCGTCTGTTTCAAAGTATGTCCCGCAGGCATTTTTATGATTGCTCCTTTTGTAGAGTTCTATATCTCTTGTAATTTGCGCTGGGTCGATTGATTTATTTATGAGGTCTATTTGTTGCGCCACTTTTTCGCCATTGATAAATGTTGAATACAGGTAAGACGCTCTGTTAATGAAGCTCTGCTTGAAACTCGGGTTTTGAATTAGTTTAGTAAAGATGTTTGAAAAACACTTGTAATTTTTGTTACCATGACAGGCTCGATTAGGTCTTCCTCCGTCAAGAATCCAATTAATCATATTTGTATTTTCCGTAAACCCGGCAAGTTTAGGTAAAAAGTCAAAACCATTGTCTATGTCGTAAGCTATGAATTTCCATGGAGAATTTCCACTTTTCCATGCTCTCACATTATTTTGAGGCCAATCGTTGTTGAAATAAAAAATTTCTGCGGCCATATATTCCATATAGTTTGGAATGTCAATCATTTTGAAAACAGACTGATATGCCGCGCTGTCGTCTTTAATGTTTGATTTGTCAATAAATTGTATTGTGTTAAGATAATCGTCCAAAGAGCCGTTTTTTAGATATATGTTGTCATTTATAATCTTGATAAAGTCAACGTTGTTGTCGTCTATTCCGTAATTGGTTTCTATGAAATGCTCATTGAGTTTTTCTTGCATGCCATAGATTCCTCGGTATTCACCATTATAAAACACAATAACCTGTCTTGAACGTTGATAGTCTACAGTTGTTCCTTCAAGAAGGCTTGTTGCCATAGCATCTTCATAAAGATCTCTTTCAAAGCGGTTTCCGTTGTTGCGTAATTTGAATCCTTTGAATGAGCTTTTTTCCGGCCGTGTTTCAAATAGAGGATAATGTATTTTCCCAGATTGATATTCTTTCCTCATTTTTATTTCAACGGATTTTTTTTCATAATTTCTGCTGTAGTTCCCGGCAATTGAAAGCCCTGCGTTTATTTCAAAAGCCTTCTTTTTCGATGAACTTCCGTTGGCAAAATATTCCACGTGTGCCGGATATTCGACATCTTCCCAGAACTTGGCTTCTAAGCATGGGTTTGGCTGGCATGGGCTGGCGTCGAGGTATTCTGCTACATAATAGGGGTCTACGCTGATAGACACAACGGGCATGTTGATCTTTTCGTTGATAAAGTAGGTCTCGGTCTGTTGCTTTGCTAGCGTTCCGCCTATGAATTCGTAACAGCGGACGACGGTAGTTGTATCAATCAACCGGGCTTCTGAAAATGCCGGTGTGGTTGAATCGGGTTCAGAACCATCAAAGGTACACTGGACAATGCCTTGTGTTGACGGGGGTGATAGCGTAAATGGCTTTTTGAAACCTGCATCTGGAATCAACGCTCGGGATGCTGCTTGCGCAATGATCTTGTTGAGTGAATCCTTAGCGTTTGCGGAGTCCTTTCTTGCATTAACGGAATCGTTGTTGATGTTTGCGGAGTCCTTTTTTGTATTAACGGAATCGTTGTTGATGTTTGCGGAGTCCTTTTTTGTATTAACGGAATCGTTATCGACGTTTGTAGAGTCCTTTTTTGCGTTAACGGAATCCTTCTTGACATGGGTAGAGTCTGTTGTTGCTCCGATGGTGGAGGATTTCTCTTCAATGGAGGCGTTTACTAAGGAATCGTGGACGAAAGAGTTTGCCTCGGTCGAAAAATCTTCTGTAGCATAGAATTCACTATTGCTACATGCGCAAAGTAGAGCGAATAAGATCCAGCAGACTATGTATTTTTTGTTCATTTTTAGACAATTTATGAAACGTAAGGATTGTGTAAATAAAAAATATTTTTTTTCTTGGGGTTTGTCAATTTTTTTTCACTCTCATATTGACAGTTTGTCACCTCGTTGAATCGTTATTGTCGGCGAACGCGGACCCTTGTCGTTGCTTTTGAGGAATGCCTATTGGCATTCTGCGGTGTATATTGCATTTTTGACAGGATCAACTATTCGGCTGGGATCGGTCTTTCCATTTTCCCATGCAATGAATGATGAACCGTTTGGACATTCTACGCTTAATTTCATAGGATGATGCTTAAAAACATTCCAATTGTATTCTTTGCTTTGTTTGATGCTGAAGTTGTCAAGTTTTAAAATGCCGTTGCCTTTTACTTCTATGGTAATGGGGACTTCGTCATTCAGCTCAAAGACCTCCTTAAATTCGGCTCTTACGGTCTTGTCGCGGATGTAAGACCATGCTTTTAAGCAAAGACCGTCTGCATCGAATCCATCGTTGCATGCATTTTTGTATGTGCGTCTATTGTATCTTTTTTGATCTCTTGTGATTTGTGCTTTTTCGATGGTGCTATTTATATAATCAATTTGTTGAAATATTTTGGTGCTATTGATAAAAGTTGAATATAAATAAGCGGCCCTGTTAATGAATGCCTGCTTAAAGTCGGAGTTTTTAATAAGTTTGGCGAATATGTTCGGGAAACAGATGTAATCCCCGCCTTCTGAACAGTTGGTATTGGCTTTTCCTCCGCTAATCGTCCAGTCAATCATGTTTGTGTTTTCCGTCCAACCGGCCATTCTTGCAGACCAGTCAAGCCCTTGGTCTATGTCGAAGGCGACGAATTTCCACGGGGAATTGACGCTTTTCCATGCTCGGACGTTGTTTTGCGGCCAATCATCGTTGGCGTAATAAATTTCGGCGGCGATGTATTCCATGAAGTTTGGTATGTCGATTTTTTTAGAAACAGATTCGTATGCTGTATTGTCGTCTATGAAGTTCGCGCTTTCAATAAATCGCATGAGATTTAGGTAATCATCGGCTGTGCCATTTTGTACATTGATTTCGTTGAGCGATATCTTGATAAAATCAACGTTGTTGTGGTCGATGTTGTAGTTGGTTTCTACAAAGTGTTCGTTAAGTTTTTCGCGCATGTCGTAAATGCCGCGGTAGTCTCCATTATAAAAGACAATGACTTGTCTGGATCTTTGGTAATCGACGTTAGTTCCTTCCAGAAGGCTTGTTGCCATTGCGTCGCCGATATAATCGCTGACAAAGCGGTTCCCGTTATTGCGCAAGATGAATGACTTAAAGGTGCTTTTTTCTGGTCGTGTGTCGAATAAGGGAAAATTAATTCTTCCGGATTGGTATTGTTTTCTCATTACGATGGCGACAGATTTTTTTTGCTGATTTCTGCTGTAATTTCCTGAAATTGAAATTCCGGCATCTATTTCGAAAGATTTCGCTTTTGAGGCGCTTCCTTTTGCAAAATATTCTACGTGTGCTGGGTATTCGATGTCTTCCCAAAATTTAGCATTTTCGCATGGGGCGGGTTTGCAGGGCTTTCCGTCTAGGTAGTCCCGTACGTAGATTGGGGCTACGCTAATAGACACGACCGGCATGTTTATTTTCTCATTGATAAAGTAAGTTTCAGACTGCTTTCTTGCGGCTTTGCCATTGATGAATTCTGTGCAGCGAACGATGGTCGTTGAATCAATCGACCGAGCCTTTGAAAAGGTCTGGGAACTTGAATTGGGTTCAGATCCGTCAAAAGTGCAACGGACCGTACCTAATGTAATAGGAGGGGATATTGTAAATGGGCTAGTGAAAGCGGCGTCTGGAATGAGTGATTGGGACTGTGTATTCGAGCCCGTTTTTACATAGGAATAATCGCTCTCGATGTAGGTGGTGTCTGTTATTATATCGGTGGAGATGACTTTTTTTTCAGCGGGGGTTAACGCTTTTTTTAGGGAGTCATAGACATACAGAAGGGATTCGTTCGAGTCGTCCCTTGCAGGATCAAATTCGCTGTTGCTGCACGCGCAGCACAGGAATAGTGTAAAACATAATCCTATGGTTTTTAGAAATGTTTTTTCCTTTTTGTTCATCGGCGCGGGGGCTGCAAATGGCGTAATGAAAAAGTAGAAATGATGTAAGTTGGCGTCAATTTGTTTTTTTTATCTGATAAACACATGCTAATTGTATTAATTATGCTAATTGATAGAGAGAAAAGTGCCTAAAATATAGCCTTTTCTGCAATAATGCAACTTTTTTACCCTTGCAGGGCGGCCCAAATCCATCTATATTTGTTCCACTTTCACGGGGCAAGGGTTGTCCCGGAAATCTTAACTAGAGGATTTACATGAAGACTATTACGGTAAACCCGAAGTCCGTCAGCCGCAAGTGGAAGCTTGT
>JAEEGH010020587.1_pt1 | contig 13702 bp, 12 predicted proteins | sample 9134181 | NCBI WGS metagenome assembly JAEEGH01 (sample SAMN16246544, study PRJNA631951) | gut metagenome | biome: gut microbiome; feature: rumen; material: DP-attached | host: Bos | place: Iran: Karaj | collected 2018-10
CAGCCTGGTTTGCGGTCTCGATAGCCTTGTCGATTGCCTCGGAGACGGCGACCTTAAGTTCGTTCACGAGCTTGCCGTAAGCCGGACGTTCCTCGGCGCTCAAGCTCCCCATCTGCTTCATGAGGTCGGTCACGGCACCCTTCTTGCCCAGGTACTTCACGCGGAGGTTGTTAACGGCTTCTTGGTTCGTAAGGTCGGTTTGCGCAAGTTCTGCGTCAAACGCCTGCTTCACATTGTTAATAGCTTCACTCATAGTGGCTACAAATGTAGAATTTTTTTCATGCTCCAGCTGCCGATTTTTTTGCCGTCGTGCTCAATTTCGCATTCGTGGAAAACATCGTAGCCACGCTTGCTGTAAAAAGCGAGATTTTCCCGAGAATTCGTAAATAGGGCCAACTGCTTGCCGCCACGCTCTCGCACGTATTCTTCCATATAGGCCAGAAACTGCGTGCCGACGCCCTGCCCCTGCGCAGACGGGTCCACTTCGAGCATGCTGAGATACCAGATGTCCGGCCCTGATTTCTGAAAATCATGGCAGGGTTTGCTGGCATTTTCGTCCATGGCTATGAATCCGTTGATGTCGCTCCATTTCGTATTGAGGTACACGCGCCAGAAACCGTGTATAATGTATTGGATCGCGGAAGGTTTCTTGAAACCGGGAGCCTCCAATGTTGCACGGGCAACCAGCTTGCCGTCTCGATGCGCCGCCAACAAATCAGCCTTTCCATAGCACGTTTTTAGGACGCATTGCATAAAAATCTGCAGTCCCTTTCGGCTTTTTTCCCTATCAGGGAAATAGAGCGTGACGTAGTCATAATCTTCGTACGCCCTGGCCATAATCAGGCCCGCTTCGTCGAGTTCTTCGCGAGTCTGTAATCCGAATTCAAGTTCTTTTGCCATATAAGGATACCCTCCTGCACTTGCACACCAACCCAAACCGCCATTCTGGTTGGTTCAATTTCTCCGTCTATTTGCAAAACTAAACATTTTTTCGCTTTTCGGTACACGAAAAGAAAAAAAATTTAAATGCGCGAAGTTTTTTGAAAAAAACACCCGTTTTAGGGGGGTATGCACCTATAAAAAGACATTTAAAAGAGAATTTATAGGTACAAAAACGCAAAAGAATTAAAACACTCTATAGTCCAATACCTATAAAGCAGACACTACAAAGTTATTTATAGGTACAAAAAAAACATTCAAAAGCCATTTTTAATTCATACAAACTAAAAATGCACCTATAAAAGCTTATTTTGGGGGGCATTTATAGGTCAAGATTCTGAAACATCTTGTAAAGAGACCTATAAAAGACATTTGTTGAGACAATTTATAGGTACCGTAGGCAAAGAACGCCCCTTTTTGGCAAAAGGCAATACGCAAAACGCGAGAATTTCGCGGAACGACTATTCCGATTTCGCTTTTCCGGTGAAGTTCGTGCTTGTTATCTTGAGCACAGTCACGGCGGCGGCCTGCGCGGGCGTGAACTCGAACTTGTGCGGGGCCGCATGCACAGACGACGCCACGGATTGTGTGGAATGCGCGGAACCTGAGGGTTGCCGAGCATGAGCAGATAGCGCAGCGCCAGCAGCTTGCCGTTCCATCAGGAGCGAGAGCCCGCGGCATTTCTCGGCGCTATCCTCGACAATTTCGGCTTTGCCCTGCCCGACAACGCTTGCATAAAAGCGCCCGCTCTTGCAATAAACATCCTCGTGAATTTCGATGCGGTTCTCGACGCACATGCTGAATGCAACATTCGGATTCTTGAGGATGCAGTCGAGCTTCTTGCCGACATGCGCACAGTGGAAATACAATTCCAGGACACCATCCATCAAACTATACCCGAATGACATCGGAATCACGTAGGGCATACCCACATTTGCATCGTCTATCATCGCGACATGGCAGGTCGTGCATTGTTCGATAATCTTCGCGATATTTCCGTCTCCCAGAACTTCTCTATCCTTGCGCCGCATATCGTCTCCTAAGAATCATTTTTCAAATTTAATTTATTTCATCAAACGCAGAGTGACAAGCTCATTTACACACCTCTTACACAAAAAGTTTTTTACCAACATTGTTTTTGACTGCAACGGAATCTATTATTAAAACATTGCCCGTTTCAGGGATAGGGGCTATATTACAAGAAAAAGGGAGTACTATATGAAAATGCTGAAGTTGCCTGTAATTGCGGCATCCGTAACATTGAGCTTAACGGCCTGTTTCGAAGACAATACTACAAATGCGGTTCCCAACGGAGAAGCACCAATCTCAGCCGAAAATCCCACAGGCAACGAATTTTTCGGAACAGAAGTTCCAGGTACCGAAATTCCTGGCAGCCAGATTCCGGGTAACGAAGCCCCATACAATCAAAATCCTATCAACGGAAGTCTCAGTAATGAAAACCCCGGTAATCAGCTTCCCGACTCCGAACTTTCTAGTACAAGCAGCGAATTTCCCGGCGGTGAGCTAGGCGGCAACGACATTTTCAGTTCCAGCAGCGCTATCCCAAGCAACCCTCCCAACCCGAATCCAGGCAACGAATCCGGCGATGACGAGAACGACAATGATGACGCGCGCACCTTGAACGGCACGCAGATTCTCTTGAAACTTGCGGGCACCTCGGCCACGGTCGAAAACAATAACGGCTGCGTCGAAATTGCAGACAAAGTTGCAACCATCACCTGTCCGGGAGCCTACTATGTAACCGGTGAATCCACCGACTTCCAGGTGGTCGTGAACACTCCGGGAACCGACAACGAAGGCAACACCGGCATTTACCTCTACAACGCCACCCTGAAAAGTTCCAATTCCCCCATCCTCGTGAAGAATGCCGACAAGACGGTGATTCACTTGGTCAAGGGCACCACCAATGTGGTCGAAGACGGCAACGGCAACCATTTGTTCACCAAAGTCAATGGCGCACAGGACACTGCCAAGGCTGCCATTTATTCCAGAGACGACTTGAACATCAAGGGAGCGGGCAAGCTGACCGTGAATGGCAATTTCAAGAACGGTATCCAATCCAGCAACGACCTTAAAATCAAAAATGGTGACATTACCGTGATCGCAGCCGATGATGGCATCAGGGGCAAGGGCAGTCTTCATATCTCGGGCGGCACGCTGAACATCACCGCCAACAATGGCAACGGCCTTAAAAGTGATGAATGCGAAGAAAATCCCGACGGCAGCTTCAAGGACACCGTGGCAAACAAGGGCTTTGTGAAAATTTCGGGTGGCGACATTACCATCAAGGGCCGCAAGAGCGGTATCAAGGCCGCCAACTACATTGACGTGAGCGATTCCACCGAACCTTCGACCATCAAAATCGAATCTTCCAACAAGGGAATCTCTGCCGAAAAATTCCTCTATGTCAACGGCGGCACCATCGATGTAAAATCTGATTCTTCCGCCTTGCGCACCAACTGGCAAGTCTACATGAACGGCGGTGACGTGACCATCTCTACGAAGAAGAAGGGAATTCATGCGGATTCCGCCCTGTACCTGAGAGGTTCTACCATCAACATCGTCTCGGCCTTCGAAGGCATAGAAGCATTCAAGATTTTCGCTGAAAGTGGCGTGACATCCGTGTTTGCGACCAACGACGGTTGGAACGGCGGTGGCGGCCCTAAAAACAACAATAGCGCCATGTCCATGTTCAGCGAGAGCAGCGGCTATATCACCATTAGCGGAGGCTACCACTACATCAGCGCGAAAGGCGACATGATCGACGTACTGGACGCAAACGGCACCGCCAAGATGACCGGAGGTGTTCTGATTCTTGAAATTACCGGCCAGAGCTACGAAAATCAGGGTGGCATGGGAATGGGGATGGGTATGGGTTGGGGTCCAGGTCAGCAGGGTGGCAACAACTGCGGAGCCTATAACTTTGCTGGTGGCCTCATCGACACCGATGACGGATTTTCCATTACCGGTGGCGTGCTCCTCGCGTTCGGCAACTTCTCCACCGACACCCCCAGCTGCGCTAACCAGACCTACAACAACAGCAGCTACTACGGTTCCGACAAGGCAGCTTTCAAGCCCACCTACCAAGGCAATTACATCCTTTACGGTGGCGATGTGAATTCGGTCAGCCAAGTAAATACGGCTGGAATGCAGGAGTTCAAGTTCCCCAACGGCGTAAGCTACATGTACCGATAGCCCTTCGGCATGGTTCGGCAGGCTCACCAACCGAGCTCAGGGACCTTACATATTTAGGGAGCTTGCTCACCTAACAAATGCATAATCACGGGCCGGTTCTTACCGGCTTCTGTTTTATGAATCGTGAGCTTACCGGTGCTGTCGTAACTGAACTGCTCGCCCACACGTTCGCCATTTACGAAGGTGAGGCTGTCGCGGAGCACACCGCTCTTGTACCAGTTACGCATGATTCCATTACGTTTTGACAAACCGTCTTTCGGGTCTACCTTCCAGAAGCATTCGCTCGCCAGTTTGCCGCCCATACTGTCCGGGAAAAAACTGCGGCTTTCTGCGATTTGCCCGTCCTTCCAATATTCCTCGTAGAGCAGCAAACGCCCCGGTTTTATGTAGCGTATAGTTGCAGGATACTTTCCAATACTTTGTTCAAAATTAACACTCTGAGCCAACTTACTGCTATCAAGCACACTACCGATTTCACCTACATACGATGTCTCGGCGCAGAACTTGGACATATTTCCTTCGCAGGCACCATAGACCACGCCCGACACGCGCAAGTCGCACTCACGAACTAGATTGCCTCGTTCATCGAACCAACGCCACACAGAATCCCGCTTGCCGTCCTTATTCCAATGTTCCTGTTTCATGGGAGTGCCGTCGGCCCTAAAGTACGTCACCGTTCCGATAAGCGCACTGTCCTTGCCGGTCGCACCTTTGCCCAGCACGCCCTGTACACGGATGCGCCCGGTACCGCAATTCGCCGAATCAACCGTTTCGCCATAACTCTCATAATACAACGAGAATGGACCATCCAGCCGTCCATTTTTGCAAGTAAATTCTTCAAGCAAATGGCAATCTTTCGTATAACGTCTCAAGTAGTTTGAATCAGGTTCCTCGGCATTTTTCCCTTTTACTTTGGCACTCCCCACCGGAGCAGAGACGATTTCACGCTTGGGGTCCCACTTGGCGTGGCAATTTCCTTCTTGTTGCAGGGCACCGTTATCGTACCACTTTTTCCAGATTCCTACCGCCAGGCCGTCATCGTTGTAATGCTCTTCGAAAGAACGCTCCCGGTTAAAGTGCCAACCTTCCCAGTCACCCACCGGATGGTCGTTTTCGTAATAAAGATACGCCTCCACCTTCTTGTCGCTAAAGAGTGCCGTCCACTTGCCGTCCTTGAGACCTTTCTTATAGTGTCCAAGCAGGGCCACGTCGCCAAAACCAGTCCAACGCTTAAAGTCTCCATGCGGCACACCGTCCTTATAGGGGATTTCCAGTTCCTTGATGCCGTCGGTATACCATTCGTTTCTTTTTAGGATTTCTCCATCGGGGTATACCCAAATCGAGGTCTTTTTAGCCCCGTTCGCGTGCTCAGCAAGCACCTTTTCCTCGGCCCGTTCGATGGTGCACCCCAAAACAAGTTGCAAAAAGGGGGCAATTAGGCCTAAAAATGGCAAAAAACGAATTGTACGCATACCAAGTAAAGTAGAAAAAAGGTAATTTCTAATTGTGCTGGAGTTAAAGAATAAATCGATTGCCGATACCTTTAACGCAAGAATCCGCTCCCCCTGGGCGTGGGTGGTTTTGGCGGTTGCAATAGGGCTCACCATCCTGTTCTATTTTTCGCAAAAGCCGCAGATTATTATGTACTCCCGCTACATCAAGACGCTGTCGGACTACCAGTTGCAGGAATCGTACGCCATGCGCGGCATGGAACGCGTGCGCATCGGATTCGGAATCGACACCGTCTTTGTCCTGGCCCAAACGATGAATCTTCGCGAGATTGCAGTCGCTTTCTCCCGTGAAATGGACGAAATCCGCGGAATCGGAATCAAGGCACCACCGCATTCCACTGTTGAGCGCTTCGAGCGAGAAGTCCTCGCCAAGGTTTCGAGCATGCGCCGTTACGCCGCAAGCCGGGCCCTCTGGCTAGAGCACCTGCAACAGATCGACAACCAAGCCTCGCAACTTCCAGCAAGCATCCAAATTCCGCTCCGCGATATATTGGATTCCGCCCGTGCGGGTTATATGGTCGGCATCGCCGGTCACGGGGACAGTCTCTACGGCGCACTCCCCGATTCCACCAGGAACGCCATCGCGGCACTCCTTCAAGAAAACGAAGAACTGACTCTCGCCTGGAGCCGTTTCAACAACGAGATGGCCGTCATGTACAGCGAAGACCTCATCCAATTTTTCCAGCAACAGAATATAGACGAAATGGCGCTCAAATCCAAGATTCCGATGGCATTCTACTTTTTGACCCTAGTGCTGATGCTTTCTACATTCTTCTTCATTTTTAGATCAAAACAATAAAAGCCCCATGCGATTCTTTACATCCAGAAAACCGGCCCTTCTGAATTTTTCCCTGCTGCTGATTTTTCTTGCGGCATGGCTTTCCTCCTACATGTGGCCAGCACTCAAGGGCCTCCTCCAGGAAGACGACCTTTTTTACGGAACGGTCTCGCACGCCGCCATTCCGAGCGTCTTCGGCGGGAGCAACGTTCCCTTTTTCGACAAGACCATTTTCCAGATTAACGGAGACGAGCATGCCAACTTTATCCTATACGCCTCCAGGGAAATGCTCGACGACATGGCAGACTGGTACAGCTTTGCGGCCTACAACGCTGGGGATGTTCCTCTCGAAATTTCCGCTTCGCGTATCGATGAGCACACATTCGTCGTACACAGCATCGCCTCGACAGACGGCGAACTGGACTTCGACACACTCGTAATAGACTACCAGGTATACTACGCCTTTATCGGATGCTCCATCATACTGGCGATGACTTTGGTGGCGCTCCTCCTGTTTATCCTGTGGATCGTGAAAAAGAGACGGTAATTCAGAATTCGGATTTCAGAATTCGGATTTCGGATTTTAGAATTAATGAAATGAAAAGTCTTCTAGTTATTTTTTTTCTCGCCGCACTAACCTTTGCGCAAGCGCCGACCGAGACCTTGTTCATCAATCAAAGAAACCCTCTCGAAAACGCCTCATTCATGTTTTCGGCCGGAAACAAAACACCCGACATGCCTGTCGGAGTGTGGCGGATTGCAGGCAACAAGACAACTGACGGAACGGTCGTTTGGTTTCACGGTGGCATGACCAGCAACAACTGTCGGAAAGGACTCGTGGCAGGAGGCGACATCGCCAAGATGCTCCCGACCTACACCGTTGTCAGCGCCTCGACCTGCAAGCAAAACCACTGGGTTGAGCCCACCACCATTCAACGTGTTGACGACGCTCTTGATAGTCTCTCCAAACGCCACAAGAAAGACATTTCCGAAATCTCGCTCATCGGTATTTCAGACGGTTCACTTGGCGTAATCGCCTATTCCATGTGGGGCAAGCGAAAAATCAGGAACCGCATTCTGATGAGTTCCTACGGCGAGGCTCTCGGACCGGCAACCCAAGTCGCCGCGCAAGCGCCCCTCAAAAACGGACGCTGGAGATTTATCCAAGGCGGTTCCGACCGCCTGTACCCCTCCGAAAAGACTCTCCCCTGGATACAGGAATTCTGCCAGAACGTAGGAACCGCCTGCGACCTCAAGTTCGATCCGCAAGGCGAGCACGACTGGAGCTACTGGCAAAAGAAGCACAAAGAATGGATTTTAGAGTTTTTTTCTAATTAACCCTTGACAAAATCGGGAAATTTTTCAAAATTTGGCTTACCCACGCGGATGTGGTGGAACTGGTAGACACGCTAGATTCAGGTTCTAGTGCCTGCAAGGGCATGAAGGTTCAAGTCCTTTCATCCGCACTGAAAAACCGCCGAAGCAATTCGGCGGTTTTTTATTTTCTCCCACAGTCCACCGCCCACTTTCTACTGTCTACTGCCTACTATTTACTACATTCACCGTTATGGATAACTTCGAAGACTTTTTCACCGAAGCATTCGAGACGGCGACACTCAAGGGAGAGCGTGTCACCCTCAAGGGCGTGCGTGAAAACGGAAGCGGCCCGGCATCGGCAGAAAACATCTTCGCGACCATCGAAAATTCCCGCGACTTTTTAGCGGAACACCTCCCCTGGGTTCCCGAGACCGACATATTCGACCTCAAGAAACGTATCCGTTCGTGGGTCCTGAACGAACGATTCGGCCAGGGCGGTTGCTGGCTGATTTTCAAAAACACGCCGAACTCCCCCGAAGGAGAATTCGCGGGCGCTATCATGATGGAAATCAACCTACGGAACCATTCCGCCACATTGAGTTACTGGCTCGCCAAATCCTTTACGGGGCAAGGACTTATGACCGAATCCGTCAAGCTGATCATCCGGTTTTCCTTCGAGCATCTTAAGCTGAACCGGCTGGAACTTCTCGTTTCGGTACACAACACCAAGAGTGCCGCCGTGGCCACCCGTTGTGGGTTCACTGAAGAAGGCGTAAACCGCGATTTTGAGCTGATAAACGGCAAATTCGTGGATCACCGGCGGTATTCTCTTCTCGCACGCGATGTTTACTGATGGTTACCAAGGTAAACGAGAAAGTCAAAAAAATTTTTATTTTCAGCCAAGAACTCTTCTATTTTTTAAAGCATGGATAATGGAGAAAATAAAAAGCTCGTAGAACCGGATATTCTGCAGTATACCAACTACAGGGTATTCCTGCGTGATTACTACGAATACAAGAAGAAGACTTCGACCGCTTTCAGTCTGCGGTTCTTTGCCGAGAAGGCAGGGCTTTCGAGCCACGCACACCTGAAGCTTGCCATCGACGGCAAGCGCAACATTACCAAGAACACTGTCACCAAACTGATTCACGGCCTGGGACTTGAAAACCAGCGTGCCGCCTATTTCGAAAGCCTCGTATTCTTCAACCAGGCGCAAACCGACGCCGACAAGCAAATTTATTACGCACAGCTCATCAAGGCTAGCCCCCGCTCCAAGCTCCACAAGATGGACAAGGCTCAGTTCCGCATATTCCAGGAATGGCACCATTCCGCCATCCTTGAAATGGTAGGACTCAAGGACTTCAGGCCTATCCCTGACCAGATTTCTAAAAAACTCCGCGGGCTAGTCACTCCCGCCCAGGTCACCGAATCCCTAAACCTTTTGCTGGAACTGGGACTGTTGGTCAAGACCGCCAACGGATACCGTCAGCGCGACCCGCTGATTACGACCGACGACGAAGTGCAAGACCTGATGGTCAAGATGTACCATTTACAGATGCTCAAGCTTTCGGCCAATATGCTGACGGAGCTTCCGGGCCAAGAAAGGGACATTTCGGCGCTCACCTTCGGAATTAAGCGCTCAGATTTCCCCAATTTGAAAAAACACTTACAACTAATGCGAAAAGAACTACTAGATTTCTCTGCAAAAGCAGGAGAAGCAGAAGATGTTGTTCAAATCAACATCCAGCTCTTCCCTTTGACCCGAGGAGTGTGATGAAATTCTTTTTGCCCATATCCACGATTGCCGCCTACGCGATTACGGTCGTCTCTCTGACCGTATCTTTTGTCGCATGTTCCAACGACAAGACCGTGGCGGGTATCGAGATCGGAAACCCGTCGATTGCCGACAGCGACACGACCACTAGGGATACCGTCGTCAAGGATACCACACCGAAGGATACTACTCCGAAGGACACCATCATCAAGAAGCAGCCCGCGCTCCCGCTGGTCGCCGACTTCTCTGTTGACTACTCCAGCGAGGCACCCAAGGTTCTCGCCAAGACAAGCGAGCAAAAGGAACCTGTAAAGCTGGATACCTTCTCGCTCTCGCTGACGAACGTTCGTTCCTACTCCAGTTACTACACGAGCATCTCGGTCGATCCGATTCTCGGTCTGCAGCTTTGGCCCTACGAGAACAATCCTACCGAAGAGTTGGCCATATCCTTCACCGAAGGTTCTTTCATCGAAGATCCCTTCAGCGACATCGACCTTCAGGAAGAAGGCTACCTCAAGGAAATGGGAGTCGAATTCCGCACCAAGGCAACTTCTGCGATATACGGCCAAGTCCTTGTCAACGATGAATACGTTCCCTTCGTCTACAGCCTTTCCAACTTCCAGACGTTCATGCTGCGCTACCACTATTCGCAGATAGACACTGCCGGCGGAAAGGCGAACCTGGCCGTCATCTTCCGCGTCAAGACGTTCGTGAACAACATCGACTTCTCGACAGCCGAAATAGACGAAGATGGTTCCATCCACATCGATTCCTACTCCAACACGAAACTGTGGAACACCCTGAACAAGCAGTTCCTGCCGAGCTTCCAGTCGTTGCGCTACAACTACACGACCGTCTCCAGCGACACCATCTCCGAATACGTCTTTGACATCTGGGAAGGTATCGCCGCCAAGAAGGGCGAAAACACGATTATCAACGGTAACTTCCAATCCCCCTTCACTGCCGACTGGATTTTGATGAACCAGTTCGGAGGAGCCGCCGACACAACGGTACTCATTGAGAACGGCACCAAGGAACGCATCATGAAGGTGGAAGTGACGCAAGGCGGCAAGCACTCCTACAGCGTGCAGCTGATCCAGGAAAACGTCGCCCTGATTGCAGGTGTCCAGTACCAGTGCGTATTCACCATCTGGTCCGATGTCGAAGGTCAGATTACCGCACGCATCGGTTCATACAATACCTACGAAACGGTCGGTTTCCAGGAGCACGTCAAGGTGCACACCACAGGACAATCGGTGGGCATCACCTTCACTCCTGAAGTCAACGATCCCTTCGCCCGCTTCGAACTGAACCTCGGCGGTTCCGAGCGCACCTTCTGGATCAAGGAAGTGAAGGTATTAAGAATCAACTAAAACCAAAACGCATTTTAAGGCTCGCCACCGCGAGCCTTTTTTGCTAAATTTTCGTTACTATGGCTACTATTCCTACTCGCAAAGACAATCTCGTTATTGAAAACATTCGCCCCCAGATCGAAGGTGGGCGTTTTATGCTTAAGCGTGAACCGGGTGACACCGTCACGCTCACCGCGGACATTTTCCGCCACAGCCACGAAAAGTATGACGCGGCGATTTTCTACCGCCACGATTCCAAGAAAAAATGGGAAAAGGCTCCCATGCACTTTGTCGATAACGACCAGTGGGAAGGTTCCTTCACGGTCAACAACATCGGCTACTACGAATACAAGATTTGCGCCTGGACCGTAGAACCCAAGGACGAACCGACCGAAAGCCCCGTGATGAAACTCCGCGTCGACCCGTCTTACGCCCGCATCGGTACATGGTACGAAATGTGGCCGAAGAGCCAGGGCACTGACCCCACCAAGAGCGCCACCTGGAAGGATTGCGAAAAACAGCTCGACTACATTGCCGGTCTCGGCTTCGATACCGTTTACCTGGTGCCCATCCACCCGATCGGTGTCACCAACCGCAAGGGCGCGAACAACGCCCTGCATGCCAAGGTAGACAAGAAGGGCAAGCCGCTCGAACCGGGATGCCCGTACGCCGTAGGTAACAAGAACGGCGGCCACTACGATGTGGACCCCGAACTTGGAAGCATGAAGGATTTCGAACACTTCGCCAAGGCCGCCCGCAAGAAGGGACTCCGCCTTGCACTCGACATCGCCCTGAATTGCAGCCCCGACCACCCGTACGTGAAATCGCACCCGGAATGGTTCTACCACGAACCGGATGGCAGCATCAAGTTCGCCGAAAACCCGCCCAAGAAGTACGAAGACATTTACCCCTTCGACTACTACAACAAGAACTACAAGGCCCTGTGGCAGGAAATCGAAAACATTATCTTGTTCTGGGCCGACAAGGGCATTGAAATTTTCCGTATCGACAACCCGCACACCAAGCCCTTCCCGTTCTGGGAATGGCTGATTGCAGACGTCAAGGAAAAGCGTCCGGAACTCGTGTTCCTCGCCGAAGCGTTCACCCGCCCGAAGATGATGCATCGTCTGGCAAAATCCGGTTTCGACATGAGCTACACCTATTTCGCCTGGCGCTCTGCCAAGTGGGAATTCGAACAGTACCTCAAGGAACTCACGCAGTCCGACGCCAAGGAATACATGCGCGGAATCTTCTTCCCGACGACTCCGGACATTTTCCCGAAGTACCTCGCCTACAAGGGACCGAACGCGTTCAAGCAGCGCTACTTCCTCGCCGGTACGCTTTCTAGCCTTACCGGCATGTACAACGGCTACGAGCTCTGCGAAAACATTCCGAGCCCCATCAAGGAAGAACTGCAGGACAGCGAAAAGTACCAGTACAAGGTCCACAACTGGAGTGGCCCGGGTATCCAGGACTTCGTGCGCCGCGTGAACACCGCCCGCCAGGAGCATGTCGCCCTGCAGGAATATGACAACCTCGACTTCCACTACTGCGCCAATGACCAGCTGATGGTTTACTCCAAGAAGTCTGGCGAAGACGTGATCCTCTGCGTGTGCAACATGGACATGGACAACGCCCAGGAAGGCATGGTGGAACTCGACATGAGAAAGCTCGGCCTGAACGACGATTCCTTCTTCTTCTTGAAGGACCTGATTACCGACGAAAGCTTCGTGTGGCGCGGCAACAGGAACTTTGTTCGCCTCGACCCGAACAAGGCGCCTGGTCATCTGCTCGTGCTGAAGAAGATCTAATAGGTGATTGCCACGGGCTCGTTGAGCCCTCGCAATGACAAAGTAAGCCCGCGCGTTATTGCGTTCGGGCTTTATTTTATTTATATTGAAAGTATGATCGACATTTATTCGCTTGCTAAAAATCCGCTGGTTTTCCAGAAACAGCGCACCATCACCTCGGCCTACATCGATGTTTCGGGCAAGATGGGCCTTGCGCAGACGGTACTCATGGTGCAGGACAACTTTACCGAGAATTTCGGCACACTCAAGATGGACAATTTCTGCGTCAACGAAAAAGGCGGCTACTGGGCAATCACCAAAGCGAAGTTCAAATTTTTCCAACGTCCCTATTGGCGCGACAAGGTGGTGACCACATCGTTCCCCGCCGACAACGCACCCATCCGCACTTACGAAAACACGGCCGTCACGACAGTCGAAGGCGAGCCCATCATTCTCGCCGTACAAGAAGCCTGCTGCCTCAACTTGGAAACACATCGCCCCATGAAGCTTTCTGCGGTGGACTTTCCTGCAGAAGGTTCCCCGGAGCACTTTATGGACAACAAGTTCTCGAAGTTCCCCGTAGAGTCCGAAGAATACCAGGAAGTGTACCGCCAGAAGGTTCTACCGCAGCATATCGACATGTCGCACCACATGAACAACATTGAGTACGTAAAACTCGCCCTTAACGTATTTAGCGCCGCCGACCTGGAACTGTGTATTCCTTCGATGTTGGAATTGCACTTTATGGGAGAAACCCGCGAAGGCCAAGAAGTCAAGATTTTCCGCGCCGACAAGATGGGTGCGACCTATATGAAAATCGAAGACGACACCGGTCGCCAAGTCTTCGAAATGAAAATCAAGATGAAATAGACTCAACGATTTGAGTCAATAACCTTTATACTGGCGCGCTTCAGGCGGTCGTTCAAGGCCATACCTACGCCTACATTCGGAATCGGATCCACAAGGATCATGTCGTACTTGGGATCGTCCAGGTCGTGCATATAGGCGTACAGCTTTGCCGTCGC
>JAEEGH010020592.1_pt1 | contig 13697 bp, 15 predicted proteins | sample 9134181 | NCBI WGS metagenome assembly JAEEGH01 (sample SAMN16246544, study PRJNA631951) | gut metagenome | biome: gut microbiome; feature: rumen; material: DP-attached | host: Bos | place: Iran: Karaj | collected 2018-10
GCTTGAATAACGTCTTTATCTTTCCCTATTAGTTTGGGAGGAAGCTTGGGGATATGCTTAGTGCCTGATGTATTCTGCCGGATTGCAGACATCAAGTGCTGGATTGCTGTTGGTTCCATAACTGTTTTCTCTTTTGACCCGAGACGGGTCCTCTTTATGTCTAGGATTATCTATAGCGCTATGCACTATTTTATTGGTTGAAGTTTTTTCACCGGCATCGGTGAAAACTTTGCTCTGTTCCTGGTGAAGTTTTTTCACCGACATCGGTGAAATTATTTCACCATCCTTGTTGAAATAATTGCGCTTGACTTCCTCGCTGACCGTGTATTCATATGTTCGGTATTTTGGGTGCTTCTCCTTTGAGCGGACAATCAGACCCTGGTCCATCAATTTCTGAATGGCCGTGCAGACCGTCCTTTTCGAGACTCCCGCGTAATCCGCAAGAGATTGCTCGCTCTTATACATGGTCATCCCTGTTCGGCTATAGGAGAAAACCAGCCCAAGAATGACCAGCTCGCACTTGTTCAAGCCGAGGTCCCGTCCTAACATCCATTCATAGACAACGAAGTCAGACATCCCTATTTCTAGTGGCCTGATACTCGTCCGCCAGCTTGCGGGCCTTGTCAACGTCGAAGACGATCCGACGTCCGATACGGGAGACGATGGCATCTCGAAGGACTCCTCCGCCGACATTGGATCCGTCCTCCTCGCGCGGCGCGCGCATCAGCGCGTAAATAGTAGACTCGGAGCATCCGAGCTCCACGGCCAGGGCGTGAACGCCCAGGGCTTTCTGTCCCGCCTGGGTGGGACGATTGGCTGCATTGGGAGAGTTCGCCAGCGCGTAGTGCGTAAGCTCGAGATACTCCTCCCCGGTCATCATGTAGACGGGCTTCTCCAGAAGCCCCTCGATGGATTTAAGTGTGCTCATAATCTTAAAGTGTATTAGTGTTGTTTAACATATGCTATGGTATCGTTTAACATTTTTTCGGGATAGTGGAAAATCTTGGATCTGCCATTCCCGAAGGCGAAATGTGCCAGAAATCACCATTTTTCCGGTCTCTTCCTATCTTTAAGTTACGAAAAAATATCCACATTTAAGCGCGTTTACGCGACTTTTTGACAATCATCCAAAAAGATGGTCGCAGACGGGGCTCTTTCAGGGGAAAATAGGCGAAAATGGGCGTTTTTCTTGAAATTTATCGCAATTTCAAAGGTGTGAAACCCGCCAGGAAAGGGGGTGTTCTCCCTCGCGCGAGGGACAGTCATTTTTCGGCAACGTGCCAGAAAGACACGTGGCTGATGGACAAAAAAGGAGAGGTTTAGTATAGTTTAATTTAACGTACTTTTCGTATGTACAACTATACTATACTGGTATACTGCTTTGAGAGACCGCCGTAAGAGACCAAGGGAGGTCAAAAAATAGGGACAAAAAACCTCGGAGGTTTTCCGAGGATTAATAGAGTTTTCCTTTATGCTTTAGCGATTCGCGGTATGCTGTGGGAGAACAACCCAGGACGCGTTTGACATATCGCGAAAAGGCCGGTAACGATGAAAACTTCATTTTCTCCGCAATGTCCGTAAATGGGACATCTTTGGCCGACAATTCTTTTCGAAGTAAACGAGCAGCGTAATAATCTATCCAGTTACTAGCTGGACGGCCAGTGACCTGATTGCTGAGCTCGGTAAGGTATTTAGGCGTTAATTCCATCATTTTCGCGTACGATGCGACATCGCGCTTCTCTCCACAATCGTGCTGGGCCTCATACAGGAAATCGCCAAAGTGTTTCAAGGGTAGATCGGAATTGTCAGTAACCAGGACTGTCCGGTCAACGATACACCAGATATCGTAAAGTAAGACGCGCAGCAGATTACCGATAATCTCTTCTTCGAAGACTAGCTGGGGGTATTCGAGGCGATGGCCGATCTGCTTGAAGATACTCCCGATATGTTCCTGTTCTTCAAAATCAACATCCTCCAGGTGCAGAACTGGATGTGTTTTGAGGTACTTGAAACCAGGGACGTCCCATGCTGTTTCCGGTTTATAAAGGTCCAGGAAATAGTCTGATACAAGGAATACCTCCGCCTCCACATCCTCGGAGAAGGAGATGCTATCATATCTCTTTAATCTGGGCCACACGACAAAGTCCCATTCCCTTGCCTCAATCTCTTTATTCGATTGACGGAAACAGACTCGTCCCTTCCGGCAAAGCAGATAGATGTTGTAATGTCCTCTGAACTGACTGAAGTCAACAGAATCTTTCGGGATATTGTAAAACAAGTAGTCTTTCATGGCCTATAATCGTCTTTAGACACAAATATAAGCCTTTTTTCGAATCAGAAAAAAAGTTAAGCCAAAGTGCCCGCAGGCGAATGAAGGGATCCATTGTTTGGGCGCATCCATAACCTATAATTAATTATAGCTAAAGCACAAATATCGCGGTTAACTTCGCTTATTTTACAGTTTAGTCGTTGCGGCTATTCCTGCTCTTTTCTCCGACATTTTCTCCAACATTTCTATGACAATTCTGTCTGAAAGATGTCGTCTGAGTTAGCCTTATGCGAGATTCAAAGTATCATTTTGAGACTTTGAAATCTACGGCGTGATACTTTGAAAAGATGTGGGCTATCTGTATAATAGTGATACAAAGCGAAGATACTTCAGTCCGAAGGATCAATCATTGAACTCATTATCCTTCATTTTGCCACTTTTTCATCGCCAGTGAAAACGTAGCAAATCAGTAAACTCGTTCCAAAAAATGCGGTGGGACACCTAAAACTCGTTGGAAAAAGTGCGACGAAACCGCGAAAAGTCGTTGGAAAAAATGCGAGACTTCTCTCCTATAAGTTGATAAGTCATTATAAATCAGCACATTTGGTCATGCTCGCCAACGCCCCAACACCAGCCTTGGAAAAACGGGCAAAATCCTCCATAACGACCTTGGAAAAACAGACAAAACGCCGTATATTTGCCTTGGAAAAACGGATTTACTATGTTGGCAAGGAAAATTGACGCGGCGATTGACGCCATTTACGACAGCAGTAAGTTAGCTTTAATGCTCACGGGAGCACGTCAGGTGGGAAAGACGAATGCTTTCCGCCGTCTGGCTCAACGGAAGTTCAAGCACTATGTTGAAATAAACTTCATTGAAAACGCCGATGCAAAGCAGATATTCCAAGGGGCACAGAGCGCCAAGGAGATTCTTTTGCGGCTTACTGCCTTCACTAACGAACCGCTGGTCCCAGGGCAAACATTTATCCTTTTTGATGAAGTCCAGCGCTGCCCGGAGTGTGTGACAAAGATTAAGTTTCTGGTAGACGAGGGTAGTTATCGCTATGGCCTCACCGGATCCTTATTGGGTGTGGAATTGGAAGACTTGAAAGAGAAGGTCCATCAAAAGAATGACGAGGCGTCGGAACCTGTGGGGTATATGGACATCAAGACCATGTATCCGTTAGATTTTGAAGAATTTGCACTAGCTGTTGGTGCGGCTCCTTCTCTTATTGATCATGTCCGGGAATGCTTCGACAATACCTCTCCGGTTGATCCCGTAGTGCACGACCAAATGATGCGCATTTTCCGACTCTATCTGATTGTGGGTGGTATGCCTGCCCCTGTCTGGAAATATATCCAGACCAACAACCTCCAGAGCGTCGCCATCGAACAGTTGGCCATCCTAAATCTCTACAAAAAGGACATCGCCCAATATGATCCGGGCAAAAAACTGTACCTGGATGAGATATTCGAACTTATCCCTTCGGAATTGAACGCTAAAAACAAGCGCTTCATCTTAAAGGAGCTGAATAAGAACCTAAAATTCCAAAAGTACGAAAACAGCTTCCTTTGGATGAAGAATGCTGGCGTCGCTATTCCGGTGTACAACGTGGAAGAGCCGCGCATCCCGCTGCTCTTGAACAAACAACGAAACCTTTTCAAGTTGTTCCAGAACGACGTTGGACTTCTTGCCTACCAATACGCTAATGGTATCCAGCTCCGTATTCTCAGTGGCGAAGTCAACATCAATTACGGAGCAATCTACGAAAACGCTGTTGCACAGGAACTCTACGCGCAGGGGTTTGAGAGATTATACTATTTCAATAGCAAGAAACAGGGAGAAGTTGACTTTGTCATTGAGATCGGAGACGGCACTGTTCTCCCTATTGAAGTCAAGTCCGGAAAAGATTATGAATACCACCATGCCCTGGCTAACATTCTCGACAATGTGGAGTACAACCTGAATAAGGCTATCATCCTTTGCAACGACAATGTCTCGGTAGATGGGAAGAAGACTTATCTGCCTATATATATGGCCACGTTCATCCGGAAAAAGCAGGATATTCCTATTATCTATAAATTGGACATCTAGAATAAACGCCCCTCCTTTTGTTGACAAAAGAAGGAAACAATCTATTTACCTGTTTGAAAGTGTATCCACAGGGGATATTGTTGCCTCAATTTCGGAAGAGATACACTCCTTGAGTTCAAGAACAGTTTCTTCGATCGAATCAATCTTATTACTCAATTCTTTCTGTTCGACTATAATCTCTGTTTCTTTGTCTTGTAACTTGTCGTATCTATTTAGAAAATAAACCAGCACTGAAACAAGAACTGTGACAAAAGGAGCCCACCCCCATTTGGGCATCTTTTTACCCAACTCTTCCTTGATCACAGATATCTTGTCTCCTATTTCTTTTTGAAACTCCTGTTGAGATTTGGTATAACGAAGTTCGAAGTTTTGGATCTTTGCTTCAACGTCCGATTCAGGAACACTACCTGTCTGTGGTAAGTTATCACTGGACGAAGAATTATTATTAATTGTTAAGTTTATCTCACCAATAGACGTAATTGTCGATTGGTCACGACCTATTCCTTTTACTGCGTTTTTACGGCCTTCGATTGTCTTGCTCGCAATTCTAACAACATCTCCAAGAGCTTTGCCAAGGTCGTAATCGTCTTTAGGGATGGGAGGGTTCTTTATCTTATTGGCCATATTAAATTAACCTAAGATTCTCATAAAGAGACTTTTCAACGGCTAAAGATGCCACAAAGACCTTCTTGATATTCTCAATAGATTCAATGCTCTCCTCTGCCATCTTTAACAAATAATTGTCCGTGTCAATCATTAATCCGACTTTAGGCTTGCAAGTACTTACTGGAAACTCTCTTTGGAAGAACTCATCGTTTTCTTTTAGAAGCCCTATTTGATACATCCCATTTGCATAATCAGACCTAAACTGCACGTTCTGAGGATTATATGGCTCAATAAAGAAATTGCTTGGAAACAGTTGTTTAATTCCGTCAAGGAGAACGCCGAAGTCATTCGAAGAAGCATTATACGATCCGATAATACGACATCCGATGCGAGTGATCGTCCAAGAAGGAATTATCGTCTTAACAATATCATAGAACTTGACGAATGTATTGAAATATGACTCTATGGAGTCTATTTTTGTGCATATAAAAGACAACCTGTTATACTCTACAGAGGCAGTCGTTGAAGATTGTGCCTTATCTGAATTGTTCTGAAACCGAACAGTGTTATTGGATATTTCCCAAAAATTACCAGGCCTAAAAATTTTCGCACTTGCTACTGAGTCTGCTATTGTGCCTTTTTTGTCCAGAACAGAGGCTATGGGCAAATAGCGAAGTTCTATAACAATCTTCCTGTTGGAAATTGCTCCTGATTCAATGTTGTCTTTCATATTGAAATATTGGGCATTAATGAATAAGAGATTTGTATTGACAAATGTAATAAAAAAACTGAATTGCTGAAGGGGAACCTTGCCTCTATTATTTCTCGTTGTATTAAATCAACCCATCAAACTTCGTCATCGAACTGGCCTTGATGGAATCCACGATATCAATATATGGCTTCATGGCCTTGTAGTCGGAGTGGCCAGTCCATTTCATCACGATGTTCGGGGTGATGCCGAGGGAGAGGGCGTTCACGATGAAGGTGCGGCGGCCGGTGTGGGTGCCGACGAGTTCCCACTTGGGCTGGATCTTGTCGGTGCGGACGTTTCCCTTGTAGGTGGTGACGCGGATTTCCTCATTGATACCGGCGAGTTTGCACAGCTCCTTGATGTCGCGGTTCATTGCCTGGTTGGTGTAGTTCGGCAGGGCCTTGTTGTCCTTGAAGGGGGTGTCCTTGTATTTCTCCAGAATATCCCGGGTGACCTTGTTCAGCTCGATGGAAATGCTGTCCGCCGTCTTGACGGTCGTGACCTCGATGTGGTCGCCCTTGATGTCGCTGCGGCGAAGGTTGTTGACGTCAGAGTGCCGGAGGCCGGAGAAGCAACAGAACAGGAAGATGTCCCGGATGGGATCCAGGTAAGCCTGGGATTCGGAAAGTTCCAGGTCGCGGACGCGGGCGATCTCCTCCTTGGTGAGGTAGATGACCTTCCGCTGCGTCATCTTCAGGGTCGGATGGAACTTCTTATAGTCCAGATTGGTGTTGTATCCTCGGTCGGTCGCCCAGTTCAGGAACCAGCGGAGGTAGCCTAGCTTTTTCTCGATAGTGGAGTTCTTCAGCCCCACCAGATCCTCCTGGTCATAATCATCTCTTTCTCCCTTCTTTTTCCGGGGAGTGCGAAGCTTCTTGCTGTCGCGCATATACGCGACGAATTCCGTCAGGGTTGCTTCCGTCAGATCGGAGAACTTGATGTTCTTCTTGAAGGTGGTCAGGTCGACGCGCATCGCCTCCATCTTCTCGAAAGTGGCTTCCGTCCAGGCGTTCTTTTCGCCGCATTCTTTCAGGAACATATCATAGACCTTGAAGAAGTCGTGCTCCTTGGGCTTGCGCTCCTTCTTGGGCTCCGGGGCGGGCTTCTGGGGAACGGATCCGTTCAGCCGGTCCTCATACTTCTTCTGAAGTTGGGACGGCGTCGGGATTTGGTCAATGGCCTCGAAGAACTTGAAGGTAGAGTCCATTTGATCTTTGATGTTCCGGAGCTCGTTGTTGATGGACAGGGCTGTCTCGCCCTTTGGGCCTTTGTAGCCCGTCTTGACAAGTTCTGCTTCTTCGTCCCAGGCAGATTTCTTATTGATTTGGCAACCTGTCTTGAGGTCCAGCCGCTGGGAGTTGAACGTGGTGCGAAGCCTAATCTGGAAAAGGTCGTTGTTCTTTCCGTAAGCCCTCAGCTTGAAACTGACATTTCTCTTGATCTTCATGGCGTCTCCTTGTTAAAAATCGTGGCCCAAAAATGGCCCAAAAATGCTCAAAGGTGAGCGAACCCGTTTGCAAAGATACGCAATAGAAAGCACTCCTGCAAGGGTTTACGAAGGGTGTTGTACTTGGTTTACGATTCTCGTCCTCTCCGCTCTAAAGTGGCTCTCAGGTATCTGGGAGCCCTTTTTTGTCCAATTTCATCGCACCGTTGTCGCACCAAATTTCCATTCTTGTCGTTTATGGCGCTCTTTCAAGGTCATCTTGATCGGTCGATGGGGCACTTTTTTTGCATTGATAGATGTAAATTGTTTGATTTCGTTTCGCCGTGTTACCGTTGAAAAAAGCAACCTGTTGTCTATCCATATTGGCCTGTGTCTATTCTTTCGCACAGGAGAAAGAGTTGAGACCAACTAAACTTACCCCTATACCCGAAGTGGACCTCATCAAGTGTGAGCAGTTATCCTTCCTGGCAAACGAGGATCATGATAATTACAAGGCGATGAGCGCCGAGGATAAAGCCTTGGTCGGTTTTGGGGAAGAAAATCCTGTGCTTGGGCACTTCTACAGCGCGGCTTGCAGTTGGTATTGCGGCGGAGAGATTTCCAAAGTTTCTTCTTCCAGCGCCCTGTCCGCCCAATACGAGGGTGAAAACGCTCACGATTTCAGCATTTTGAATGTATGGGCAGAAGGTGTTCCCGGAAACGGCGAAGGAGAATATCTCGTCTATACTTTTCCCGGGCGTTGTCCGCGGATCACTACCATCGAGATTCTGAATGGTTATACGAAGACCGAAAAGGCCTGGCTGGATAACGGCCGCGTCAAAAGATTGAGAATGTACTACAATGGCGAGCCTTACGCAGTCCTGGAGTTGGAGGACACCCGCAGGCTCCAATCTTTTGACGTTGGCATCCTGGGCTTCCATGATGCATCTGCACCGGACTGGACCCTGAAGTTCGAGATTCTGGACGTCTATCCCGGAGACAAATATTCCGACACCGTCATCACCGAATTGTTCTTTGATGGGATCGATGTTCATTGATCCCACATGGGTCTTCAGATCATGCTGACCAAATTCAAGTTGAAAGGTAACCGTTCTTTCCTGAGAACGGATTATGAAATGAGTGCTGTCGATAAGGGCGAGGCCGACCGCGTTTTCAAATCGTGCAAAAAGCAGTATCTCGACCCTCTCCTCAAAGCGAAAGGCTTTCTGCAGTATAAGACGAACGCTTACGTCAGACGCAATCAAGTTGATGTGCTTGAACTTATTGAGTTGCAAAAAGAGAAAAATGGATCCAGGACTTTTACTGTCAATTATGCCCTGACGCCCCTCTATCTCCGATATGCTTTTGCCGATTTCTGGTATAGCGAAAGAATCGGAATACTCGTCAGTGGAAAGGATGTGTGGTGGGATTATGCCGACGAAAGCATTGCAAGAGTCAGCTTTGAGAATGTAGCAAGAGCCCTTGAAGAGTATGTCTTACCGTGGTTTGATGCTTGTTCAAATGATGACTCGATCAAAAAGCTGCTATTGGCCAAACAAGAGGAACAAGAAGGGAGATTATCTGTCCATGAGCGAGCATGGCTTGAGTCTCTTGATAATCACGGAGACTGTTCCAAGACAATCGAGAGGAATATCGAACTCTTTAGATTGCCCAAAGCATGCTGTTTGAAATAGAAAAGAGACCACATCGGCCTCTTTTCTGCTTGCCCAATTTCCCGCCGAATGGAAGTCATTGACACGCAGCAAGTTATGCGTTTTTGACCGCTCCGAATTGACCGGTCAACTTCCCGCAACTATCTGTCTGTCAGTAATTTCCATTCGACGCATCAGGCAATGGCGCACCGCAACCACCCGCACAGCGCACGAAAGCGGCATCTCGGTGCGGCTGTTTGACGAAGAGCGTTATCGTGGACTTCTTTCAAGGTCATCTTGATAGGTGTCATTTTCGCCGCACCTTCTTTGACCTTTTCTGGCTAACGGTCTTAATCCAGTCCTTCTTCATCTGAGTATTCATAATTTGGATTTCCAACTCGATCTCTGTTGTTGGATTATATTCACTCGGCTCGGATTGCGACCAATCTCTTCTCCACAACATTATGGTTGTCAATCCATCGTTGAAGAAGACCTGAAGATGATCCATTCCCGCCATAGATGCCGGCGTCTCCAAATCGTAATCATAGTATTGTGAGAATTCCTCCCGGAAAAAAGCGATCAAGGGGTCTATCTTTTCAGCGCCGCCGCAAACATGAAAAGAAATATCGGATAACACTCTGTTTTCAAAGTTCATCCCAATTCTTTGATAGGCAGTTCCACGGTAAGAGCCTTCTTTCAGTATTACAGACAACACTTCATTCGGTTGTATGCCCATAAACTCAATGCCTGGTGAGTTCCAGGAGAGGCCCCATTCATAGCTGTCCTCTGGAAAAAGACCACAAAACTCCTCGAGCGTTGTTTTCCCCACTGCACAACCGAAGGCTTTCTCCATCCCGGAGGGTATCGGCTGCTTACAGGATGTAAAGCAAATTGATAAAAGGACTATAATAAAAGTGTTTATTCTCTTCATGTGCTCTTGCCCGACTGGCGGGGACCGGTAACGGTAAGTACCGGAAAAAACTGCCAAGCTTCTAGCAGCGTTTTCTCCATTTCTCGATTTATATACATCATAGCATAATGCAATTTCGGAGTTGCACTCCAAATATACATAAGTATTGCGAATCATCCATGGCTTTCAGATGAAAAACTGGCGCGATTTGCCGCCCCAGATCCATGGCAATTTTCCCGTCGAATACAAGTCATTGACATACAGAAGATTACGCATTTTTGTCCGCTCCAATTTGACCAGCCACTTTCTTGCAACTAGCTGTCTATCAACAACTTCCATTCAACGCACCGGACGGCAAGTTCAACTCAACGGTGTCCTTTCGCCAACCAGCCGCACATCGGCACCCCCTATGGACATACAAAACGCCCCACCTCGTGCGCCAAGGGCCGATATCTGGCATTGGCGCACCGCAACCATCAACATTGCACACACACGGCACTTTCCTGTGCGGCTGTTTGGCGGAAAGGACCGGGGATGGAATTCCCAACTTGGAGACACGCAGAAATATGCCTATCTTCACGCCGATAAAATGGATATGGAACCGATCGACACCGCAAATATGTGCTCCCATCTTCAGAGGAAGCTCTTTGAGAAGGAGGGTGCCTATCACACTCTATGGGCAGCCGTCCTGGAGGATCCGGAGCTGACCGCTGTTGTCCGCTCGCGACAGCTTCACATCTACCGAAATGGGAAGAAAGTGCTGGTACTGGCCGGGAAGGCGGCGCCCAAGGTCATCAGAGAGGATAAGATTTGTGCGTTTCTGCCAACGGTCTAAATAAAGAAGAGCGCCCATGGTCATCAACGAATACTGCAAAGACTGCCAGATCCGGGTCAACATGAAAAGATACCCCGCAACGGCTTCTGCCAATGAGATTGCGGAGTATCAGCGAGGTGTCAGGACCATTATCGCCCATTGTGATGGTCTCAGTACCCCGCAGATTTCGGAAAAGATGATTGCCTTGCGCCGTGAGCTCTTCGGACCGGCCAAGGACTTCACGACGATCAAACAGCATTTCAACCGTCTCATGCTGAATCTGCTACCCCACATGCAGCAACAAGTGGCGGAGGCCGATGATGCCTTGCGGATGGCCGTACAGTATTCGATGGTGGGCAATTACATCGACTTCGGTGTCCTGAAGGAGGTGGATGACCAGGAACTTCGCTCGAAACTGGATGCGGCAAAAGGAATTGTGATCGCTCCCGAAATGCTGCAAAGTTTCCGCCGGGAGGTTGAAAAGGCACGCCGTCTAGTGCTGTTTACAGACAACTGCGGCGAGATTGTGACGGACAAACTGCTCCTCTCCGTCCTGCGGAGCATCAACCCGCATCTGTTTGTTTCGGTCATCGTGCGGGGCAAACCCGTTATAAACGATGCCACGATGGAGGATGCCCGCCAGATAGGTATGGGCGATGTGGCCCAACGCGTCATCGGCAACGGAGCCGGGATGCCCGGCAATGTCATCGGCGCCATCTCCTCCGAGGCCATGGATGAAATCCGGAAGGCCGATGTCCTGGTGTCGAAAGGTCAGGGAAACTACGAGGGACTCAGCGGCTGCGGCCTGAACATCTTCTACCTGTTCTTATGCAAGTGCGAAGCGTTCATACAGCGTTTCAATGTTCCCCAGTTCACTGGCGTCATGACACGGGAAGTCTTCTGAGACAACACCCTCGGCGCCAGATTAAAATGCACCATAACTGCTCCAAATGGCCAGTGGCAAATCACATTTTCCGAGACAACGATAGGCAAATAATCACATTTTCGGCAAAAAAACGTTGCCCGGACCCCCGCGGGCGGTACCGAAATGCCGCAAGCGCAGCGCAGCGGAATCTCGTCCTCCTCTGTTTATCCCTTCTTTGGCGCAGGTCTTTGGTAATCTAGGAGCAGGTGAGGTTTTCCCATGGGGACCTGCGCCGTGAATCGCCCCACTACGCCCTGTGGCGGCGCAAGTCCCACCCCTTTTTCCACACCTGCACCGAAATAATGAGAGACCTGCTCCAAACAGGGCCATCACCTGCGCCAAAGGTGCTCGTTATCGCACGGGAAAACAAACTATCAATCTCAAGGAAGGTCGGATGAGGGAATTACCGTGCCCGCAGGACGGATGTATGTGGAGATGATGTAAGACTCCGTATTGGAATAATGACGATGGAGCACGCCATCCTCGAAGACAAAGACATCCAAATCGGTGATGAGATACCCTTCTTCGCTGACGGAATAGGTCGATTCATGAATGCCGTGAGGCGTTTTCCGTTTAATGGTGGATGCGGAAATCTCAAGCGTAAAGACACCCGTCTCAGCCAATTCCCATCTCCCCAGGGCACGATTTGCCGCCACGGCCTTGCCTTTCTCCGGCGGAGCCGGCCTCTTCACAAACCTATCACCGTTTTCCTCCGGCTCCTGAAGGACTTGATTGCCGATGACAAAATAACGGTCATACTCGAATGGGCCGGAATATGAAAGAATCCTTTTTCCGTCAAAAGACGCGAACTCATACGGCCTGAGCGGTTCGCCCCACACATCCAAGGTCGGATACTCCTTCAGAAAACAACGACCGACCCAACGCCGGGTCATATTCTCCCGAATCCCGTCTTTGCCGATGATGTAGCAGTCCCCCGTCCGGGGATTCTCCCAACACCCATAAACCCACTCAAAACCATCCGGAAGCGGCTGGGCCATCAAGTGGTTTTCGGACAGATTAAAGACTGCGATTACAAATACAAAGCAGAGGATTCTTTTCATCGGATGATTCATCATCTTGATAACCAGAAATTATTTGTCCTTCTTGATGTCCCTAATCATCTTATACTGGGATGCGGCAGTAAGAGCCATGGCGGCCAAACCCAGCCAACCGGTTAAAGGGTCAAGTGATGTCTTGGACGTATAATCATGAATCAGGATGATGCCAAATGCCACCATCAAAGCCAGGGCACACCAGAAAAGGAGTTTGTGTGTTTTCAACTTATCCATACCAAGTCCGGTTTATTGACCCAAAGATAGTGATTATCTTCAATCCCCTACCCTCGCCGAGCGCCTTTCCCTATCAAGATTTCTTCGTATCTTTGTTTCTACACATCGGAAACCATCAACGGCTTATGGAAAAGCACATTTCAAGGGAGGCGGCGCTGGAGCTGCTGAAAAAGTACAACAAGGACCCGTTTCATCTGCGTCATGCACTGACTGTGGAAGCGGTGATGCGCTGGTACGCGAAGCAGTTGGGCTTTGCTGAAGATGAGGATTTCTGGGGGATCGTGGGCCTATTGCACGACATCGACTTTGAGATGTACCCGGAGGAGCATTGCATCAAGGCGCCCGAGCTGCTGCGCGAAGGCGGCGTGGGCGAAGAGATGATCCATGCCATCTGCAGCCACGCCTATGGGATGCACGTGGATGTGAAACCCGAACACTTGATGGAGAAAGTGCTCTTCGCCACCGACGAGTTGACCGGGTTGATCGGGGCTACAGCCCTGATGCGCCCGTCCAAAAGCGTTCAGGATATGGAACTGAAGTCACTCAAGAAGAAGTATAAGGTCAAGACGTTTGCCGCCGGTTGCTCACGCGAAGTCATCGAGCAAGGTGCCGAAATGCTGGGGTGGCCGCTTGACGAAGTGCTGCAGAAGACCCTGGATGCCATGAAGGACTGCGAAGCGAAGGTGGCGGAAGAAAGTGCCCTATAATCCCACCGACATTGGAAACCGGATTTATTTTCGTATCTTTCGAAACTTTTACAAACTAATAACCTATGAGAATTTTGAAATCCTTCCTGACCGTTGCCCTGGGGCTTCTCTGCACCGGAATCCTTGCCCAAAATCCCCTTCAAAAGGCCGTTGCCCCCGGGAACAAAGTGCTTGTCCAGATTGTCAATGACGAGGAGAATCCCATCCCCGACGACGAAATAGACGACGTCACGACGGAACTGGCGGCCGCAGG